>ERZ891418.104-NODE-104-length-29395-cov-7.465065_pt1 | contig 29395 bp, 19 predicted proteins | sample MGYA00521236_ERZ891418 | MGnify/ENA primary metagenome ERZ891418 (study PRJEB32303, sample SAMEA104408696) | aquatic metagenome | biome: Brackish water; feature: Chemocline; material: water | place: Baltic Sea | collected 2014-10-18T10:34:00 | depth 100 m ... | reverse complement strand
GAAGAATGCTGAGCATTTTTACGCACAGTCCGTGTGAAAGAATCGCCCTCTCCCAATCGGAAGAGGGCGACTTCGGGGTGCCAGGTCGAAATACCTGACGGGTTTTGTCTGTCGATCAGTTGTTGATGGTTGGAAATGGTGCATCCGGCAGCGGCGCCAGTGGTTCTCGCGGAAGGGGTTCTCGCGGACGCGGTTCTCGCGGACGCGGTTCCGGTGCGAGCGGCCTGGCGGCTGCCGGGGTCGGGAGGGTCGTCGCCTCGATGCCTGGTGCGCCGATCGTTCCGGTGTCGCAGCTGCAGTCGAGGAGAACTCCGGTCGCTCGTTTCAGTTCGACGATCGACAGGACGTAAGCCGACTGAGCATTTACGAATGAGGATTCTTCGTCGGCCACGCGTTCCTGGGCGTCGAGCAGATCTTCGAGCAGGAAGCTGATGGTCTGATCGTTGCCCGGCAGCAGCCGCCAGCGTTCGAGCAGATAGTTGGCTTCGGTTTCCGCAGCGATCATTGCCTGAAACCGGCTGAGCATTTCCTGGTACGAGGTTTCGAGTTCTCGGACGGCGAGCTCGACATCGGTCATGCCGGATTCGACGGCCGCTTCGAATTCGCGGAAAGCTTTGGCGACTTCCCACTGCCGCCGCTCGTTGCGGGCGCGGGCCGCTCGGTTGCCAAGCGGGAACTCAAACATCAGCCCGACGGTGTAACCGGGACGGCCTTCCGAATACTGCCTGACCCACGCCTGACCGACTTCGCCGCTGCCCTTCAGCCCGGCGACGTAGGCACCCAGAACGACGTCCAGTTTCGGCAGCATCTCGTTGCGGGCGATGCCCAGCCGAACGCTGGTGGCTTTCATTTTTCGGATCGCCTGGGCGATTTCCGGACGATGCTGCAGTGCGGTTTCGATGGACGCCTTCAGTGAGATATCGAGGTGTTCGGTCAGAGGCAGCTCTTCGGGAAGCATCTCCATCTGAGCCTGTTTCTTGAGGTCCGGCGAGTTCACCAGCAGCCGCAGCCGCGACTCGGCATTACGAATCGCCATGTCCGCTCGCACGATTTCCGATCGTCGACTGGCGACGGCCGCGTTGGCTCGCAGAACCTGACGGCGAATCGCGTCGATCCCCTGGCGGGCTTCCAGGTGCTGCTCAATTTCGATGGCTCGTTGCAGCAGACGCTGTTTCTGCAGCTTGACAGCGCGGGCTCGATAGAGCGTCCAGTAAGACTTGTAGACTTCGACCAGGTGATCCTGCATTTTTCCGGAGAGCTCGTCTTCGGAGACGTTTCGATCGATCGACGCCAGAACGATGCGGCTTTCGTTGTAAATCTGCCCGGCACCACGCAGCAGTGGCTGAGTGAAATTCACTTCCAGCCGTGTCGTGCCCTGCTGACCCGGTACGAAGAACGACGAGTTGGTTCTCTGGTATCCGGCTCGGCTGGTGACGTCGAGCTCACCTCCCTGTCCCATTCTCTTGCGAAGCCCCGCGCTGCCGTACAGGTTTCGGTCTTCGAAGCGAGTGTCACCGCTCGGACCAAGCGTCAAAGTGTTTCCGACCGGATCATTCTTGTCGTCATAAGTCGCCTCAACGAATGTCGTCCAGTCGAACTCGGCTTCTTCTTCGACGATGACTGTCTCGCGCAGAACCGGATCGATCCGCATCGCCGTGACCTGAGGCGAATGCTCAATCGCGTTCAGAATGAGCGACTCAACGTTGACAGTGAGGGACGGCAGGTCCGCTCGCATCGGTCGATTGACGACGGCGTTCCACCACGGCGTGTAGTTCTTTGGGAGAGCTCGCAACTGACCGGCGAAGACTGGCAGCTGAATGTTCGCCGGGTAGCCACCCGCTCGCTCTCCGAACGGTCTGAGCAGCTGTTCGCCGGTTGTGTTTTCGAATTCAAATTCGGCCGGCGGGTGAGCGTAGCTGGTCTGCTGGATCGGCTGGAGCGGTCGCGACTGCGGACCCGCCCACTCGTTCGCAGTGACTCGCCCTGTGGGAGTGATCGCCGTGACGGCGTAAGCAGCCAGGTCTGCCTCGTGATCCACCTGCGCGGGCGGTGCCGCCGAAGATCGGTGTCGATTTGCCGAGTAAAGCGGCGGGAGCGGCGCGCCGTTCTGCGACTGCCGTTGCGCCGAAGCACCATTTTGAAACGCCGGCTGCACGGAGCCGTGATTCGAAGCGACTCGATGTGTGGCCGGCTGGTTTGCGTCTCGCGCGGCGGAGTCCCAGGCAGTCGCCGGTTGGATCTGTCGCGGAGCGGTCGGCTGTGCTTGGTCACCGGAAGGAGTCTGCGTTTGAGTAAACGGCCCTTGACTCTGCGCGAACGCGTCTGGTGACTGCGGGCCTCGTGACCGGGAGCCTTCTGACTGTGGACTGTGCGGCCAGTCTGGAAGCAGTGAATTCGCGCTGGCTGACGCGGCACGTACCGAATCCGGGCGCGATGCAACGGGTTGACTCCATTCCTGCGACGACGCATCGCGACCCGAACCGCTCAAGTAGAGCAACCCGGCGAGCGCGGAAACGCACATCGCAGTGGTGACACAAATTCGCTGCACAAAATTGCCTGTCAACGAGACTCAAAACTTTTTTAGCGACCCGTAGAGTCCCGAGGTTGACCTGCACACAAGCCTGGTCGGCAGAGACTCTCCTCGTTTATTCGGCAGTTCACCGGAATCGATACAGGCGTTTCGACCGGCACAACCCGCAATTCCGGAAAAGTTTGCCTCACCCCCCACCAGGAGCTGGCCGTCTCGTGCGAAACAAACCCCCTATCGTCCCCAGGTTTTCACGCTCTCGAAAAATCGGACTACCAGCTCGCGGGACGCCGTCGTGACGGCGGCGACTGCAACTGTCCAGCGATATCTGGCTGCGTGGCAGCCAGTTCAGATACAGGCCGGAGAACGCATCCCCGAACAAGGACTTGCACCTCTCTGACCAGATACACTTACAGTCACTCTGACGCGGCCAGAATGGTCGGGTCGCGTAGCGACAGGGTGTTTCGTCGTTCGCGTCCCTATTCAATAGAAACGTGACAGATTTCCCGTGCGTCGATGGCGCGGCGTCCTGTGCTATCGGCGCCCGACCGCGAGCGGTCGGGCCGCCCGGCGTGAGGTCGGGACGAAGACCGATCGACTTTCGCCCGCGCTCACGCTGCGGGTTACTACCAGACTTGTTTTTATCCCCGTTGACGATCGAACGTCGGCGAGGCGACCACCAGGAGTCACTCATGTCCAAAGTCCGATGGGGAGTACTCAGCACCGCGAAAATCGGCACGGACAAAGTCCTGCCCGCGATGCAGCAGAGCGAGCTCTGCGAAATTACAGCGATCTCTTCCCGGGACGCCGGGCGGGCGAAAGTCGCTGCGGAGAAACTCGGGATTCCGAAATCGTACGGCTCCTATGAAGAAGTCCTTGCCGACCCGGACATCGACGCAATTTACAATCCGCTGCCGAACCATCTTCACGTCGAGTGGTCGATCAAGGCGCTCGATGCCGGCAAACATGTCCTCTGCGAAAAGCCAATCGCCCTCACGGCCGATGAAGGCCTGCGCCTCGTCGAAGCGGGCGCGCGGCATCCGAATCTGAAACTGATGGAGGCGTTCATGTATCGCCACCATCCTCGCTGGCATCAGGTGCGGAAACTTCTGGCGGCGGGCGAGATCGGTCAACTGCGCGTTGTCGAGTCTCACTTTTCCTACATCAATATGGACCCGCAGAATATCCGCAACCAGGTCGACGTCGGTGGCGGAGCTTTGATGGACATCGGGTGTTACCCGATCTCGGCCTCGCGCTGGCTGTTCGGTTCGGAACCGTCCCGTGCGCTGAGCCTCGTCGAACGCGATCCGAATTTCGGAACCGACCGGTTCAGCTCGGCGATCCTTGATTTTGATTCGGGCCGAGCGACTCTGACTTGTGCGACTCAGATGAACCGTTTTCAGTGGATGAACATCGTTGGCACGACCGGCCGCATTTCGCTCGACATCCCGTACACGGCGTGGCCGGATCAGCCGTGCCACATCTGGGTGCAGCGGGATCTGGACATCGAAGAAATCGTCTGCGATCCCGTCGACCAGTACACACTTCAGGGCGACGCGTTTTCTCGAGCGATTCTGGACGACACCGACGTGACGACGCCGATCGAAGACGCGGTCCTCAACATGCAGGTGATCGAGGCCGTCTTCAGAAGTGCTGAGACGGATACCTGGGCGGCAGTTTGATCCGAGTAGATTTCGGGCCTGCCTGCCGGCAGCCGCGAATGCGGCTCGTGTCTCTCATTCACGCCGACCGGGCTTCGGCAAAGACAGGGCTACTCTGCAGACTTTCCGGCTGGTTTCGCGTCCGGCTTTGCCTTTTCGGCGGGCTCCTGGGGAGCTTTCGGCTTCTCGATTTTCCCAAACATCAATCCGCCTTTTTTGCCGTGCTGCCAGGTGCCGGCGTACCGGTCTCCGTGGAACATGACTCGAGACGAAAATGTTCCCATTCCGGCGATCGTGAAATCGTCGAGCACGATCATCGGGGTATCCCCCGCCCACAGGACCTTCAGCGACAGCGGGATCGGCACGCCTTTGTGGAGATACACGAAGAGGTAGGTGTCGCCGCTGATGTGGTTGACCGTTGCAATCTGGTAGCGGTCCGGCTTCATGGATTGTTCGGCAGGAGCGTCATCGAGCGTAAACTGGCCGACAAGAGTTGAACCGCTGAGTTGTTTCGTGAATTTCTTGATCGCCTCGGTGCGATCTTCCGCCGCCTTCGCTTCGGCAGCCGCCTTCGCTTTGGCTTCTGCGTCTGCTTTTGCATCATCATCCTGAGCAGAACACGGAGCGGACAAAGCCAGAATGGTGAGGGAAACAGCGAACAACTGACGAATCGGTTTCATGTCGTGTTCTCCTGGTGGAGGTCGATTCGGCGGCAGACACTGTTCGCCTGGAACAGGTTTGCGATGGGGAATCGACTGTGTTGAGAAACGGGCGGGAGCATCATCGTAGCGAGCCGCCTCCGGCCGGCGGAAGCCTTCAGCCTGAACGAGCTCGCTCATGCGTCGTGGCGGTTGTCCGGCGGACGAAATCGTTGCTCCTGCCGAATTTGAGCAATTTGATTTTCTGTGAAGAAAGTGCGTAGGCGCGTCGGTGGCCTATGGTAGGATCGCATTTTTCCAACCCCGCAAATGTCGGTTCTCGCTGCATTTGAACGGACTCTGGCTGATGAGAACCTACTTGCCTCGACCCCTCCCATTTTGTTTTCCACGCAGATCGCTGGCGGTTCTCCGTCTGCGAACTCCCACCCGCGAACGTCTGTCTTCTGGTGTGCTTTCCAGGTCGTTTTTTTCGTCGCACTGCGACGCGACCGACCTGCGACACACAGAAATGCCTGACCGGCCAAATGACGCGCAGGACAGTCCGCCTTCTCTCTTGCAAGCCGGGCTTTGTGGGAACTCTGTTACCGGAAGACTTTCTGAACGCTCTGTTCGAGCGGCTCAGGAAAGTGGTGGAGTGAGGCGCTCGGTCGGTTTCACTGGACCGATTCTGATTGAGTCCGGAATTTGACGTCTCAAGTTTGATGCCTCAACAAGGAGGAAGAGAAGCATCGGTCAATCCCGATTGGAGCATGCTGTTCCCGCGGTTGACTTGAGTGGCTGTGATAGAAATTCGGGGCAATTCGCCAAGAGTGTGGAATCGCGGGGCTTGCAGTGTTGCGAAACCCGTCTGAAATCGAACAATCGACGTAGAGAAATGAGCCGTTCCGCACTGGAACGCGCGTGCCCGCGACGACGAAGCCGCTGGCTGAAACGTGCACGGAGTGCGAAGACGACTTCTGGAAAGGGTGTCCTGTGCATCGATTTGTACCTTCGCTTGCCTCAATGATTGAGGGAGCACGCAAGATTGGCTACATCACCTACCAGCAGGTTGATAACTACCTGCCGGACGAGGGCGGCGACCCTCGCATGGTTGATGACCTCATCCAGCTGCTGGATGAGCTCGGCATGGATCTGCGTATTGATCCCAACGTGCCCGACGATGACGAACTTCTCGAGCATCTCGAAGACGACCATCCGAAAACTCCGCCGAACGAAATCAACCCGGCCCTCAAACCGCTGATCGGTCCTGAGTCTTCGCTGTCGTCCCGTGATCCGATTCGGATGTACCTCTCGCAGATGGGGAACATTCCACTGCTGACGCGGCACAAGGAAATCTTCCTTGCCAAGACGATCGAGATCACTCGAAAGCGTTTTCGGCGAACGACGATGGAGTCGGACTTCGCAATCGAGATCGCCGTTGAGACACTCGAAAAAGTCGCCGCTCGACAACTGCCGTTCGAACGAACTTTGCGAACGTCGGATACCGAAAACGCGATGAAGGAGCAGATTGAAGGCCGCATGCCGATCAACCTGCCGACTCTGCGGGAACTGCTCTCGAAAAACTTTGAGGACTGGGAAGTCCGCAAGTCGCCGAAGGCTTCTGATAAACAGAAGGCCGAGGCACTGATTCGAGTTCAGCGACGACGACGACGTCTGTGTACGCTTTGCGAAGAGCTCAGCATCCGGACGCAGCGTCTACAGCCGGTCATGAAGCGGATGCACCAGATCGCCGATCGAATGGAAGTTCTGGTGAAGCAGATTGCGGTCCTCAAACGACGTCGTAACTCCAGCGTCACGCGGGACCTCAATATACTGGAGGTCGAACTGAAGGACCTCGTCGAGATGACCAAGGAGTTCCCCCAGGAATTCATCGCCCGCAGCAAAGAGATTCGCCGCCGCTTCGACGCCTGGACGAAAGCCAAACAGAAACTCTCCGGCGGAAACCTGCGGCTGGTGGTCTCGATTGCCAAGAAGTACCGCAACCGCGGCCTGAGCTTTCTGGACCTCATTCAGGAAGGCAACGCCGGCCTGATGCGGGGTGTCGAGAAATACGAATACCGACGCGGTTACAAATTCTCGACATACGCCACCTGGTGGATTCGACAGGCGATCACACGAGCGGTCGCGGACCATGCTCGAACGATTCGAATTCCCGTCCACATGTTCCAGAGCATTTCGACGCTCAAAGCAAAGAGCGAACAGATTCGCCAGGAAACCGGACGCGAACCGACGATCGAAGAACTGTCAGAAGCCGTCGGCCTGAGCATCGAAGAGACCGAGCGGATCATGAAGACGTGGAAGCATCCGGTCAGCCTCGACACACCTGTGGGCGAGAGCGAAGACAGCAGCTTCGGTGACTTTCTGGAGGACTCGCACCACCAGGCACCCTCCGAAAACGCGATGCACAAAATGCTCAAGGACAAGATCGATCACGTCCTGAAGAGCCTCACGTATCGCGAACGCGAGATTATCCGCCTGCGTTACGGACTGGGCGACGGTTACAGCTACACGCTGGAAGAAACCGGCCGTATTTTCAAAGTCACTCGCGAACGAATCCGGCAGATCGAATCGAAGGCCCTCAAAAAACTGCAGCACGCCACACGAGCTGTACATCTCCAGGGCTTTGTCGACTCCGTTCCCGAACAGATGGCAGAAGCTGTCGAAGCAGTCGAAGCTGGCGTGGAGTAATTTTCGCTTTCGAAACCGCCATTCGAACGCCGCAGCATCTGCTGCGGCGTTTTTTGTGGACTTCATTTACAAACTCGAAGTGCAAGCAAGGGGCGAAGGACTTTCGGTTCCGGCAGCGACACGACGTTGCTCCACTGCGAACCGCCCATCGTCACGCAGCGTCCTCTTTCACATGAAAATCCTCCTCACCGCCGGTCCGACGCGCGAGTACCTTGACGATGTCCGCTACCTCTCCAACGCGAGCAGCGGGCGGATGGGTTATGCGCTGGCCCAGGCCGGACTCGATGCCGGGCATGAGGTTGTTCTCCTCAGTGGTCCAGTCGACCTCGTTCCTCCGGAAGGCTGCGACTTCCGGCCGGTGGTAACAACGGCAGAGATGAGGGCCGCCGCCGTTGAGCTCTTTCCCGATTGCGATGGGGTCATCGCTGCGGCCGCTGTCTGCGATTACACACCGCGAGTCCGCACAACCGGCAAAATGACGAAGACCGGAGAGCCGATCACAATCGAGCTCATCGAAACCGACGACGTGCTCGCACAGCTCGGCGCGACGCGCGGGCATCGCTGGGTGATTGGCTTTGCGCTGGAAGCGGAAAATGCTCGAGAGAACGCCCTGCAAAAACTTCGAGCCAAAAACTGCGATGCCGTGGTTCTTAACGGCCCCTCGGCAATCGGCTCCGAGACCAACGAAGTCCAGTTGCTCGGCCCGCAGGGCGAGACGCTTCAGGAGTGGTCGGGGAGTAAAACCGGCATCGCCAGCTCGCTCATTCGATGGATCGACGAGAACCTCGCCAGCCCCACTTGAGATTGTGTGAGAGCGTGAGTTTGTTCTGCCGGCATCCATCCATCCAGGCCGCACGTTCTGCCTGGCTCGCCAGATCCAGCCAGCCGCGCCAGCCGGACACGTCGCATCGTTCTTCGTTGATCTCAAACCCGCAATTCCTGCCAGGCCGGAATTCTCGTGCTATGTTTGAGAAACGCCGGTTCCCATGCGGGACACCAGGTTCTCATCGAAACCCATTGTTTAATCCGTCGCCGCAGGCAAGGCGGCGACCTGGGCCTTGCCTGCGGCGACGGGTTAAACGGCAGATTCCATTTCGTTCAAAGCTGAGTGGCCAGCAGCGCGGTTGCTCGTGGCGGCCGCGTTGCACATTGGTCATTTTCTGCAGAGCGACTCATTACAGGAGAAGGTCGGTTATTGATGTGGGACTTCCGTAAACTCAAATCCGACCTCTTCGCGCTGGCATTGCTTGGTGCGACTCTGTTTGTCGGCCTTGCCATGTTGAGTTTCGATCCGGCCGACTCGCCGGGGGCGACGGTGTTCCCTGTCCACAAGGAAGTCTCCAATCTTTGTGGAGAGCTCGGTGCAAGGCTCGCGTGGGGATTGCGAGCCACTTTTGGTCTCGGTGCCTGGGCTCTGGTCGCAGCGATCGCGGTTGTCGATTTCCGGCTGCTGACAAAAGGTCCGGACGAGACGTTCCGGCAGAGGCTCGCCGGCGGCGTACTGATGCTGAGCTCCCTTTGCGTCACAATGCACCTGCTCGCGCCGGGACTTGGCGGAGGCCAGATCGCAGGCAGTGGTGGTTACCTGGGTGCGTGGGGTGTCGCCGGTTTTGAAAGTTATTTTGCCACAACAGGGTTGCTGATTCTGCTGGGCTCAACCTTTGCGGCTGGTTTTGTCCTTGCGACTGACGTCTCGTTGATTGCGGCCGGTCTGAAGCTCGTGTTCTTCCCGGCAACGATTTTTCAGGTCGCTTCGTCGTGGTTTGCCAGCCGGGAGCCTGAAGAAGAAATCGACCATCGCGGCGCTCTCAGCCGTCGCGAGACCGTCGTCGAAGAAAAAGAAGAAGAACCAGTCGCAGACGAACTGGATGAGGACGAGTCTGCAGAAGTCGTCGAGGAAGAATCAGATTCCGGCGAAATCAAAGTCAACCCGCCCGTCACGGTGCGGTCGCAGCGGGACCAGGTTGTCGCGCGGCTCGAAGCGGCAAGCTGGTCGGGAAAGGGGGCGCGTTATGAGCTGCCTCCGCTCGACCTGTTCGAAGACGCGGAGGAATTTCCGTACGAGCTTCTCGCGAAGAAGGCTCGTGTGGCCGCGGTCACGCTTGAGAAGACGTTCGGCGAATTCGGTCTCAACGTGAAGGTCGTCGAGGTCGATACGGGACCGGTGATTACGCAGTTCGAACTGGAGCTCGAAGCAGGTCTTCGTCTTTCCAAAGTGACGAGCCTTGCCGATGACCTGGCGATCGCACTGCGGGTGCCGGCCGTTCGAGTTGTCGCGCCGATCCCCGGAAAGAACACGGTTGGCGTTGAAGTGCCGAACGAGGACCGCGTTATGGTGCGGCTGAGGGAGCTGATCGAAAGCTGCCCGAAAGAAGCCAAGTCGATGCGGATTCCGCTGTTCCTGGGCAAAGATGTCAGCGGTCGAGCGATAGCGGTCGACTTGGCGGCGATGCCGCACCTGCTGATCGCCGGCCGAACAGGCACGGGTAAGAGCGTCTGTCTCAACACGCTCATTCTGTCGATCCTCGCCACGCGAACGCCGGACCAGGTTCGCATGTTGATGATCGATCCGAAGATGGTTGAGCTGAGTCCGTACAAGCGGATTCCGCACCTCATGCATCCTGTCATCACGGATATGAAAAAGGCCGAGGCTGTGCTGGCGTGGGCCGTCGACAAGATGGAGGAGCGGTACGACCTGCTGGCCCGTTGCGGAGTCCGACACCTGGACAGCTACAACAAGCTCGACCATTCGAAACGGCTGGAGCGACTGGGAATCGATCCGGAATCGCCCGACGCCGACGACGTTCCGGACCGGATGCCGTACATCGTGATCGTCGCCGACGAAATGGCAGACATGATGATGACGTCGGGCAAAGACGTGGAGGGGCACATCATTCGCCTCGCACAGAAGTCGCGGGCCGTCGGCATTCATCTGGTGCTGGCCACTCAGAAACCGACGGTCGACGTCATTACGGGACTCATCAAGTCGAACCTTCCCGCACGAATTTCATTTCAGGTCGCCAGCAAGACGGACAGCCGAGTGGTGCTGGACGAAGGCGGTGCCGATCGGCTGCTCGGCAACGGCGACATGCTGTACCTCGCGCCGGGAACGAGCCATCTGACCCGCGCTCAGGGAACCTACGTCAGCGACGACGAGGTCAACGGGATCATCGATTACTTCTCTGAGTACGAACCGGAATACAGCGCTGAGATCGCCGTCGCAGCATCCGCCCGCAGTGGGGAAACCCGCGCTGAGGATCTGAAAAACCGCGACGACCTCTACGAGCCGGCGATCGACATCGTCGTCCGCGAAGGTCGAGGCAGCGTGTCGCTCCTGCAGCGAGTCCTCGGAATCGGCTATGGCCGGGCCGCCCGACTCGTCGACTTCATGGCGGAAGACGGAATCGTCGGAGACTACAACGGCTCCCAGGCAAGAGATGTGCTGTTCACACCCGAGCAGTGGGCCGAGTTCAAAGCCAAAGAGGGCATGTGTACCGCGGACGAGGCGGCGTTCGCATAGCGTCCGTCCTGCGGGCTTGCGACTACGTCGCGTTACTCGGCAGGCAATTCCATTCCCGCCTCATCCGCAATCGCCCGCAGCTTCTCCAGACCGGTATTGATGATCTGCCGCGTTCGCTCGCGAGAGACGCCGAGTCGTTCGCCGATCTGCTCCAGCGTCATCGGCTTGCGAAGGCCCTGCAGCGCGAACCGCAGGCTGATGGCTTCCTGCTCGCGTTCAGTCAGCTGGTCGAGGATGGACTCAATCGTCTCAAGCTGACGGTTGGCTCGCCGCTCGTCTTCACGGACGGTCGAGCGATCGTCGGTCTCGTCGGAAATCAGCGACTCGCTGCCAGTCCGGAAACGGTCAAGCTGCACGCCCTCTGCCGGGATCGACCTTGCGTACGATCTCATCACGGCCCAGGTCGCGTACGTTGAGAACTTGTTGCCGCGTGAGTAGTCGAACTTTTCGATGGCTCGAATGAGGACCATGTTTCCGTCACTGACCATTTCGAAGAAGTTGGAAGACGACCGTCGGTGCTTTCTGGCGATCGAAACGACCAGCCTCAGGTTGCAGCGAATCAGAATGTTCTTAACGTCGAGGCTTTGTTCGAGTAACTGTTCCAGGTGATCCATGTCCTCTGACTTCTGCCGCGACGCGGGAAGTGCATCGCGAATCGCCGCCGCTTTGAATTTCAGGTAGTTCATTTTGCGAAACAGAAACTGCTCCTGCTCGCGAGTCAGCAGCGGCGTGACGTAGAGGTCCGCCAGGTACGCGGGAATTTCCGACGACGGATCGAGGTCCGAGTGGTCCGGAAGGTCGAGCTCAATGTCCGTATTGAGGATCTGCTCGTCGGCCTCGGGCTCAGCGAACTCGTCGGACGGCATGAATTCGATGGCCTGATTGAGCAGCGTTTCGACGCGATGCTCTGTGGCAATCCGATAAATGCTCGACCGTGTTCGACCGTAGCGTTCGGCAAGCCTCGTCGCGGAAGCGCCACCGCGAATCGCGCGAAAAATGTTCCGCCGGTCTTCATCGGTGAGCGTGACCGGTCGATTCGGAAAGACGGCCGATTCGGGGTAACGCTCATCAAACTGCTTGACCGTGTAGCGGATCGTCTCCTGAGCTCGGCCGGTTTTCTTTGCGACCCGCGCGGTCACTTCAGTGAGCGACGCGCCGTACCGGGCGAGCCGTCGGGCCCGTCGAATAATGAGCTCTCGGTCGGCCTCGCTCAGTTGCGAAAACTTCGCGCTGCGGTCGATTCTCTCGCCGCGTGCCTCAGCAAAACGCTCGACGACGGACTCGGGAAACCCGACTCGCAGACGTTTGCCGGATCGGTAAAGACGATTGGCGAGCCCGCGATCGCGCCAACGCCGGACGGTTCTGGTTGACACGTTGAACCGCTCGCTGATGTCCTGCACGGTGAGGACCGGTTCCGGCGACTTGTCCAGGTCCAGATGGGCACTCTTCGAGAGGTCCTCAATGAAGCATCGCAGATCGTGGAGCAGATCGTCGCCGGCGATTTCCAGGTCGGGGTATTTGTCGGATCGAAATTTCGTAATCCGCTCGCAAAGTTCGGGATAGTCGTAGAGTTGATGACGATCCACTTCGACAAGCAGTCGCTCCGCCCGCTCAATCTGCTCAACGCGAACCGGCACTGGCGAGAAGCGGACCTGCTGGTCGGCCAGCTGCTTCACGGCGGGGTTTTTGTAGCGGGGTGAGTCGGGCACGGTTGAGCCGGATTGGACCAGATTGGCGATCGAAAATTCCAGGCACCCAAGGGTAGCAATCTTTTCATGAGGATGATGACGTGATTTCGCGTTTATTGTGAGCACCGTTTACCCGGTTTCTGGTATCGCCACGGTGATCACGCTGCCGGTCGTGGATACCTTGATCGATCGAGCTGGTAGACGGAAAAAAATCTCATGCTGAATGAAATCGGAGAATCAGGTCGTTACAAACGCTGCCTGACTGAGCCCCTCAACCAAATTCAAGACGGTGAGAATCTGCCATGAGATCGTTGTGTTTCAGCTTTGCGGTGCTGGTCTCGGTTGTTGCAGGAACTGCTCAAGCCGAGGATCTGTTTCTGGTCAGCGCGTCGTACGGCAAGAACGTGATCGCTCTTTGCGAGCGGGACGGGGCCGTCCTGTGGCAGTTCAAAACGGGTGGACCCGAGCGTGGCCACACCGGACATCACGAAATTCAAATGCTCGAAAACGGCAACATCCTCTTTCATGACGACTGGGAGACCGTCAAGGAATTGAAGCTCGATGGAACGGTCGTGTGGAGCTACAAAAGCTCCAACGTTCACGCGTTCACTCGACTGGCCGATGGCAACACCATGATTGCCGAGTCCGGCAGGGGACGGATCATCGTCGTCGACAAAGACGGCAAACTTGTCAGCGAAACGCCGCTGGGAAATGACGGGCGGGGCAGCACTCGCCAGGCGGAAGTCCTCGCCAGCGGGAACTACCTGGTCTGTGCCGAGCAGCCTGGCACGGTGACGGAGTACGACGCCAAAGGAAACATCGTCTGGGAGTACGAAATCAAAACCCGCGTCTACGGGGCGATCCGATTGAAGAATGGCAACACGCTGATCTGTTCGGGTTCCGGGAATTCGGTGGTCGAGGTCTCGCCGGAAAAGAAAGTCGTCTGGGAAATGAAAAACCAGGTTCCGGACACGAAGATCGAACTCAAATGGACCGCCTGTCTGAAGGAGCTTCCGAACGGGCATCTGCTCATCGGCAACTGTCACGCCGGTCCCGACAGTCCGCAGATTTTTGAGCTCGACAAAAACCGAAAAGTCGTCTGGGAGTTCAACGAGTTCGAGCTCGTCGGCAACGGCATGGCGTGCTGGGATTACGTCGACGCAAAACAGGCGGCCAAAGTCCGCAAGGCCGTCGCGACATTGAAGGCCGAATAGATGTCTGAAGTCTCAGTCGATCCTGTGCGCAGCGAACGCGCGCGCGGCTGTGCTCAAAGGGCTGTCCATCGGAGACGCGTTCGGTCAACTCTTTTTTCTTCCGTGGGTGGCGGAAACGGCAACGCGTGAGGAATTACCGGAAGCGACGTGGCACTACACGGACGATACGGAAATGGGGATCGGGATCGTTCAGGTCCTGGAGACTCACGGCGGGATCGATCAGGACGCTCTCGCTCAAGTGTTTGCCGATCGACACGCCGCCGAGCCCAATCGCTGCTACGGCCCAGGAGCTCATCAGCTACTCGGGCAGATCTCCAATGGAGCCGACTGGAAGGTCGCCTGCCGGGAATTGTTTGGCGGTGAGGGCTCATTCGGAAACGGCGGAGCGATGCGGGCCGGGCCGGTCGGTGCGTGGTTTGCCGACGACGAGAACGCGACGATCGAGCACGCCCGTCGGTCGGCCGAGGTCACGCATGCTCACATCGAAGGTCAGGCCGGAGCGATCGCGGTCGCGCTGGCCGCCGGCTGGGCGTGGCGATGGTCACAGACAGGGCGAGTCGAGCCAGCCCGAAACATGCTCAGCCGGGTCGCCGAACGGCTGCCGGAATCGGAAGTCGCCGCGTCCGTCCGGCGAGCTGCAGAGATCCCCGCTGACGCCTGGCAGTTCGACGTCGCTGCCGAACTGGGTTGCGGGCACAGCGTGACAGCTCAAGACACGGTCGCGTTCAGTTTGTGGATGGTGGCTGCCCATCTGGATGACTACTGCGAGGCCATTCTGACGACCGGCCGGGTCGGTGGTGACGTCGACACAACCTGCGCCATTGTCGGCAGCATTGTCTCTCTGGCCGTCGGTTCGAAATCGATTCCGGATGAGTGGCTGCGCCGGCGCGAGTCGCTCCGGTGGTGACGCGGGGTGCGTCCGGCGGCCTATCGAAAAGTGGCATGGGCATCCTGCCAATACTCTGCAGCTCAACGTTAAACGACTCTGTGTCATAAAGCTGTGTATCGCATCGTCAGGCAGGAACCGTGCCGAACACGATTGGCATCCTGCCCGTGCGGACTCCTGCAGGGATCACGGCCTGGAAGGCCGTGCCACTTCTCAGGTTCAACGCACTGTCGAGAGATCGCAATTCGTGTTCCCTCACGCCAAATGGGGTATCCTGTCGGGCTCGTTTCGTTCCGTGAGGAAGACGTCATGCCGGCTCGACTTCTTGTTGTCTCCGTTCTGCTTCTTGCCGACTCAAATCAGTCGGCGACGGCGGATGTCGACTATGTCCGCCAGGTCAAGCCGATTCTCGCTCAGCACTGTTTCGTGTGTCACGCGGCGCTGAAGCAGCAGTCGTCGTTGCGGCTCGATACGGCGGCTTCGATGAGGGCCGGAGGCGACAACGGAACGACGATTGTTCCCGGGAAGTCGGTCGACAGTCTTCTGATTCAGGCGGTCAAGGGGACGGCTGGCTTTGTGATGCCGCCCGAAGGAGAAGGCACGCCGCTGACCGACGACGAGATCGCCGTCCTTTCCCGATGGATCGACGAAGGGGCGAGCGCACCGGCCGACGAGAAGCCGCAGGCCGATCCGCGTGCGTACTGGTCGTACCAGCCGGTCGTGCGACCGCCGATGCCGAAAGTGACAAACGGTTTGTGGGTCCGGAATCCGATCGACGCGTTTGTTTCGAAGCAGCACAAAGAGGCGGGGCTCAAGCCGGTCGAGATGGCGATGCCGGAGGTGCTGCTGCGGCGAGTCTACCTCGACCTGATCGGTCTGCCGCCGACACGCGAAGAGCTCAACCAGTTTCTCAAGGATCCCTCGGACGAGGCTTATGAAAAGGTCGTCGATGATCTGCTCGCCCGGCCGCAGTATGGCGAGCGATGGGGGCGGCACTGGATGGACGTGTGGCGGTACAGCGACTGGTACGGCCGTCGGGCGTCGAGCGAGATGCGGTACAGCCAGCGGCACATCTGGCGATGGCGGGACTGGATTGTCGAGTCACTGAACGAGGACAAAGGCTACGACGCGATGCTGCGCGAAATGCTGGCCGGCGACGAAATCGCACCGACGGATCCCGACGTGCTGCGGGCGACGGGATTCCTCGGCCGCAACTGGTACAAGTTCGACCGGAACGTGTGGCTGTTTGAAACCGTCGAGCAGACCAGCCAGGCATTCCTCGGCCTCACCCTGAAGTGCTGCCGCTGCCACGACCACAAGTTCGACGCGGTGACTCAGCAGGAGTACTACCAGTTTCGAGCGTTCTTCGAGCCGCACGACGTCCGCACGGATGCGCTTTCCATCGGGGCCGGCTTCGTCAAGGACTCGACGCTGGGCGAGATCCCGGCCGATGGCGTTTCACGCGTGTTCGACAAGGAGCTCGACGTTCCGACCTACCTCTTTGAGCGAGGCAACGATCGCCACCCGGACAAGTCAAAGGTGCTCGCTCCCGGCGTGCCCGCGATCCTCGCGAAGGCCGTTGAGTCGTCTGTCGAAATTCAAACGGTCTCACTTCCGGTCGAGGCTTTTTATCCCGCGCTCAGAAAGCCGGTTGCCGAGAGTCTGCTCAAAGACGCCCAGGCCAAAGTCGACACGACCCGAGTCCAGCAAAAGGAACTCGCCGCAGCCGCCGTCCAGGCGGAAGCGAAAGCCGGCGAGGCGAAGCGCGCGTTGAGCGACGGCGGGACGGCGGAGCCGGCAACCAATTCGCAGCCGTTTCTTGCCGACGATTTCTCAAAGAAACACGATGACGTGTGGCAGGTTAAGAGCGGCAACTGGACGTGGGAGGACGGCGTGCTGGCACAGAAAACGGTGGGAACTTTTCTGACGATCTCGATGAAGGAAAATCATCCTCGCAATTTCCAGGCAAAGGTTCGCTACCGGACTCTGCCGGGCGGTACGTACCGCTCAGTCGGTTTCAGCTTCGACGCGACGGCGGATGGCAGCTCGCAGGACGTCTACACGAGCTGTGGCGACGCCGGCGGTTCGGTCCAGGCGTTTCATCGTGTCAAAGGGCAGCAGTCGTACCCGGCCGCGGGCATCGTGCGGACGCCTTTAAAGGTCGGCGAGGAAATCACCGTTGAGGTCACGGCCCGCGAATCGCTCCTCACCATCATCCTCAACGGTGAGGAGAAACTTCGGTACGTGATGCCCGAAGCGCGGCAGGACGGGAAGTTTGCCTTGTGGGTCCACTCGGGGGCCGCGGAGTTCCTCGACTTGGAGATCACGGAACTCAAGGAGAATTACTACGACCTGCAACTGCAGGCCGTCCAGGCGAAACAGCAGCGTGACCTGCAGAAACTGCTTGTCGAGATCGCGAAGGCTGAAGTCGATTCACTGCGAGCTCGCCTCGAAGCCGAGCGGGCAAAGCACTCCGGCACGCCGGAAGTGCAGACAAAGTCGGCCGCGTTGAACGCGGACAAGGCCGAGCGGCAGGTCGCCTTGCTTGCTGCTCAGAAAGATCTGTTTGCGGCCGAGCAGGAACTCACGTTGCTGATGTCGCGCCAGGCGATTGCCGAATCGCAGCCGACATCGAGTCTCGAACCGAAAACCGGCGCGGCCGAAACCGCGATGAAAAACGCGGTTTCGAAAATCGAAGCGGCGCAGAAGAAAGTAGAACAGACTCTCGCCGACTTCGACAAACCGGACGGCATGTACGAACCGGTCGGCACGACGTTTCCGACGACGAGCACCGGACGACGGCTCGCACTGGCTCGCTGGGTGACGGATCGGCAGAACCCGAGGACGGCGCGTGTCGCGGCCAATCACATCTGGCTGCGGCATTTCGGCGAGGCGATTGTCGAGTCCGTTGCCGATTTCGGGCCGCACGGCAAAGAGCCGTCGCACCCGCAACTGCTCGACTGGCTCGCCAGTGAGCTGGTCGAAAACGGCTGGTCGACGAAGCATCTTCACCGGCTCATCGTGCTGAGCTCGACTTATCGCCTGAGTTCCGTCACGAAGAGCGACGACCCGAACGGGAAGATTGATGCCGGCAACCGGCTGCTGTGGCGAGCAAACTCGCGACGGCTTGAAGCGGAAGCCGTGCGGGACTGCATGCTCGCCGCGGCCGGTCACCTGGACCTCGCCCGAGGTGGTGCGGAACTTCCGCAGGCCGAGGGACAATCGGTGTTTCGCCGGAGCCTCTACTTCCGCACGACGCCTGACGATCAGATGGAGTTTCTGAAGCTGTTCGATCAGGCCGACCCGAACGGCTGCTACCGCCGCAAGCCGAGCGTCGTGCCGCAACAGGCTCTCGCCCTTTCGAACAGCCCTCTGGCTTTGGGCCTGTCACGCCGCCTGGCCGCGGAGATTTCCCGGCAGACCGGCGAGGAGAACTCGCCGGAATCTCTTGCGGCGTTTGTGCAGGCCTCGTTCGAACGGATTCTCAGCCAGCGGCCTGACGACAAATCTCTGCGGTTGTCGCTGAACTTTCTGGAGAAGCAGACAAAGCTGATTGAGGCGGGCGGACTGAAAGCGTTTTCCGGCTCACTCGCCGTACAGCCAGCCGCGTCGACCGTCGCGCATCAGCGAGCTCGCGAGAACTTCGTTCACGTTTTGTTCTGCCACAATGAGTTTGTGACGGTGCGGTGACTGCCGATGTCGGATCCTGAGTTCAAAAAGGGCAAGGAGTTTTTCAAAGTGACACGTTCTCTCTGCTTCACCGCGTGGCTGGTTCTGGCATTTCTCCTGCCGGCCGTTGCTCAGGTTGATAAACCAGAAACCGACACGGCAGCGTTGATGAAGCGGGCCGAAAAACTGAAGTCGGCTGCGATCGCTGAAATGACTGCCGCGAGGGAAATAGAAGATGAAGCTCGCCGAACCGTTGCCCTGGAATCGGCACGCAGTCTGCTTGGGGACGCGAAGACGATCTACGGAGAGGCGGTCGACGGAATCGGTGAGAAATTTAAATCGTACGGCCCGTTCGTCGACCGAAATGCGGAGCCGAAAAGGTTTGCGGAAAAGGCAAAGGCGGAGGCGTCCTATCTGAAGGCTAAACTGGAAATTGCAGGCTGCACTTATCAGCAGGCTCAGACTTACGACCAGAGTGATGAAACTCGCGTCGATCTTTTGAAAAAGGCCGCAACGGAGTACGAAGAGATCCATCAGAAATATCGTTCGCTGCTTGCCGGTCTGTTCGCGCGGGTGTTGCAGGGACGCTGCTTCCAGGAACTGGGCGATGTACGGCGAGCCCTGGGGATCTACAACGAGATTCTGGGCCATCCTTCGAAAAGTGCGCAGCTACAGGCGCTGCAGGATCAGGCTCTGTCATTGCGGTTCGTGTGCCTGAATTCGCCATCGCGGCGAGACCACGCTCTTGTCGTTGAGGAAGGCCGGGAATGGAGCGAACTGACGCCGGCTCAACGCAAGGACTCTCAGACCGGGCAAGGTATCCGGTGGGAATTCGCTCGCGGACTCGAACTGCTCGCACAACAGGATTCGACGTCGGACGAGGAACGCGCGGAATTGCTGGCCGAGGCGATCGAAGTTTTGACTGAGCTTGGCAAAGCCAAAGGTGTTTATCAGAAACCGGCCGCGAAAAAGCTGGAGGAACTGAGTGCGAAGTGAGCCCGATGTCTCTTTCTCGAGCACTGGCTCCGTTCCGGAAAGGACGTGAGTTGAGTGCCGTTAAAAAAGCAGCGTCACGGCGCAAGCTGCCCGGTCCGAGCGCAACTTCCCGCGCAAACCGCGCGGCTCGCGCCGCTCAGTCGATTCGACTTTTCAACGGGCAGTCAGAGGCTGTCTTCCAGCCGAGCCAGCACAACTCTTGACACCTTGCCGCCTGCCGACAGATGCAGCGTCCGCGAGAACTCGCCCGTGATTTCGAACTCGATCGTCAGGCGGTCGCGCGGCAGGACTTCTTCCATCCGGTCCGCCCACTCGACAAAGCAGACTCCGTCCGATGAGAGATATTCGTCGGCACCCAGTTCCAGGAACTCGTCCATATCTTTGAGGCGGTACGTGTCGAAGTGGTAAACCGGCAGTCGGCCTTCGTACTCCTGAATGAGGACAAACGTCGGGCTGTTGACGACGGACGAGTCGACTCCCAGTCCCTCGGCCGCCGACTGAACGAGCCGCGTTTTCCCGGCTCCAAGATCACCGACGAGCGCCACGACGAGACCCGGCAGCGCGGCCTCGCCAAGCGATCGGGCAAAACGCCGTGTCGCGTCTTCGGATTCGCAGTGAACTTTGAACACCGGGTCTGACACGAGCGGATTCCGATTCGGGACGGATTGGAATAAGGAAAACAGGGGGTGAGGAAACCGGATTCAGCGAAGAGCGACGTCGGGATTTGAGAGGGAGGCAGCGAAACGTGAAGAGGTCGCTCCGGGCTTCTTCCGAACCTGGTCGATACCGCAGCCTCGGCCAGGTTGCAATCATACCCGACGACGGTTATTCACGATCGGTACTGGTGAATCCAGAGTTGTCCGCAAAGACCGGGCGGCCTGCTCCACTACAAAACAAAAATCTGACTGAAACAGCCGGGCGGAGACACGCTGCCGCCGGAAAGAAATACTGACGATGTCCGACTGGGTCCGAGTAGCCGATTCCACTGCCGTTGCCGACTCCGTGGAGTCTGAATCCGCGGGGGTGACGTTTTTTGTCGACGATCACGAAGTGGCCGTGTTTCGAGTCGATGGGAAACCGCGTGCGATCGAGGGTAAGTGTCCTCACAAGGGCGCTTCGCTGGCCGGCGGAAAACTGCAGGGCGATTGCATCGCGTGTCCGTGGCACTCGTGGGTTTTCGACACGACGACGGGCGAGTCGCCGACGCATCCGGGGCAGTCGGTCGGTGTGCTCTGCGTGAAAGAAGACGAGGGCGGCTTGTGGATCGACCGCGACTCGATCCCCGTTCCGGTCGCGAAGACGGCGGGCGAGGACGGGGTCCATCGCTACCTGATCCGGTACGCCTCACCCGGCTGGATCGGTCTGTTCGGCACGGTCCACGAGCTCGACTGCCCGCGCGGATCGCGCGTCGTCGTGCAGACAACTCGGGGTGAGGAACTGGGCGAAGTCCTCGCCGGCCCGGGTGAGACTGTGGCTCAGACTGGCGATTCGAAGCCGACGGGAGAAGTCCTGCGACTCGCTTCCGCTGAGGAGCAGTCTGAACACGGCGAGCAATCCGTGGCGATGCTCGATGAGCTGATCGAGTCTGCTCAGTCGAAGCTGGATGCCGCTTCGGTGAACGCGCAGGTGGTCGACGCGGAACTGCTGCTCGACCGGAAAAAGGCCATCCTGTATTACCTCGGCGAGGCGTCGCCGGTGCTGACCGATCTCCGCGAGCCATTGAGCCAGGCCGCCCGGCTCGAGGCTGTCGAGTGGGCAACGCTGATCGAACCGGAAGGCGGCGGCGGATGCGGCGCCGAAGGTTGCGGCGGAGGCGGCGGTGGCTGCCACTCGGACTGAGATCTGAGTACCGTTCGCTTTCTGAACGGCAGGAAAATTCATGGTCCGCGAGTCGGGCCTGACGACTGACACATCGGGGATTCACCATGAAAATTGTCCGCTTTATCGACTCGGCCGGCAGCACCGGCTACGGGGTTCAGCACGCGACCGGAGTCACTCGAATTGACGGCTGCATCTTCGGCGAGTTCTCTGACACCGGCGAGAGTGTCGACGTCAAAAAACTCCTCGCCCCGGTCGAACCGAAAGCCATTCCGTGCATTGGCCTGAACTATCGAAAACACGCGGCCGAAGGCGGGCAGCCGGAGCCGGAATTTCCCGTGCTGTTCATGAAAATGCCCAGCACGGTGCAGAACCCGGGCGACCCGATCCTTCTGCCAACTCACTTGAAGAGCAACTCGGTTGACTACGAGTGCGAACTGGCGGTCGTCATCGGAAAGTCGTGCAAAAATGTGTCGAAGGAAAACGCCCTCGACTACGTCCTCGGGTACACGTGTGCGAATGATGTGAGTGCCCGTGACTGGCAGTCGAAGTTCGGCGGCAGTCAGTGGTGTCGCGGCAAGACGTTCGACACGTTCTGTCCGCTCGGGCCGGTCCTTGTGACGGCCGACGAGATTCCGAATCCGAATTCGCTCGGCATCCGCACGATCCTGAACGGCAAAACGATGCAGGACTGGAATACGGACGACATGATTTTCGACGTGCCGACGCTGATCGAGTTTCTCAGCGGGAGCACTCGCCTTGAGCCGGGCACGGTGATTCTGACCGGCACACCGCACGGAGTCGGCTTCGCTCAGAAACCGCCGCTGTTTTTGAAAGAAGGCGATGTGATCACGATCAGCATCGACGGCATCGGCGATCTGACCAACCCGGTTATCGACGAGGTTTGATGGCCCGCCTCCGTCCTGCTCGGGCACGCTCCGAAAACAGAGTTCACTCTTATTGGAATCCGCGATGAGCACTCCTGGAAAAGTCGCACTGGTTACCGGATCTGGTTCCGGAATCGGCCGGGCTTCGGCCCTCGCTCTGGCGAAGGAAGGCTACGCAATTGTCCTCGCCGGCCGGCGGCAGGAGGCTCTTGATGAAACGGCAAAGCTGGCCGGGGATGCGGCGACACTCGCCTTCGCCACCGACGTCGGTGATCCGGCGTCCGTCGAGAATCTGTTCTCAAAAATCAAAAGTGAATTCGGACGGCTCGACGTGCTGTTCAACAATGCCGGCATGGGAGCCCCCGCGGTGCCGATGGAGGAGCTGACTTTCGAGCAGTGGCAGGCCGTCGTCAGCGTCAACCTGACCGGCGCGTTCCTGTGCACGCAATCGGCAATCCGAATGATGAAAAGTCAGGACCCGCAGGGCGGCCGCATCATCAACAATGGGTCGATTTCGGCGTACGTGCCGCGCCCGATGTCCGCTCCGTACACGGCAACGAAGCATGCGATTACTGGTCTGACACGTTCGACGTCGCTCGACGGACGGAACTTCAACATCGCCTGCAGTCAGATCGACATCGGCAACGCGGGCACGGAGATGACGGCTCGAATGTCGAACGGTGTCCCGCAGGCGGACGGCTCAATGGCCGTTGAACCGACGATGGACGTCAACAATGTCGCGCGGGCGGTCGTCTATATGGCCAGCCTGACGCTCGACGCCAACGTTCAGTTCATGACCGTGATGGCGACAAAAATGCCGTTCATCGGGCGCGGGTGAGTTGCCTCGCTGAGCAAGCTGTTGAAAAAGCGGCATGGGCATCCTGACCATGCGGGATCCCGATTGAATCACGGCCTGGAAGGCCGTGCCACTTTAGATTTTCAACAGGCTTTCAGGTTAGAACTTGTGACGCAGTTCCAGGCGGAAGATGTCCTGGTAAAGGCGGTCACCCGTGAGGGCTCGACCGTAGCCGACGTAGACGTCGCTGCACTCGGTCAGTTTGTACCGCGAGCCGATCTTCAGGTTGACGATCGTGTCGCCTCCGGAATCCTCTCGAACGTCGATTCCTTCGGCGGAGATGTATCGCACCCGGCCGTCCAGGAACGACCAGCCGACAACTTCAACGACGGGCGTGATTTTCGGCAATCCGATCGGAGCCAGGTTCGAGCTCGCTCCGAGTCCGTACCGTGTGACGTTGGCCTGGTCGTTTGGTGTTCCGTCAATCGATATCCAGTGTCGCAGTTCGCCCTCGAAGGTGACCCAGTCCTGGCGATGCAGAAAGAGCAGTCCGGGTTCCAGGCTGACATGGCCGGTCCCCATGCCGGATTTTTCGTCGCCGGTTGGGAAGTACCCTTTCATCTGAAACGTGACGAGCGTGTTGGGCTCGCGGCACAACGCCACTTTGAAGCCGGCTTCCAGGTCGCCGAACCCGGCGGTGTTATCGTTGATTGTGGAGTTCGATAGAACGAGAGGGGCGTCGACGAAGACAGAGAAATCGTCATTCGGTGCCCACTCGACGTACGAGGAAAACCGCTGGTAGTCGACCCGCGATTCCGCTCGCCCCGGCCCGTTGCCGCTGGGGGGAGTCCAGGCCCAGATGAACTCGCCGCGGTTGGGTTTGTTGCTGTCGTAGGCAGCATCGTACCGGAATCGAACGTTGTTACCGATCACGGCGGTGTCGATGTAACCGGCACCGCTGTCGCCGATCGAAACGGGATCGTCGTCAGCGTCCTGCGCGGTGGCCGAACCGGCTCCCACCAGGAATGCGGCGAGCGTGATCGCGTAGACCAGCTTCGTTGGAAAGTGATGTCGCATGCGCATAAGACGTCTCCGCCGGTTATTCGGAATACTCCACCAATATCGGCGGGGCTACGGCGGGACTGGGTTCAGAACAACTCGACGAGATTTCTGGTCGGTGCCGTGACTCATCATTCCAGTCAGCGAGACTTTGCGGGATAGATCGACTGTTAAAATCTGCGGCCTGTTCGGGCTACAGCGACTTTCTGCTGACAGATCGCCAGACGGATGGACCGATCGTCGGCCGTGCCGCACCTGGCTCAGACAGATTGGGTTTTCTCAGGGCAGCCTGTGCGCGGGCAACTTTCTGAAAGATGTCAGCGAGATTGAACTCGTGTTGAACTTGCTCGAATGGGCGGGACGAACGATCCGGTGTCGGCCGGAAGTTTTGAGGTTGTGCGGGGTGGCTTGAGGTGGCGGCTCCCACTTTCCTGGAGAGTGTCTCGTAGCAGCGGGCCTGGGACTGCCAGGAACGAGGCGGGCGGCGACTGTGGCATTGCCGGGCGAAGTGAGGCTGTACCGGGTTTCCGGGACGCGGGTTCGTTGTCGAGTGGCGGCGTCGGGAGTTCGGTTGGCGGAACGAGGGTGGGCACGGTCGGTTTCGCTGCGGCCGGTTTCGCTGCGGCCGGTTTCGCTGCGGCCGGTGCGGCGGATTCGTCGGCAGGCGTGTTGTCGAAATTGGGAAGCGGCTCGATCGTGAGGACTCCGTCGTGCGAGTTGCCGTCGCTCCAGTGCGCGTCCGATTCGACGAATTCCATGGGCTCGGTGTGAAGCAGTGACTCGGCGTCAAACGCGTTCGATCGGGCGCGAGCCTGGCGGAGGGCGTCGACGTAGGCTTCCGGCTCCCATTCGCCTTCGGCCAGCGTGATCGAGTTATGCTGAAGCAGCGTGCCCTGGCGGAACTGCAGATTCGTGACCGCCTGAGAATACAGAACGAGCGAACGGTAGTACGCGATTTCTGCGTCGGCATAACTGGCGACCGATCGAAGGTACTCCTCGATCGTCTCCGTTCCTCGCTGGACCTTGAGAAACAGGATTCGCTTGCGTTCGGCGGCCGCGTCGCGTCGATTGAAGTTGGACCGGGCCGTCCGGTATTTCTCGGCGAGCTCCTGGTAGGCGATGGCCAGTTCGTGACTGATGTCGTGTTCCTGCGCACCAAGAACCTCGCGGGCTTTCCTCAACCGCAGTTCCAGATTCTGAACCTGAGCCCTCGCCGATCGCAGACCGAGCGGCATCTCAAAGATGGCTCCGGCCGTCCAGCCGGTGTGATTGTTGTCTGTGATCGTCCCGGCATAACTGCTGAACGAATTCCGGTCATCCTCGATCAGGTTGTCTCCGAACCCGTTGACCTGATACGAGGCGATGAGATCGAGCCGTGGCCTGACGAGGCCTTCTGCAGCCAGAAGCTGCAGTTCGAGACTTTTGATGTTCCACTTGTGCCGCCGAATTTCGACGCGATGAGTCAATCCCTCGGCAATGCTCACCGCCCAGTCCGGCTTGAAGGCTGCGGTCATCGGCTCGTCGGACGGGCGCAGAATCTCGCCATCGTTGACGGGCAGACCAATCAGACGTCGCAACGCCGTTTCGCTTTTGTAAAGTTGAGACAGTCCTTCTTCGGTGAGCACCTTCGTCTGGAAGTAAGCGTCACGGGCGATCGGTTCGTCTTCGACTCGAAAACCCGGCGCACCGCCCTGATCGAGCTTCGCTTTCGCGTCGCTCCAGGATTTTCGGGCACTCTGTCGCGATTTGACCTGCGTATCGTAAACCCGGTACTGCAGATAGAGATTCCAGTAGGCGTCTTCGACATCCTTCAGCAGGTTGACCATGTCCTGTTCAAAATCGGCCAGCGTGATGTCGTGGTTGATTCGCGCGATGACAACTCCCTGATTCACTCCTGACAGGCCGCCGAACTGAGACGAAATTGGTCCGGCAATCTGAGTGAACTCCGTGCCCGCTCCGGCGAGCAGCGGATGTCGGTACGACGCATTGACGTTTCCGTCATAACTGGAGCCAAACAGCCCGGGAGTATTGTTCTTCGAGTAGTTGACTTCCTGTCCGACCTGAAACTGGCCACCGTAACCGAACGTTTTTGAAAGCTGCGAGACGACGTTCGCGGAGTTGGCTGTCGTCTCGTTGAAGCCACCGGTGATGAACCCGGCGTTACGAATGGATTCGTTGCGGCCCCAGGTCGCCTGTGTTGTGAGCTGGGCATCGAATGCGGCGAGGGCAGCCTCGACGCCGCGGCCTCCGAAGAGAACTCCCGTTTCCTGGATCGCCGGGTCGTAAACGCTCGGCGCGTTGGCCGGGTTGGACAGAATCGGGTTGCCGCCCGACAGGAACGAGCTACCCGTCCGAATGATTCGAGCGTTCTGCAAAGCCAGCTCGATGCACTCGGCGAGGCTGAAATCGCGGACGTCATCCTTCGTGAGATCGTCGATGGTCCGCGGCGGGCGGGAGAATGTGTCCCGGTCAGTCTCGTGATGGACGTGCGCGTACTCGATCTTCGACGCGGCATCGACATAGTGGCTGATGTCGTCTGTTTCGTTGATGACGTATTGCAGTTCATCGGTGTCCGCACAGCCGGCAAGGGCCGCCGCGAGCAGCGGGCAAACTGTCCACTTCAACCAGTTGGTCATGAGAGATTCTCCGCAGATCACTCATAAGATGTGCCAGGGAAACGAGTTAACTCGTATCAATCTGTCCCGCGACACAATGAGCGCACGCAGCCGCAAACGGATCGCAACCGCTACAACAGGTATCGGCGACCTAACCGTCAAACTTTGACTCGGTCCCGACTTGTCAGAGTCTTCTGGCGGATTGCTGGAGAAAGGCCACCTTGAGCATGGGCAGAAAGTTGTTGCCGTCGTCTCAAATCGGGCGGCGATTCGCCGGCAGTGCTCAAGCCGACCAATGGATCGTTCGATGGCGTATCGGCGGCGGCACGTCATGTGATCGCCTGATCGCCTGATCGATCAGCGAACCAGCGCGACGGCGTAGAGGCGATCGTCGGAGTGATCTGCCTGAGTCAACAAGCCGTGAACTCGCGGAAAGTGGCCTGGCTGGTCGATATCCGGTCAGCCACCTGCCTGCCAGGACGGCAACGTTTCCGGGATTGCGACCACGACTTTCCGGCGACGAACGACGACGAAATCCGGTCTAATGAAACCGAATCGAGAGGCCGGTGCCGGCGAAGAAATCGTCGGAAGCCGCGGTGAGTCCCGTTCCAGCGCGGATGTCCCACTGCACATCGTTGCTCAACAGATAAGTGAAGCCGCCGTTGAGGTAGTGCTCGACGCGGGCCGAATCGGCTCCCGAGGGGAATCGTGCGTACCACTCGGTGTAGGCTCCCAGTTCGTCGGTCAGGGTGAGCACGACTGTCGCGGACTGAGCAAACTCAATGTAGCCCTCACCCGTGTCGTCGATGGAGCGGTTGAACTGTGTGCTGCCTCCGATTGCCAGTTTATCGGAGATTCCCCAACTGTAGAGCCAGTTAAGGCCCGGCAGAGTTTCTTGAGTGGTGAAGGCGTTGCTACCGGTCGGGACGGTCATCTGCGGTACGAGTGCCATCTCCGGCAGGAAGCCATCCTGCGGAGTCAGACCGATTTTGAAGCCGAGGTAAAGATCCTCGGTGCCACCCGTGTTGGTGCGGACTCCCCCGATCGTCGACTTGTTCTGAACCGGGAACAGAGCCACACGAAATTCGAGCCAGTTGGCAAGGACGCCGTAACGCAACAGTGGCTCGCCATAACTGTGCGAGCGTTCGGAATCTCCGTCGTCGCGGTTTTCGGTGTAGGTGTACCCGAATTCGAGCTGCGCGACGCCCTGGCCGACAGTGCTCGACGCTTCGGTAAAGTCCGGCCGGTCCGTGATCAGCGGCTCGTTGAGATCCGGCCCGCCCGTCGCGCCACCGTAGCTCCATTGAAAGAGCGTGCCCGGGCTGTCGGTCAGACAGAAGTTGTTTTGAGCCGGAGCCTGGACCCAGTCATGGACAGGCGACGCGACCTGACCCAACAGGTCGGAAGTCACCGCTGTGAGTTCGTCGGCCTGCGCCGTTGATCTGACAAAACTCGAAACGCCAGCCAGGACGCCAAACGCAATCATTGTTGAGAGCCGCATGGCAGCCTCCTTCCAGGAGTTGTCTGAACTCGTCGATACCGCTCGCTGGTTGTCGGCCGCCGGTCAGATTCGTCGTCTCCGCCAGGAGCTTTCCCTGCGAAGGCTTGATTCGATTCCTCACGCAAAAGTGCTATAAATCGCATCTTCGCGTATTGACTCCTTTTCGGCAGAACTGGCTCAAGCAGGCCATTCAATCCGACTTTTTGAGTAATCAAAATCTGATCTGCCGGACGCCGATTCCCGCAAAGTTTCACACCGATGAGGCACTCCGTTGGGCAGGCAGCCACCGATTTACAACGTGGAAGAGCGGGAGGGCCTGCGGGTCGCCTCGAAGTTCAACGCGCAGCTGATGGACCACGTGCGACCGCACGTGACTGCAGGCGTTAAAACCCGCGAGCTGGACGACCTTGTGAGGGAGTACACGCTGGAGCACGGCCACACACCGGCCTGCCTCGGCTACAACGGGTACCCCGCGTGCTCGTGCATCAGCATTAACGAGGTCGTCTGTCACGGAATTCCCGACGATCGCGAGCTGGATGACGGCGACATTGTCAACGTCGATCTGACCACGATCGTCAACGGCTGGTACGGCGATCAGTCAGAGACCTTTCTGATCGGCCAGGTTTCGGATGAGGCCCGGCGGCTTGTCCAGGTCACATTCGAATCCCTGTGGGTTGCCATTCGAAGGATCGAGCCCTACGGCAAAGTCCGCGACATCGGGGCGGCCATCTACAAGTACGCGCGTGAGAGAGACTTCGAAATCGTGCGCGAGTACCAAGGCCACGGCATCGGACGCAGCTTTCACCAGGAACCAGGCATTCCTCACTTCTGGTTCCGCGGCACAAAGGCTGGAGGTCAGGTGATTCGACCGGGAATGTGTTTCACGATCGAGCCGATGCTCAACATCGGCACCTGGAAAACGAATCTCGACAAGTTTGACAACTGGACCGTCCGCACTCTCGACGGAAAGCTGTCGGCTCAGTTCGAGCACACCATCCTGATGGGCGACGACGGACCGGAGATCCTCACGCTGACTCAGAACGGACCTCAGGAAGGCCACTCGTTCTAGTCTGGTTCGGTCTCGTAAGGCCAAAATGGGAGGGCGAGGCTCCTGCCGAGCCGCAAGCTCCTATCCAATATCGATCTTCACATCCGCATTAAGGGACGGCGGCGAAATTAAATCGGCATTCTCAGAGACGCTGTGATTGAAA
>ERZ891418.102-NODE-102-length-29757-cov-6.286546_pt1 | contig 29757 bp, 23 predicted proteins | sample MGYA00521236_ERZ891418 | MGnify/ENA primary metagenome ERZ891418 (study PRJEB32303, sample SAMEA104408696) | aquatic metagenome | biome: Brackish water; feature: Chemocline; material: water | place: Baltic Sea | collected 2014-10-18T10:34:00 | depth 100 m ... | reverse complement strand
CGCTCGAGTTGTCCGCAGACGGAAAAGCAACTCGTCCCCCTCCTGGCCGATCGTGAAGTTGCGCGAGTACCCGTCGGACGAGAAGCTCACGATTCTGGCCGGGCCTGCTTGTTTCAGCTGGCTGGACGTGAGGGCGACTTCAATGCTCAGCTGATTGTTGTGCCGGGCGCTGGCCGTCAACCTTTCCCCGAATTCCGGTAACAGGAACGCTCCCCCTTCAAACTGCATCGCACCGTTGCTCGTGAACCGAGCGGACTCGCGGGGTTTGAAGCGCATCGGGACGGGAAGTTGAGAATCGACCAGCACCGGCGCGCCGGTCAGGATGTTCCCGTTCTCGAATTCGCGATCCCAGCCGACCTCAAGCTGAGTGGTCGTGCCCGGCCAGTCGCCCTTCAAGGTGACGGGTTTTTCGGTTGACGACGCGACGGGGCGAGTCGGAACGGTGGTGGCTGGCGAGGTGGGCTTTGAAAGTCCGTTGGCGACAGCGACGCAGCGAACGCTCCCGCTGCGGTCTCGGCAAATCAGGCGGCCGTTCGCAAGAACGACGTGAGGCCAGGCGTCGGTTCTCGACAGAACGGATTCGGCGGCCAGTTGAGCGTAATTCTTCGGAGACCGCTTTGCCGTTTCAACAAGCGACAGGTCGCCCCTGTTCGCGTAGACGATCAGGCGGTCGTCTTCCGTCAGAATGCACGACCCCTGCGAGCCGACTTTGCCGCCGGACCACAACTCTTTGCCGGTCTCAAAGTCGACACAATGCACACCATTCCAGGCCCAGTACACTTTGCCGTCGTGGATGATCGGGCTGCAGACTCCTGAGGCGAGTTCGTTTTCCCAGACCTTTGTGGCTCCCTGCAATGTCACCTTCAGTCGACACACCGCGACATGGTTGTAGGCCGACGTGACGATCACTGAATCGCCAGAGACGGCGGGCGTCGAAATGTTGTTTGCAAAATCCGTCGTCCACGGATAAGTCGCGATCGTTTTTCCGGCCGACAAACCGGCGATCTGTGTCACGACAAGGTTTCGCAGAGTCAGCGTGGCCACGCACGGAACTCCTTCGACAGTCATCGGAACGGGACCGCCCGTGTGACCGGCCTCGTCACGGTTCTCGGAGCGCCACTGCTCCTTGCCGGTGCGTTTGTCAAACGCGACCAGATTGCCGGACTGAACGCCGACTTCCACGATCAAATGGTCCTGAGAAATCAGCGGGGAACTCACGTAGCCATAGTCTCGCTGCGTCTTACGCCGGACCGCGACTTCCGGACGGCGGACGGCCTTGTAGCGGTCGTACAGATTCAGCGACCACAGCCGACGCCCCTGCTGGCGAGTGTCCCAGGCGTTGAGATCACCGTCGACTCCCAGCGTGAACAGCACATGCGAGGCGGGATCGTACTCCGGAGTCGAACACGCTCCTGAATACAGGCTCTGGTCGCCGACAGCGAAGCGGCCGTAGCGCGGTGAGTCGTAACGCTGTTTCCACAACTCTTTGCCGGTGTCCGCATCAAGACAGAACACGGTGTCGCGATTCTCTGCCCATCCGGTGAGGAAGACCTGATTTCCGACGACAATCGGAGAGGAACTGCCCTCGCCGACGGCGGCCTGCCAAAGCTCTCCCTTCAGCCAGGTCTTTCCGTCCCAGCCGGACGCCTCTTGAGAAACGTCATTGCGAGCCGGCCCGCGCCAGTGCGGCCAGTCCGCGCTCTCAACCGGAATCGCCATCAGCAGAACAAGCAACGCGGCGAATCGTGTCATGAGGCACCTGTCGTGAGATCTGAAACTTCGCCGGTCCGCTGCGCGTCGAGAGACCGCAGCAGCCTTTTGAAAAAGTTGAGATCAGATTCTGAGTGAAAAGACCGTTGAAAAGTAGCGGCGTGACGAGAGCCGCGCGGTTATCACGGGAAAGAACTACCCGGACCGGACAGCTTGCGCCGTGCCGCTACTTTTCAATGGACCGTCACACGCGACTGCAAATCTCGATGGTCGAATTGCAATCTGGCGAGCCAGGCGGGATCGTTTCGTCTGGCAGAAATGCCAGGACTACCCCGCCCTGTCTTCTGCTGGAGACTCGTCATGCCTCGCCGATCCGCACCGCTGCTTTCCTTCGTCCTGACTGTCGTCGCGACTTCCCTGGCTCACGCGGAAGACGAACTGCCGAATCAGTACGAAGCTGGTGAGATCAAAGTCCCCGCCGCGCGAGCTGACGAGCCGGTCATCGACCTGTCCATCGAAAAAGCCTTAACACACCTGGACCAGGGATCGACCGCGTGGGGCGAGCAGAAGAAATGCGTCAGCTGCCACACGAACGGCACGTATCTCTTTATTCGGCCTGCTCTGACACCGACGCTGGGAGCTCCGGCGGCGAGTTCGCGCGAGTTTTTTGTCAGTCAGTTAGAGGTGCTCAGCAAAGTGGGAGCACGCAAGATGCGTCGCAGCGGGACGCGACCGGCTCAGGTGATTTACATCGCGGCCGGCCTGGCCGAGTGGGATGCCCACATCACGAAGAAGCTCTCGCCGGAAACGAACATGGCACTGCGGTTGATGTTTGAAATGCAGAACGACGAGGGCACCTGGCACTCGCTCGACTGCTGGCCGCCGTTTGAATCGAGTGCGTTTCAGGAAGCTCACATGGCCGCGATGGCTGTCGCCGCCGCCCCCGGTTGGGCCAGCTCTCTGGCGAAAGACGATGAGCTGCGAGCGAAGATTGATCTGCTCAGGAAGTACATTCGCGAATCAAAAGTGCCTCACGATTACGGGCGAGTTCTCCAGCTGTGGACATCGCTGCGGCTTGACGGAATCCTCAGCGACTCACAGAAGCAGGAGGCTCTCCAGCTGATCCGCAGCAAACAGAAGTCGGACGGAGGCTGGTCGATGCGGCAGTTCGCGACTCCCGAGCAGTGGGGCGGAGGCAACCGCGCCGGCAAGTTGCGAGAGGAACCCGAATTTGTCACGCAGCCCAGCGACGGCCACATGACCGGCCTGGCTTTGCTGGTTCTTCAAGAGGCCGGTGTGGCAAAAGACGACCCGGCCATCGAGAAGGGCCTCACCTGGCTTCGTACAAACCAGCGTGAATCCGGTCGCTGGTGGACCCGCTCTCTGAACACCGACAAGTGGCACTTCATTACGTACAGCGGCACAGCCTACCCGCTGCTGGCTCTGCAGAATGCCGGCCAGCGGGATTAGGTCGTTTCTCGTCAGTCGAAACTGGTCATGCTGGTGGGAGGGCGAGGCTCCTGCCGAGCCGCAAGCGCAATGATTCCTGTTCGGCGATTCTGGTGCGCGTGCGGCTCGGCAGGAGCCTCGCCCTCCCATTTCAACTTATGGGACACGAACTGTTGGTCAGTCCAACTGACTGTTCGAGTCGGGTCTCACACGAAGTCACGAAGGCACAAAGGGACAAGATCGTTTGGTGAGGTCTGCGCCACTTCGTGCCTTCGTGTGAGACCCGCTCACCACGAAGTCAGCACAGTCGGCACGAGCCCCTCGATCGACTGGTCGAGCGGAAAGTAAGGACGCTTCAAATTGTGGAACGTGGTGCTGCGGATCGAAGCCGGCGTCGGACCAGGTGTGTCGAGAATGAAAATCGCCTTTGCGATCTCGCCGTACGCCATGCTGTAGTTCATCGGATTTTTGACGACGACAAACCGCGCGGCCGCCTCGTCCAGTCCGACGGATTCGAACTGCTCGCCACACCAGTCGTAGGTGCCGTGGCTGGCAATCAGGATCTCCACCGAGCCGACTCGCACGACGGCTGTTGGTCCCATCTGCCCGGTTTGACCGTCCCAGATTCCTCCTCGGTAAACGAAGCCGCCATCCGTGACTCGAATGACTGTCCCATTTATTTTGATCGGCGTTCCGAATCGCGGATCCCGCTGGTGCCCGAGTGTCAGGGAGACCGTCGCACCGGCTCTGGCTGAATGACATTCCGCTGCCGCTGCGGGATCGACGACCGGTACAAGGCTCGTCCCCGGTGGCTCAGCTGCGAGCAGTGCTTTGAGCGTCGCGACGCTGTCGCCAGCCGCGCCGCCTCCGCAACAGTCTGCGGTTTCGACGAGGAGAATCGGTCCTCCATCAATGTACGCACTTTTGCGGATCGCTTCTTCAGGAGTCACGACATCGGGCTCCAGCTCGAATCGCCGCTCCCAGTACATCGACGCAATTTCCGTCGCGAGTCGTGCGGCCGTCTCCGGATCGTTATTCGTGACGACCAGCCCGCCGCCGCCCATGTCCGGCAGATCGAGGTACGGGTGAACCAGAAAAGCTCCCGTGGAATAAACTGTCCCCTGGCCTTCGAGCGACTTCGTAAACCGCATCACGTCGGCAAACGGTCCGTCGCCTTCCGTTTGCCCGTGGATCGCTCCGACGACAACGGGCACACGAGCGTACGCCATCGTCGGACGGATCGAGCCGGAGAGAATTTCCAGCAACGCCGTCGCGCCTCGCTGGCCCGTCTCAAACGCATCGCGATGCGGATACGTTTCCCAGGCGAGCAGGGCGTCCGCGTTCTTGACCATTCGCTCCGTCACGTGAGCATGCAGGTCGAGCGTCGCAACGATGGGCACGTCCGGCCCAACGGCTGCCCGCACCGCTTCGAGCAGGTCGCCTTCCAGGTCGCCCGCGTTCTCGGCCGCCGCTGAACCGTGCAGCGCGAGCAGCACGCCGTCGATCGGCGTAGAGTCGGCAAGCCGCTTCAACAGATCGCCTTTGAGAAACTCGTAGCACTCCGCCGTGACCGGTCCACTCGGGCAGGCACTCGCAACGAGCAGTGGGCAGACCGCCGTCTCTGTCTCGGCAAGATGCTGCAGCATCCCCGCAACCGTGCCACCGGGTGCGTCGACAACGTCGGCTCCGAAACGCAGTTCCGACCGGCGAAACGCTTCGAGATCGGCCGGGACGCCTCCCAGATGATTGCACTCAATAAAAATCGACCCGACAGCAATTCGGTGAGGCATCGTTTTGTCCCGGCAATTGAATTAACGGCGTCGCACGATGATCCGTTACAGTTTTCCGTGTCAACTCACCGTTGTTTCGGCTCGCGGTTAACTGTGCAGTTTGAGGTTGCTCGATGAATTCGTTCCTTCTCCGCTTGATCGCTGTCGCAGTGATGTTGATTCGCCTGCCGGCACCACACCACGCCGGCGAGTTGCTGGCCGCGGACGATCCCAAAGCGGAGCTGACATTTGAGAACGACATCCTCCCGATCGTCAAAGCGAAGTGCATTCGGTGTCACGCGGGAGTCGAACCGAAAGCCGGCCTTAACCTCACGAGCCCGTCGTCGTTGCTGACTGGCGGGAAATCCGGCGCGGCCTTGCGAATCCGAGCTGCCGAATCCAGCCTGCTGTACGAGATGGTCAGCTCCGAAAAAATGCCACCCGTCGGCCAGAAGCTCACGGCTGCCGAGAAGGGCATCCTGCGAAAATGGATCAACGACGGAGCGAAAGGTGTCAGCAATGCCGCGACGCTGGACCGATCTGACGACGTGACAGATACGGACCACTGGTCATTCCGCCCGCCGGTTCGCGGCGCGATTCCGTCGGTTCGAAACGGAGAGCGAGTTCGGACGCCGATCGACACTCACGTATTGAAGCGTCTCGAAGAAAACGGGCTCGGCTTCGCGCCGGATGCTGACCCACTGACTCTTCTGCGTCGATTGTATTTTGATCTGATCGGCCTCCCGCCGACTCCCGATGAGGTCGAGCAGTTTCTCACTGACACTCAGCCAGGGGCGTATGAGCGACTCGTCGATCGTCTGCTCGCGGATCCTCGCTACGGAGAACGCTGGGGGCGCCACTGGCTCGACGTTGCCGGCTTCGCTGAGTCGGCAGGCATCCTCAACGAGGATCGAGCTCTGCCGCTTGCCTGGCGGTACCGCGATTACGTCATCGACGCGTTTAATAGAGACAAGCCGTACGATTGCTTCTTGCAGGAGCAGATCGCCGGCGACGAACTGACCGATTACTGGACGGCGTTCGAGACACAGGACCGCCTCCCCGATGACGTCGTCGAGGGGATCATCGCGACCGGCTTCCTGCGAACGGCGTCCGACCCCAGTCGGCCGGATTTCAGCACGATCAAGAACGCAGAGGCTCAATATTTTTACCCGACGCTGTTCGACACGCTGCAGATCGTCTGCTCGTCAACGATGGGCCTGACCGTGCAGTGTGCCCGCTGCCACAGCCACAAATTCGACCCGATCCCGCAGGTCGACTACTACCGGATGCAGGCAGTCTTCACGACGGCGTACCGGCCGGAAAAGTGGATTCCGCAAATGAACCGCCGGCTGCACATCGCGTCGAAGAAGGAAAAAGAAGCCGCCGCGAAACACAATGCCGAGGTCGATGCGAACGTCAAACAACTGAGTGACGAGCAGGCCGCTTTGAAGTCGAGCTTCGCCGAACGCATCTTCGAGGACCGCCTGAAAACCGTCTCTGAAGAAGTTCGAGCCGACGTGTCTGCCGCGGTGAAGCTCAAGAAAGAGGCCCGCTCCGAAATTCAGAAGTACCTCGCCGAGAGATTCGAGAAGAAACTTAGACCGCAGGACAAAGACCTCGACGCGGCTCTGGCCACGTACGACGACTTCAAGAAGGAATCGGCAACGCTCACCGCAAAGATCGCTGAGGAAGGCCAGCGCAAAAGGCTCTTCGACGAAGTTCGGGCACTTTACGATCAGCCGGGCGAGGCCGTGACGCCGGTCCTGCTGCGAGGCGATCCGCTCACGCCGGGTCCTCTGGTTCAGCCGGGAGTCATCTCCACACTCACGACAGCAAAACCGTTCGAGTGGACGACTCCGGAAGCCGCCGCGAAAACGAGCGGACGTCGCCTGGCATTTGCCCGCTGGCTGACTCAGCCGGACCACCCGCTCACGGCGCGAGTCATGGTCAACCGCATCTGGATGCACCACTTCGGCACGGGCATCGTCGCGACTCCGCACGACTTCGGCGTGTCCGGAGCCTCACCATCGCACCCGGAACTGCTCGACTGGCTGGCCACGGAGTTCGTCGAAAGCGGCTGGAGCATCAAACACGTTCACCGTCTCATTCTGACCTCGACCGTCTGGCGGCAAGGTTCGCGAGTCTCCGCCGAGCACCGATCTGCCTGCGAACAAATCGATCCGGAAAACCGACTGCTCTGGCGACAGGCGTTGCGCCGACTGGAAGCCGAGCCTTTGCGTGACACCGTGCTCGCGGTGGCGGGAACGTTGAGTGACTCAATGCACGGTTCCGGTCAGGCCGTTGCTCGCCAGAAAGACGGTGAGGTCATCGCGATGCCCGACAGTCAGGGCCCGAACCGCCGCTCGATCTACGTGAAAATTCTGCGGCTTAACCCGGAAACGATGCTCGAGGTCTTTGACCAGCCCACGATCGCGGTCAACTGCACAAAACGCAGCACCTCGACGGTCTCGACGCAGGCGCTCACACTGCTCAACAGTGATGCCATGATGAAGGCCGCCGCCGCGTTTGCCGAGCGGGTTCTCGCAGAAAGATCTGACGATCCGGTCGGTCGAGCCGTCCTCATCGCCTTCACTCGCCCGGCGAGTTCTGACGAGCAGACGTTGCTTTCCGAGTTCGTCGCGGAGCAGACTTCAAGATACCTCACCGAAAAGGCCGAGGCAGAACGACAGAAACCACAGGTCAAAGCCGAGTCTCACCGCAAGGCTGTTGCCGATCTCTGCCACATGCTGATGAGTGCCAACGAATTTGTTTACGTGGATTGATTCTGAGAGATGAGAATAACATCGAGACTTGAAGTTCCAGTGAGATAAATCATGGACCAGTCGAACATCCTCACACGACGGGAAGCTCTTGATCGCTTCGGGGCCGGCTTTGGCGGACTCGCGCTGGGGACTCTGCTGGGCCAGGCATCGTTGGCGAGCGAGTCGCCGTCGCTGACGGGTCACTTTCAGCCGAAGGCGACGTCCATCATCCAGCTCTACATGCACGGCGGGCCGAGCCACGTCGACCTGCTGGATCCGAAGCCGATGCTCACGAAGTTTGACGGGACCGCTCCGCCGGACGAGGTCGCGGACGATGAGAACCGTACGAAGAACCTGATGGGTTCGCCGTTTTCTTTTCGGAAGTGCGGTGAGAGCGGACTCGAGTTTTCCGAGATTCAGCCGTTCGTTTCGCAGCACGCAGACGAGATCGCCGTCGTCCGTTCGATGTTTACCGAGCATCGCAACCACGAGCAGGCGATCTGGATGGCTCAGACAGGAATGACAACGGCCGGGCGGCCGACGCTGGGGTCGTGGATGGCGTATGGGCTCGGAACGGAAAATCGAAACCTGCCAGCGTTTGTTGCTCTTCCCGATCCGGGCGGGCCGTCGGTCGATGGCGTACGGAACTGGTCGAGCGGCTGGCTCCCACCGCGCTACCAGGGAACCGTCTTCCGAGAGCAGGGCAGCCCGATACTCAACCTGCAGCCGAAGCAGCCGCGCAGCGCAGCGATCGAAAGCGCGCGAGCCGCGCTGCTGAGGAAGCTGAATAAGCAGCACCTGACAGGGCGACCTGGCGAACTGGAACTGGAAGCGCGAATCGAGACGTTTGAACTGGCGGGTCAGATGCAGCTCGCCGCAACGGACGCGCTGGACCTGTCAGACGAGACCGCTGAGACCCAAAAGATGTACGGCCTCGAAAACGCCACGACGAAGTCGTACGGCACACGTTGCCTGATGGCTCGGCGGCTGGTCGAGCGCGGGGTGCGATTTGTCTCGCTGTTCATGAGCGGCCAGCCGTGGGATACGCACTCAAACAACAATTCCGGCACGAAGAACTGCTGCCTGCGAACAGACCAGCCGGTCGGCGCGCTCCTGACCGATCTTAAACGGCGAGGCCTGCTCGACTCAACGCTCGTCCTGTGGGGTGGTGAGTTTGGTCGAACTCCCGCCGCCGAACAGCGCTGCGAAAAAGCCTCCTACGGGCGAGATCATCACCCGTACGGCTTCAGCGTGTGGCTGGCCGGCGGAGGCATCAAAGGCGGCCAGCATTACGGAGCCACCGACGATTTTGGATATCGCTCGGTCGAAAACCGCACGCAGACGGCCAATCTGCACGCCACGATCCTGCACCAGATGGGCCTTAACCACGAGTCGCTGAACTGGCACCACAACGGCCGCGACGAACGCCTCACCGATGTGTACGAGGCGAAGGTCATCGAGGAACTGCTTGCCTGAGCTTTGGCAGGGTGAGTCACGACGCACCGTCGTCAACTCGTTTCTTCGCGTTCCTTCGCGACTTTGCGCTGAGGTCAGCAGAACTCAGTACCCGACGGCGGCTCCGTCTTTTCGCGGCTCGGTCGCTCCGTGAAGCGTCCCGTGTTCGTGGTCGAGAAGGATTCCCTGGTAACCTCCGAAACCGCCGGGGGCTTTTTCGAATTTGTGGCCTCGCCGTTTAAGTTCCTCGATCGTCTTTTTCGGGATGCCGGATTCTGCCGCGACGGTTCCTCCGTCTGCCATGGGAATGCCTGTGGGCGTCTGCGAACCAAGATGGCGGACTCGCGAGGCGTCGCCAGCCTCCTGCACGTTCATGCCGAAGTCGATCATGTTGACCAGAATCTGGACGTGACCCTGCGGCTGCATGTCGCCGCCCATGACACCGAAGCTGAACCACGGATTGCCGTCCTTCGTGACGAATGCCGGGATGATCGTGTGGAACGGTCGTTTGTGCGGCTCCAGCGTGTTGAGGTGATCGGGGTCGAGCGAGAAGAGGGCACCTCGGTTCTGCAGCACGAAGCCGGCATCGCCCGGCACCATCGCTGAGCCGAAGCCGAAGTAGTTGCTCTGGATGAACGAGCAGCAGTTGCGGTCTTTGTCGACGACGGTCAGGTAAATCGTGTCGCCGTTTTCGAGCTTCGGATCGCCGGCCGGGACATCGGTCGCGGCCTTCTGCATGTCGATCCGCTTCCGTTGCCGGTTGGCGTACGTTTTGGAAATGAGCTCGGCCGTCGGGAGTCGGTTGAAGTCGGGGTCTGCGTAAAACTTCGCGCGGTCGGCGAAGGCCAGCTTTTTCGCCTCGACGAAGAGGTGCAGATAGTCGGCCGACTTGCGACCCATCTTCTGGATGTCGTAGCCCTCAAGAATGTTGAGCATCTCCAGGGCGGCGATGCCCTGGCCGTTTGGCGGCAGCTCCCAGACGTCGTAGCCGCGGTAGTTCGTTGAGACCGGCTCGACCCAGTCGGACTTGTGATCGGCGAGGTCTTTCAACGTGAGGTAGCCGCCGTTCGCCGCGCTGAACTTAGCGATCGTCTTTGCTGTCTCGCCGAGATAAAACGCGTCACGACCCTGTTCGGCAATCGCGCGGTACGTCGCGGCGAGTCGCGGGTTACGGAAGACCTCGCCCTCGACCGGAGCTTTTCCTCCGGGCAGATAAGTCGCCGCCGAGTCCGGCCACTCCGAGAGCTTTTCGGCTCCGGACTTCCAGTACGCGGCGATGACTTCCGTGACGGCGAAGCCGTTTTCGCCGTACTCGATCGATGGCTTCAGGATCCGTTTGAGCGGCATTTTTCCAAAGCGCTCATGCAGGACACCCCATCCGTCGACACAGCCCGGCACGGACCAGGCCAGCGGCCCAAGCGTCGGGATCTGCTTCATTCCTTTCTCTTTGAAGACATCCCGGTTCAGTGAGTGCGGGCTGCGGCCGCTCGCGTTGAGGCCGTACAGCGTCTCGGTGTTCGCGTCCCAGTAGATGACGAAGAGGTCGCCGCCGATGCCGCAGCTCATGGGCTCAGTCAGGCCGATCATCGCGTTCGTGGCGATCGCTGCATCGACGGCGTTGCCACCCGCCTTGAGGATGTCGAGGCCGACCTGTGCGGCCAGCGGCTGGCTCGTTGCCACGATCCCGTTTGTTGCGGTGACGACGGAGCGGCTTTGATGAGGGCTCCCGACTGGCCGGTCGTACTCAGCCGCCTCGAGAGTCTGCTCGGCAAAAAACGGCTCGGTCATAAAAATTCCTCCGAGGGCAGCGGTGGCGGAAAAAACGGCGATGAGAATTTGAGGTCGGCATAGCATGGCTCGCCCTTTTGTACTGGTGTGATTCGGTCTGCGAGAGTCTCTTTTGCCGCGAGCGTTATTGCCAGCGACCGTAAATTCGCTGTCATGGTCTTTCAACGGCTCCCGCTTTTCAGGTTGACCCTGACGAGACGGCCCGATGGGGCAGGGGATCACAATGAGCCAACCGTCGAGATCGGTTCTTTGTAAACCTCTGCGACTCCTTCCGTCGCATCAGCCGGCCCTTCCCGGTCGCTTGCGGCAACTTCTGCCGGACCGATACAGTCCGAATCAGCCACCGTGAGCGTCTCACAGCGCCCACCTTGTCCGAATCCCTCCCGCGGTTGTGTGTCACACGGCCGCGTTCTGGCATTCGGAGCCCTCGACCCCTCCCGTGGTCCGAATTGCGGCTCACGAACCCACCACGCCTCAACTGGACGATTACCATGAGTCAACTTTGTGGTCTGCCTGGCCGACTTTCCGTGCTACTACTTACGGCCGTGTTCGCGGCGACGGCACTGACCAGCGCCCTCGCCGAGGACCCGCCTGCTGTGCCGACGGGACTTCCCGCCGTCGGTTGGCCGGCCGACAACCCGCCGACCGCTGCGAAGATTTCGCTCGGTCAGCAACTGTATTTTGATCCTCGTCTTTCGAGCGACGACACGATTTCCTGCGCGAGCTGCCACGACCCGGCCAAAGGCTGGAGCAATGGCGAGGCCTTCGCCAAAGGGGTCGGCGGCGCGTTGGGCGGACGGAGTGCTCCGACAATTATCAACTCGGCGTATTTCCGACAGCAGTTCTGGGATGGCCGTGCGAAGACGCTTGAGGATCAGGCCCTCGGCCCGATTCAGGCCGGCGTTGAGATGAACATGAAGCTTGAGAATCTCATCCAGAAGCTCAATAAGATTGAGGGCTACAAGTCACAGTTCAAAGCGGTCTTCGGCAGCGAGGCGTCGGCACCGAACGTCGCCAAAGCGATTGCCGCTTACGAACGGACCGTGCTCTCCGGCAATGCTCCGTATGACTCGTTCAAAGCCGGCGACAAGGATGCGTTGTCGGAAGTTGCCGAGCGGGGCCGCAAAGTCTTCTTCGGAAAGGGCCACTGCAGTGCCTGCCATGTCGGCGCAGCCCTCACCGACAACTCGTACCACAACGTCGGCGTTGGCATGGACAAGAAAGAGCCCGACGTCGGCCGCTTCGCGGTCAGCAAGCTCGAAGGCGACACCGGCGCGTTTAAAACGCCTGGCCTGAGGGACATCGCGCGGAGTGCCCCGTACATGCATGATGGTTCGTTAAAGACGCTTGAAGACGTCGTCGAACATTACGCCAAAGGCGGCATCGCCAACGAATACCTCGACGAGGAAATCTTCAAACTGAAGCTCACCGATCAGGACAAAAAGGACCTGATCACGTTTCTGAAAGAGGGCCTCGCCAGCCGTGAGTACCCGATGCACAAAGCTCCGAAGCTGCCGAAGTAGCAGCCTGTTTATCGAGAATGATCTCAAATAACCCCATCCCCCATTTCGTGACAAGAGAGAGCACCATGTTGAAATCCCGTATTACAACTGTGTTGAGCAGCCTGGCCCTGGTGTCTGCGTTCGCCCTGAACGCCAGCGCCGCCGACCACAAGGTCGTCGCCAAAGGCCTGGACAATCCGACCGGCCTTGCCATTCAGCCCGGCACCGGTCACGTCTTCATTGCGAGCCACGCCGGTGTCCTGCGTCTCGACCCGAAGTCCGGAAAAGTGACGACGGAAATCGGTGGCTACCCGGACCCAACCGACGTCTACGGAAAAGGCCCGAAATACGCGATCGGCCCTTTGGGACTCGCGTTCCTCGACGCCGACCACCTGGTCGTCGGCTGCGGAAGCCGAGCGGACGGTGAAGAACTGGTTCGCGTTTTCAAAGTGGGTGCCGAACCGAAAGAGCAGAAAGAATCAGACGCCGTCAAAACTTTCGGCCCGATTACGGCGAGTGATCTGTCGGCGAAAGGTGAAGGCAACTTTTATGGCGTCGCCATCATCGATGGAGCGATCTACGTGACGTGTAACGGTGACGACACCAAAGGCTGGGTGGCCAAGGCGACCTCAAAGGACGGCAAATGGGGCAAGCTGAAACTGGCGATTGCCACGAAAGAGGCGACCGAAGTTGACGCCCCCGGACCGATCGCTGCGAGCAAAAACGGCAAAGCGATCATCGTCGGCCAGATCGGTGAAGTCACGGTCGAAGGCGACAGCCTGCTGACGTTCTACTCACCGGCCGGCAAGCTCCAGCGGAAACTGACGACTACGCTGAACGACATCGCTGGTATTGCTTACAGCAAAGACGGCAAGCTGTACGCCACGGACTTCTCCTGGGTCGATGCGACTAAAGGAGCTCTGTACAAGCTGACACCTGGCAATAAGGAATCGACGGAAGCCAAAGCGAAAAAGATCCTCGACCTCGACAAGCCAACCGCGATCGCCTTTGGCGAAGACGGCACGGCCTACATCGCCGTGTTCGGCACGGTCGGTGACGACGGCAAGCCAGCCGGATCGATCATCGCCGTCTCGGGACTGTGATCCAGATTTCGTTGCGTAAGAATGAGGCCCGCGACTTTTGAAGTCGCGGGCCTTTTTTTGTGAACGCATCCGGGGTGCGCGAGGGTGAATGTCAGATCGCATGCCGAATTGCCCCTCCCGACACTCGCGGTCCCAGACTGGAAGATATTTCGATTCTTTTCCTTGCGCACCAGTTCAGGTTGTCGGCTTAAAGTCAGTCCTTCTTTTCGTGTCCGCGTTCAAGCCAGCGGAATCCATCTTGCTGAGAAATCGAGGCGAGCTGCAATGCGCCTCCCACGGTGTCTGGCTCGGGGCTGAATCTGGAGAACTTGATCTCAGTCTCGGCAAGAAACCGGACAACTGCGATGGTTTCACCAAGCGGCTGATCCGGATGCAGAATGGGCGGAAACAGCTCACTGCCGGCCGCTTTCAGAATCTGTTCGATTTTTTCTTTGGGGATTTCTGCCTTTTCGAGCAGTCCCGGAAACTTCGGTGCAAAGCCCTGCATGAGTCGGTGAGTCGCTTCGGCAACGCCGGAGAATTTGACGTGAACGGTGTTCTTCGCCTCGACTCGTGAGGGGCCGATGATGTGCTGTCCGGCAAATGCGATCTCGACGACTTCGGGAAACCGCTTCCCCGCTGAGTAGCCGGCAACGAAAAATGTCATCCGGTTATCCTGCGGAAGTTTCTCAAACAACGGCAGGTAGTGTTCCACAAAGATCAATTCTTTAAGCCGGTCGGTCACCTGTTCGATCGTGTACGACTCCGGGTCGAGCTTCCATTTCTCGTGCTGGCTCAACTTTTGTGCGAGCTCGGTACACAGGCTTGAGACGCTGATCCCGTCGAGTCGGTTGAGGCCCGCCGTGACGACGGCGACCGGTAACGATTCATGGAGCGGGAAGATTTTCCGCTTGTGATGAAAGATGAAAGTGCGGCCGTTTGCCTCACGGGTCGTGGAGGCACTGTCTGAGGCAAGGACCACGCCGTCATTACTGACAACGGCCAGGGCAATCGTCATGTTTTTTCCAGTTCATCAAGGGACCACCTGGTTCGGCCGGATCATCACGCGCCGTTCGTCGGCTCGCAACGAAGTCGAATGCCCGGACTCTGCTGTTTCGGCGTCTCCAGGATTGGTCTCCCCCTGATTTCGCCGTCTGCTGTAGATTTCGCCTCGCAATTTCCGCATTTTCATGGCAGGGACGCTGTGTCGACCGCTTCTACGGCTGATTCCAGAAACTTGATTCACTCGCTGGGCGGAGAAACGATCCGCTTCGTTGAGGGGCTGGGTGATCTTGCGCTGTTCACGCTGACCACGCTGCGCTGGATGACGCGAGGTCTGCCGCGCAGATCGGTCGTGCTGCAGAGCATGTACGAAGTCGGCGTTCGCAGCATCGGCGTCGTACTGATTACCGGAATGTTTATCGGCATGGTGCTTGCCGTGCAGGGGTACGAGCAGTTTCACCTGATGCGGATGGAAACCCGCATCGGGGCTGTCATCAATATCGCACTCGTGAAAGAACTTGGCCCGGTGCTGGCGGCAACGATGCTGGCCGGTCGAGTCGGCAGCGCGATGGCGGCCGAACTCGGCACGATGCGCGTCACTGAGCAGATCGACGCGCTGCGAGCTCTCGGCGCGAACCCGTATCAGTACCTGGTCGTCCCAAGATTCCTCGCCTGCTTTCTGCTAATTCCACTGCTCACAGCGTTCGCAGACGCAATCGGTATTTTTGGCGGCTGGCTTCTGAGTACTCAGGTGCTCGGAGTGGACAGCGCGTTTTACTGGCACCACTCGTTGGACTACGTCGCGGCGTATGACGTTTTGACCGGGCTCCTGAAGAGTATGTTTTTCGGAGCGGCCATCGCCGTCATTTCGTGTCACCGCGGCTTCAACTGCGGTGCCGGCGCGGAAGGTGTCGGGCGAGCGGCGACTGAAAGTTTCGTTTTGTCTTTCGTGGCCATTCTGGTCACCGATTTCTTCGTGACGATCTTCACAACGCATCTTTATTACGTCATCTGGCCAGCCCCGGTTTCTCTGCTGTAGCAGGCCACAGTGTTTTTCTGAATGACAGGTTCCATGAGCTTCGAAAATCGCTTCAACAGTGATGAGATTGGAAGTTCGATCATCGAACTGAAAAATGTCTCGCGACAGTTCGGGACGCAGCAGGTCTTGCGCGATATCACGATGCAGGTTTATTCCGGCGAGACACTCGTGCTGATCGGTGAAAGTGGCTGCGGAAAAAGCGTCATGATGAAGCTCATGATGGGACTTCTCGAATCGTCTTCGGGCGATGTCCTCTGGAATGGAGTTCCGATTGCCGGCCGGTCCGATGGAGAGCTTGTTCAGGACCGGTTGCGATTCGGATTTCTATTTCAGGGAGCGGCTCTGTTTGACAGCATGAGCGTCTTCGAGAACGTCGCGTTCGGCCTGCGACAGAACACAAAGATGTCCGAAGAATACATCCGGCACAGCGTCATGAATCGGATTCAGGATGTCGGTCTCTCTGCGGCGTCGGCATCTAAAATGCCCTCTCAGCTTTCCGGTGGGATGCGGAAGCGGGTGGGTCTCGCACGAGCCATGGCACTCATGCCGGACATCATTCTCTATGACGAGCCGACGACCGGGCTCGATCCGATCATGACGGACGTGATCAACACATTGATCCTGAAGACTCGTTCGCGCCGCCCGGTGACGAGCGTCGTGGTGACACATGAAATGTCGACAGTCCGCAAAGTCGCTGACCGGGTGCTGATGTTCTACCCGCTGTCACGGCTGCAGCCGGGTGAGCCACAAATCGTTTTTGAAGGCACTCCCGAGCAGGCGTTTTCGTCGCTCGACCCGCGCGTGTCGCAGTTTGTTTACGGCGAGGCGCGGGACAGGCTGGAAGAACTGGCGGCCGCGTAAACGCTCAATTCCTGCAAGGATGCAGACATGTCTGAGAAACAGCTTCAATTCCGAGTCGGCCTGTTTGTGCTGGTCTCGTTCGTGGTCATCGGCGTGATGACGTTTCAGTTCGGCGAATTCCGAGGTGCGTTTTCCAAAAAGTATATCGTGCACGTCCACTTTGATTCGGCACCGGGAATTCTCCCTGGGTCGCCAGTCAAAATGAACGGGATCCCCATCGGGTCCGTCAAAGATCTGCTTCTCGATCAACAGCGAGGTGGCGTGCTTCTTGTCCTGGACATCGATCAGAAATATCCGCTCCGGTCGGACTCGAAGCCAATGCTTCAGCAGTCGATCCTTGGTGACGCGACTGTCGAGTTTACTCCCGGAGTCAGTAACGAATCCTTCGATCGAAACACCGTCCTTGAAGGCGAGCCCCCGTTCGACATGATGGCCGTCGTCAGGCAGCTCGAGGAGCAGACCAGTCTGACAATGGCCTCGTTTGATGAAACCAGTCGTGAATGGCAGCTCGTGGCAAAGAACATCAACGGGCTGGTCGACACGAATCGAGGAAACCTCCACGACGTCATTAATGAAACGGCAATTTCGCTGGCGGAATTCACGACAACCATGAAACGTGCTGGCGACACCTTCGACAATGCCAATCGAGTCATCGGAGATCCGCAGACTGTCGCGAATCTTCGCAAGGCGCTGGCTGGACTGCCGCAGATCGTTGGTGAGACTCAGGCGACGATTTCTGCCATGCGGAAAACGGTTGGGACCATCAACAACAATCTGGTCAATCTTGAGAACGTGACGGAGCCGCTTGGGAAACACACGACGTCGATCGTCGTCCGCCTCGACAACAGCCTTGCCAATCTGGAGGTGCTGACGAAAGAACTTCGAATGATCTCCCAGGCAGCGACGCGGAATGATGGTTCATTTCAGAAATTTCTTTCCGATCCGACTCTCTATCGCAACCTCGAACGATCTTCCGAGGCGATGACCGTCCTGTTGCAGAACATGAACCCCGTTATCAGAGACATGCGTGTCTTTGCCGACAAGGTTGCCCGGCATCCTGAACTCATCGGTGTCGCGGGAGCGATCAGTCCCAGTTCCGGGCTGAAGGATGGCGAAGGAGAAGTTCAACAGACCGGGTTTCAGAAATGACGGACTCCGACGCGCAGCATGAGGCTTCAGGCGAACCCGACGAGTCTTCGCTGGAGAAGTCCGAGGGCGAGTTGGCTGAGTTGCCGTTCGATGGCTGGCAGCTTGAAGTCGCTGAGAATGCTGACTCAGCGGACGTCGACGGCTGGCCCGCGGAAGATCTTGAGTCTGCGTATCGAAAGGCCCTCGACGCGAATAATGCGGTCGAATGGGACTTCGCTCAGTTTCCAGAAGAATCCTCATCGGTCACAGAAGAAGAGGGATTCGTTTCAGATGACCGCGAGGAAGCGGTCGCAGATTCGGCAGACAGTCCAGAGCAGACTGCGGACGAGAACCGGCCGGAGCGGATTTCGACGAGGCAGGTAATCGAAGCGGCCCTGTTTGTTGGTGGCGAGCCGATCACAACGAAGCGGCTCTGCTTCATGCTTCGCGGTGATTACGACCTGGACTTCATTGAAGACACAATTGAGGATCTGAATCATCAGTACGAACGCGAAGCACGACCCTACGAGATTCGGCTCGGAGAAGGTGGCTATCGGCTTGTGCTGCACGACGAATTTCAACGAGTGCGGAATCGAGTCTTTGGTATCGGCCCGCGAGAAATCAAACTGTCGCAGGAGGTGTTGGAAGTCCTTGCCCTCGTCGCGTATCGGCAGCCGATCACGCAGGCGGGGATTGAAGAACTGGGCCGCCCCTCAGCGGGGCCGCTGCTTCGACAACTTCTTCGCCGCGAACTGATCGCAATCCGTCGTGACGATTCGGACCGAAAGAAAGTGGAATACGTCACGACGAAGCGGTTTCTGTCTGTATTTGGTATCGGCAGTATTGACGAACTCCCGCAGGCGGATGAGCTGGCTTTCAAGTAGCCTTCGTCGAAACAAGTCACGCCGGGAGTTCCGCAGATGACGTCACCTCAGGGGCAAAAGGCGTCGTTGCATCTCTGCAGCAAAGACGCCTGTCTGCGTGTCTGACTCGGACAACTGCTACAACGGGCGAGACCACAATCGCCTTGCCTGGTTCTGACTTCTGGCTGGTTGCCTGGCCGGTCTGTTATGCTCAAAATTCGGCTTCCGCCCGAAAATCAGCGATTCATGACGACGCTGAAAATCTGACGCTGATTCAACAAATCCTGGCGATGCAAGATCAATGACGGATGACTCCGCTGAAAATACGCCGCTCGAACCGCTCGATCCGCAACTGAAGGACATTCAGCCGGGAGGGGGGATCATCATTCACCTCGAGCTTCTGTGGGGATGCTGGCGCCGTTTCTGGCTGAAGACATTTCGCAAGAGTTACGTCGAGAAGATGCGGCAGCTTCGCAAAGGCACACCCGATGGAGTTCCGATCGAGGTGCTCGATTCACGCGACTTGAAGTTTTACCGCAACCAGACTGACTGTCACTGGGAGCCGCAGGATGATCCTTTCACCGGACGCGACCGGATTCCGTTTGCACGAGTCGGTCTGGCGGAACTCATCGTCTTTTCGATCGTGTTCTGGGGGCCAGCGATCGGCCTGGCGGCGTTTCTGCTGAATTCCTCAGTAGAGGCTCCCTGGAATTATGTGCTGTGGACGGCCGCATTCGCTCTCGCACTTGTTGGGACAGAGATTGTCTGGTTCTTCCGGGATCCGAAACGAGTGGTCCCGAGTGAGCCAGGTCAGGTGATTTCACCGGCAGACGGAAAAGTGGTTCACATCGAAGAAGTTGACGACGAGTTTGTCGGGCCGGCGATTGAGATTGGCATCTTTCTGTCCATCTTCAACGTGCATATTAACCGGTCGCCGATCGAGGCACGTGTCATTGGCCTGCGATATAAGCCGGGAAAATATCTCAACGCACTCCGTCCTGAATCAGCGAGAGAGAACGAGCAGCTTGCTGTTCGAATCGAAGAACTGGCCGCTCCCCATCGACGAATGATCGTGCGGCAGATCACGGGAGCAATCGCCCGTCGGATCGTTTGCTGGCTGAAACCGGGTGACGAGTTGGAACGAGGCGAACAGTTTGGCATGATCAAGCTTGGCTCACGGACGGAACTGCTTCTCCCGAAGGAAGAGGGGCTGGAACTGCTGGCAAAGGTTGGCGATACCGTTCAGGCAGGCTCATCGATCCTGGCCAAATACCCTGCCAAAACCGACAAAGTGGCCAACGAGGTCTCAACATGAGTCGTCGCGAAAAAATGTTTGCCGTGCTGCCGACGATGCTGACACTCGGCAACGCGCTGTGTGGATTTGCCGCGATCACGTACGCGGCCAAAGTTGGTCCAGAGCCCGCTGAAGGTCAAGGCGCTCATCTGCTGACGGCGGCGTTGTGCATTTTTGCCGGAATGTTGTTTGACGCACTCGACGGACGTGCCGCTCGCTGGGCGAACCAGACGAGCGAGTTTGGAGCACAACTCGACAGTCTTTGCGACGCGATCAGCTTTGGTGTCGCCCCGGCGTTTCTGATGATTCAGTTTTGTCACTACAACGAAAGCGTTCATCACAACGGTCTTTATCACAGCCGAGTCCTGTGGGCGATCGGAGCTCTCTTCGCGGTCTGTGCGGTCCTCCGCCTGGCGCGTTTCAACGTGGAAACTGACGAAGAAGATTCGCACGACTCTTTCAGTGGGCTGCCATCACCGGCCGCTGCGGGAGCAGTCGCGTCGTTTCCAATTGCCATGCGCGGAATCGATAAGCTCATCGCAGCGAAGACTTCTCCACTGTCCGGTTTCACGAGCGAGTGGATTGAGCCGGCGGCTCATAACCTGCTGCCGCTGATCACGCTGGCCGCGGCGTGCCTGATGATGTCGCGAATTCGCTACTCGCACGCTTTTAATCAGGTCTTTACTGGTCGCCGCAACCGGGCTCACGTGATTCAAATCGTGTTTACGGTTGCCGTTGTCTTCATGGTTCAGGAAATGGCCGTGCCGCTGCTGTTCTGTTATTTCGCCTTTGCCTCGCCGATACGTGCCGCCTGGGAGCGGGCCATGTCGTCGACAAATCGCGAGTCGCCGGCGTCTTGACGACCGGTGTGAGTAGTTGAAAACTCCGGCAAGTTTGAGGAGTCGCGCGGATGTTTACGGGATTGATTGAAGGACAGGGCAGGGTGAGTGCCATCCTGCCGGAAGGCGAAGCGATTCGACTTGAGATCGACGCCGGAGAATCAATCGCGGCTGGACTGTCCATCGGCGACAGCGTGTCGATTAATGGTTGCTGTTTAACCGTGGTTGAACTGGCCGAACCGGTGGTCGCTTTTCAGGCAGGGACGGAAACCCTTTCGAGAACGAACCTGGGGCGTCTGCAACCGGGTGACCCGGTGAATCTGGAACGATCTTTACCCGTCGACGGTCGACTGGGCGGGCACTTCGTGCAGGGGCACGTCGATGGTGTGGGCAAGGTTGCGAGCATCGATCGTGATGGCGACTGGATCACGATGTGGTTTGAGATTCCGGTCGCTCTCGCGAAGTTTCTAGTTCCCAAAGGATCGGTGGCCGTCGACGGAATCAGCTTGACCGTCGTGAATGTTGAGCAGACTCGATTCAGTGTCGCTCTGATTCCACACACGCTGGAAGTGACGACGCTCGGAGTCCGCGACGTCGGCGATCCAGTCAACATCGAGACTGACATTCTTGGAAAGTACGTGGAGCGACTGCTGCCGTTTCGCTCTGCCTGACAAAAACCGCCGGCCAAACAGCGTGCGACTTTTCTCTAGCGGCTTTGTGGGGGTGAGTGCTCGGTCTGCTCAAGCGTTGATTCTGCATCCAGCCTCGCCGTCAGCTTTCGGCGGATGATCAGAGCCAGCAGAAGAGGAACTGTTCCTGATCCGATTGCTACCAGCACGAGCAATCGCTGGTTTTCGATTCCCGCCCCACAGGCGACGTAAAAAACGGCCATTGCCAGGTTGGCTGCGATGACCGGTAACAGGAATCGACGCCAGCTCAGTTCGGTCGTGCCCATCAAAAGGACGCAGGCTTCTGCGAGGATCGGAAGAGGCCGTGTCGCGAGCAGCACTGCCGGGCCAAATCGCTTGCTGATCGATTCGATACGGTTCAGATCGTCGGGTTCCGCGAAGCGGGCCGCGAACGGTTTACCGAGAATTCTGGAAAACCCAAAGCCCAGGGATGCACCGAGGGTCAGGCCAGTCCATGACGCAAGGACAGCCGCCCAGAAACTCATGACGCCACCCGCGTAGGTCATTACAGCGCTGGACGGAATCGGAAGGAAAATGTCGCTCGCCAGAATGCCGAGCACGGACGCGAATTCCACCTGCTCCGCTCGATCTGCGTCGGCCTCAATCCAGTGTTTGACGTCCTGTTCGAAGGACTCACCCAGAAAGAGGAACGGAATCACAGGGACGAGGAGAAAAACCGCGAGCATGGCGGACGCGCGGACGACGGAACGCATTTGGTCAGCGGTTCCTACAGATGGTTAAATCGGCTCTGCAGATTCGGGAGCCTGCCCTGGTTCTGATCCCACAGTTCCTTCAGCGGGAAAGTCGCCGGGACGGGTAGTCGCAGGATCAGGTAAGTCTGCCGCCAGAGCATTATCCCCCACATGATTTCTTCGACGAGATTGTCCTCGGCCCGCAGTGGCCGAAACTGGTCTCTGCCGAGAATCTCTTCGAACTTCTGGAGACCCATGAGCAGACTGGCTCTCGCCTTCTCGTGTTCTGCCTGGTCGTAGAGTTGCTCTCCCTCGAACAGAAGCCGGTGGGCAAGCCCCATTTCTTCTTCTTTTTCGGCGAGGCACAGCAGCCGCCAATGAAGATAATTGGAAGTGTTCTGATAAAAGACGAGTTCGCGCTTGATGACTGACTCGGTCACCTTCGAATTACGTGCCATCTGAGCCACGTCGTCTTCGTTGGCTTCCAGGAAAATCTTGCAGTCATTGAAGGTGTGGATTTCTTCCTTGCCAAATTGCGTTGTCCAGTCGACGAAGGCTTCCTGCCAGGCCGCGACGGTGACACCCTCGAATTTGCCTTCCCGCTGCAAAGCGTCTGCGTATTCGATTTGAGATTTCGCCGGGTAAGAACGAAACAGCTCCCGCATCATGATGTGCTGGTCCTTTTCCTTCTCGGCAGCATTGGATCGCACGAACCAGCTCTTCGCGACAAGGTAATTGTCCATGGTGCCGGCGGGATTAATCTCGCGGTCGCCCTCTCCCTTGAATCTTTTTGTATCGGGGTCGCTGACGAAGAATCGGCGGAACTGCTTCCACTCGTCGGACCGGCCAATCTTGTGTCCCCAGGTACGTCCAGCTTCCCATTTCAGTTCGGGGACACGGTTGTTCCGTTTCTCGCCGCGCTGCAGAAACTTTCCGCCTTCCTTGACCCAGTAGTATCGTTCGGGGACAGAATCCCATTCGGCGGAGACGTTGTATGACAGATTCCAGCCGAGGAATCTCCAGACTTCGATGTAGTGAGGTTGCAAAGTAATGACCGCTTCGGTCGTGGCCTGCATCTGTGCCCAGTCTTTGCGATCCTTGTAATCGTCCAGATCCATTCGCAGAACGTTGACTGCGACTCCCCGCAGTCCCAACAGCAGCAGGTTCATTGTCGCGCTTGTCGGGTCGATCTGGCCGAGCTTGCTTTCTCCGAGATCGTGCTCAGCGCGCAGATCAGACAGCACGCCCCCGGAATCACTCCCGGTGTTGCCAGCTGGCATACCCAGCAGGACGACCGGAATCAGAAGCACAAGGATCGCGACAAACCAGGCGGTTTTACGCTGACGTGATGTGAGATTGTTCATTTGGCCTCAAGCTCCCTCAATGAGAGGCTGAAGTAACCGATCAGGAGACAGGGAATGACATACCCGAGAGTAATAACAATCGCGGGGAGCATCGACCCGTTCCAGGGAATATCAAATCCGCTGGCAACATAAGGTGCCATTTTGAATGTACTGAGATCCGGAATGATGTGCTGCACAAGCCAGAGGCAATTGACGAGTGCTCCATCGACAGCTTTGATGGTGTTTGTCAGGAATCCTTCCGGAAGTGCGGTCGTCTCATTCATATGCCTGACGAGGCGGTAAATTGACTCAAACGTTCCACCACCCTTCAGCTTTTCCTCCGGATTCTCGTTCAGAATCTTCGCCATAAACGGGTGGAAAAACTGTCCGATAATGATCAGTGAAAAGACCAGCAGCGACGCGACAGGACCTTTGACAAAACAGCTTGCCGTGACGCTTAAGATGACCACAAGCATGATCAGCAGCCAGATGCCGGCGACAGCTTTGAAGTAGCCGGTTGCAAACGAACGGTCGGCAAGACGGATGAAGAAATCGCCCTGTGACATGCCGAGGTACTGGTTGCGGTCCAGACACTGCACGTGAATCTGAAGCGTTCCGTCGGTGGTCAGATCCTGATACACGTCGACAGTGACGTCTTTGCCAGTGATATTGTCTTTATACGTCAACGTCTTGTTGACGATGACTTCGTTTGTCGAGAACTCTGCGATGTTGACCGTATTCGGCAGCGGGACCTTCAAACCGGTCGCCTCATTAACGAGTGAAAACTGGACTCGCAATGTTTGTTCCATATCCCCTTTCCAGGTACGGAACGCTTCGAATCGGGATTCCAGCCGCAATTCATCCGGCTGAGAAGCAATTGGAAACTTCCAGATCGCCGTGGCATTGGTGCCGCCCTCAATAAAACTTCGCGTCTCAATGATGTCCCCAACGTTGACACCTTTTTCCGTCGGAACGCCCAGTCGGTCGAGGAAGGAGAGTTCGCCATAAACCGGCACACGACAGGTCAAATCCGTTTCGTCGGACACCTGGCGTTGAACCCAGACAAACCCGGTCACGGACATGACCACGAGAATGAGTGTTCCGACGGCGGAGAATCCAAGGATTCGTCCCAGGACGACTTCATTCCGGCGGACCGGTTTCGTGACAACGGTGTGGAGCGATCGCAACCGGATGTCCTCAGGCAGACCCCAGCAGGAAAGCAGCAGCATGACCGGCAGCACGAGCCAGCTGACTGCGGTCAGGACGAAGGTGACATAGACCTTCATTTGTGCGCCTGGACGATGGGATTCGCCAGTCAGGAACCAGCTCGCAAACATGAACAGCACAGCGAAGACGACAAACACAAGCAGTGCCTTGCGACGGACCGCCTCTTTGAAAGTCAGACGTGAGATGGCCAGGACTCGGCGCGGAGAGAGCGACGCAAAATCGCGCACGGTCCGGATCAGGCCATCCAGGACGGTGAACAGTCCTTTTTTGCCAGAGGCAGTCACGGCTGCCACCAGAGCCACGCCGAGAAAAATACTGATGACCGACAGCATGGCCTTACCCCATTGAAGGAGTCCGGCGGCTAGATCGAAATCGGCAGGTTGAATTGTCATGGGTGAAATTCCCAAACCAGAATGAACTCGAAATCACACAGAAACGGCTGGCGTCGAGTCGACTATGTGGACTCCGCTTCGGCCGTTTCTTCGGCAGGTTCATTCTTCGGCTCGCCAGACGGGACGAACCGCTCTCCCGGTCGCTCGATACTTCTTTCGACCGTCCTGTGAAAGAGGTCTTCCAGGCTGCTTGTCGGATGGTCGATGCTCTCGATGGTCGCGTTGTGTTTTTCCAGAACGGCCTTCACATCGTTGACGGCTTCCGGGCTCAGCTTCGAAGTGAGAATCTGAGTGGAGTTCTCTTTCTTCAGCAATTCCTCAACGCTGCCCAGGACCTTCAATTCACCTGCGTGGAGAATCGCGATCCGGTCGCAGATGTCCTGAACATCCGCCAGCAGGTGGCTGCACATGACAACCGTTTTGCCCTCGTCCCGCAGCTTGCGGATGAGGTTTTTCATGTCACGTGTGCCAAGCGGGTCGAGGCCACTCGTTGGTTCGTCGAGCAGCACGAGATCCGGATTATTGATCAGTGCCTGAGCGAGCCCGATTCTCCGGGTCATCCCCTTCGAGTATTCCTTCAACTGGCGACGACGGGCGTGATCGAGGTCGACCATCTTGATGAGGTCGTCCGTCCGTTTTCTTCGCTCGGCAGCCGGAATATCAAACAGGCGACCGTAAAAATCGAGCGTCTCCTCGGCGTTCAGAAACCGGTACAGGTACGACTCTTCCGGGAGATACCCGATCCGCTCGTTCTTTGAGACGTCTGAGGCTGGCTTGCCGAGGATTTTGATCTCGCCTTCGGTTGCGAAGAGCAGGCCCAGCAGCAGCTTCATCGTGGTCGTCTTGCCAGAACCGTTCGGGCCGAGCAATCCGAAGACCTCACCCTTGTGGATATCCAGGCTCAAAGACTTCAGTGCCTGAACTTTTTTCCGTCCCCAGAAGTCGCGATAGACCTTGCTCAGGTTGCGGATCTGGATAACTGCTTCAGTCTCGTTGCTCATGAGGATTGGGTCCTGTCGGTGGCACGCAGCAATAAGAGAGAGAAAAACAGGAGATAAATCTGTTCGAAAAGCCAGGCTCGGATCATTGCCGAATTATCGAGCCAGCAGGCTCGTCGAGATCAATGAGGTCCGTACGTCTGGTACTCGACTCTCGTTAGAGAATTTACACAGTTGGTGATAGTGAACCCGAAAAAGTTCTCCGGTTCCAGCAACGAAGGTTTCTGAAGTGGCGAATGCCGACGGTGATTGTCAGAGCGACTGCCGACCATCTCTGTGTTTTCAGGCATCTTTCACGTTGGCGGCCACTGTAGGAGTCAATCCTGGGTGTTTCAAGTGGCGGAAAGCCAGTCACCACACGAAGTTCTGTCAGACGCCTCCGGTCGCGGCGGTTCGTCTGCGGGGGCAGAATCGGTCGTTTGGATGGACCCGGCAGGTTATTCGACTCGCTCTGCCAGATCCGGTAGCCTCCGCTCGATTCAGAAGGCAGGCGAAGACCTGTCAGGCAATTCCCCTCGTAATGCAATCGCCCCACCATGATCCGTATCGGGCTTTTCATACCGTGTTATATCGATCAGCTTTACCCGCAGGTCGGAATGGCAACGGTCGATGTTCTTGAGCGATTTGGCGTCCAGGTCGAATTTCCCGCCGAGCAGACCTGCTGTGGGCAGCCGATGGCCAACACCGGGCTGACCGAGTCAACCCGTCCGCTGGCCGAGCGATTTCTGGATATTTTCCGGCCGTACCCCTACGTCGTTTGCCCCTCGGGAAGCTGTACCTCGATGGTGAGGTACCACTACGACGAGTACCTCGACGGCAAAGACGACTTCGCGGAGCTCAAAGCAAAAACGTTTGAGCTGACCGAGTTTCTCGTCGACGTCCTCAAAGTGGAATCCATCGGAGGAGCGTTTCCGCACAAGGTCGGGCTCCACCAGAGCTGCCACGGGTTGCGGGAGCTTCGACTGGCCAGCTCCAGTGAAATGAACGTGGACCCGTTCAACAAGGCGGGAAGCCTCCTGCGGACAATCGAGGGCCTGGAACTGACGCAGCTGAAACGCCCGGACGAGTGTTGCGGTTTTGGTGGTACCTTCGCCGTCGCCGAGGAAGCCGTTTCGTGCATGATGGGGCAGGACCGGATTCACGATCACGAGGAAGCCGGGACCGAGGTGCTCACGGCGAACGACATGTCGTGCCTCATGCACCTCGACGGGCTGATCCGGCGTCAGAAGAAGCCGATCCGAGTGATGCACATTGCCGAGATTCTGGCCCAGGCCAGCCACTCACGGGAGAGCGGAACGGGGTCGCTCAACGAAAGAGCACATGACTGAAATTCAAGAACAGGACAAGGACGAAGTGCAACGTGGCCGGGTTCCGGTTGGCCCGATTCTCGTTGGATTGCTCCTGTTGTCACCAGTTCTTTATCTCCTGCTGTTCGGCCCGGCCTGTTGGCTTGCGGCGAATTATCCTGCAACGTCACCGGCGATCGAAGCGGTCTACTACCCGCTGGGACGTCTTTACGAAGCCACAGGAGACAACGCGTTCTGGGATCGTGTGATCGCGTATGCTGAGTGGTGGGATTGACTCATTTCTGAGATTCGGACGTTTCACCACACTGAAAGTTACCCTGTCTGGACCTGTCATGGACCATCCGACTGCTGCCGCAAAATTCGTCGCCAACGACACGCGGGCTCACTGGCACGACAAAGCTCTGTGGTTTGTGCGAGAAAAACGCGACCGCATGGCTCACGGTCTGCCGGAGTGGGAGATCCTTCGCGAGACCGCGGCGGCCATCAAATCTCACACGATCACTCATCTTGCCGATCTGCTGGAGCAGTTTGAGGAGAACGCGACGAAGCTCGGCGCGACGGTCCACTGGGCTCGCGACGGAGCAGAGCACAACGAGATTGTGCACGGCCTGCTGCGCGACCACGGTGTGAAAAAAGTCGTGAAGAGCAAATCGATGCTCACTGAGGAATGCCACCTCAACCCGTTCCTTGAGCGGCACGGGATGGAGATCACGGATACGGACCTCGGCGAGTGGCTTGTCCAGTTGCGGCAGGAGGCGCCCAGCCACATCGTCCTCCCGGCGATTCACATCAGCAAAGAGGAAGTGGGCGAGCTGTTTCACGATGTGCTTGGCACCGAGGCCGGAAACTCGGATCCGCAGTACCTCGCGGAAGCGGCCCGGCACGCATTGCGGCAGCGGTTTGTCGAGGCCGATGCCGGACTGACCGGAGTCAACTTCGCCATCGCCGAAACCGGCGGCATCGTCGTTTGCACTAACGAGGGCAACGCGGATCTGGGAACGTCGCTGCCGAAACTTCACATCGCCAGCATGGGCATTGAGAAAATTATTCCGCAGGCCGCGCATCTCGGTGTGTTCCTGCGTCTGCTCGCGCGGTCGGCGACCGGCCAGCCGATCACAACGTACAGCTCGCATTTTCACGGGCCGCGACCCGGCGGCGAGCTGCACATCGTCCTCGTTGACAACGGCCGCTCGGATCTGATCGGTAGTGACGAATTCCGCCGCTCGCTCTCCTGTATCCGCTGCGGAGCCTGCATGAACACGTGCCCGGTTTACCGGCGGTCGGGCGGGCACAGTTACGGGACGACCGTGCCCGGGCCGATCGGATCGATCCTCGCTCCGGCCCAGGACGCGAAGGCACATCACAGTCTGCCGTTCGCCTGCAGTCTGTGCGGATCCTGCACCGACGTGTGCCCAGTGAAAATCGACCTGCATCATCAACTGCTGACCTGGCGAAAGCTGATCGCAGTGCGAGGCCTCGTGCCGCTCAGCAAGCGGCTTTCGATGAGGCTTGCCACAGCCGTCTTCAAGCGGCCGTGGCTTTTCAACCTCGGAGGCAGCATCGCTCGCTGGGTAACGCCGAAGCTGCCGAGGTTTCTCATTTACAACCCACTCAACGCGTGGGGCCGGCAGCGTGAGCTTCCCGAGTTTCCCAAAGAGAGTTTTCGCCAGGCCTGGGAAAAACGGCGATCGTCGAGTGGCGGCGACGGAAAGGACACATCGTCATGAGCAGTCGCGACGCCATCCTTGCTGCCATCCGTAAACATCCGCTGGAGCAGACTCCGTTACCAACACTGAACCAGGACTGGATTCAGTATCCGGATCGAGTCGCTCAGTTCACGACAGTCATCGAGACGGTCGGCGGCCGGTGTATCCCGGTTTCTTCTGAAGGCGAGATCAACTCGCACCTGAAAGAGCTGCCTCAGTTTGCTTCCGCCATCGTCCGCTGTTCGACGGTCGACGGGATTGGCGAGCCGACTCTCGACGCCGGATCGGTCGCAAAGCCGCATGATCTGCTCGCCGTCGACTTTGCTGTTCTCCGCGGTGAGTTCTGCGTCGCGGAAAACGGAGCTGTCTGGATCACCGACGAACCGACGCCGCATCGAGCTCTGTACTTCATCACGCAGCACCTGGCCCTCGTCGTGCCGAGGTCGCAGATTGTCAGTAATCTGCACGAAGCCTATCAGCGACTCGCCTTCGAGAAGCCTCGATTCGGTGCGTTCCTTTCCGGTCCTTCCAAGACGGCAGACATCGAACAATCGCTGGTGATTGGTGCGCAAGGTCCACGCTCCCACGTTGTCTTTCTGCTTGACGACGGTGCGTAGGAACGGGAGATTGTGGCGGCCGAGTGGACCTCGCCTTTCGGCAAGCACTATCAGCATTGACCGAGTGGGAAGCGCAGAAAAAACGCCCGAGGAAAATTCCCATCGGGCGTTGTTTGTCACGAAGCCGTTTCGACAGACGTCTGGATTCGATCAGAACCCACCGCCTCCACCGCCGCCTCCACCACCGAAGCCGCCACCACCGCCACCACCACCACCACCGCCGCCAGCAGCAGCCGCGCCGGC
>ERZ891418.101-NODE-101-length-30019-cov-6.487018_pt1 | contig 30019 bp, 35 predicted proteins | sample MGYA00521236_ERZ891418 | MGnify/ENA primary metagenome ERZ891418 (study PRJEB32303, sample SAMEA104408696) | aquatic metagenome | biome: Brackish water; feature: Chemocline; material: water | place: Baltic Sea | collected 2014-10-18T10:34:00 | depth 100 m ... | reverse complement strand
TCATGCCAGTCTCCCTCACATGACATCAGGATTTATTTTTTGGCCGGCGGTCTTGGGCATTGCCTGTGCAAGCGTTGTAACTGCAAAAATTGGAGCAAATATTAGTCACTCTATTTCTGAGCGCATCCTCAAAATTTTATTTGGTCTCTTTTTGATATTGGTTGGCATTATGGTGGCAGTCAATTGATCATAGAGCTCTCAGAATTCTTTAATAACCCTAGTCTTATCAATATTGGGTTTCTAAAAATTCAATACTATGCCGTTACCTGGGTATTGTCTGCGGTCTTTATTTTTCAATACCTAAAGAATCACTTCATTATTAAAGAGCTAGGTTTAACCGAAGAGCAAGCCAACGACATAGTATTTCTCTACGGGCTAATATTCGGCGCAATGCTTGGAGGCAGAGTCGGCTACATGCTGTTTTATGGTCTAGACCAATTAATGGCTAATCCCATCAGTTTATTTTTTGTATGGGAAGGAGGCTTGAGTTTCCATGGCGGCTTGATGGGTGTCATTACCAGTCTTTACGTCTACTCAATCAAGCGGGCTATCTCCTTTCTGAGATTGGCGGATGCTGTTTGTGCTGCCATGCCCATTGGACTCGGGCTTGTAAGAATTGGTAATTTTCTGAATGGCGAGCTTTATGGGCGACCCACTGATGGAAGCTGGGGATTCATTTTTCCAACAGACCCCTATGGTCTTCCAAGGCACCCTTCTCAACTATATGAAATGTTGTTTGAAGGAATCATTCTATTCCTGTTATTAATATGGATTGGGAAAAATACCAATAAAACTGGCGTCTTAAGCGGCAGTTTTCTAATGGGCTACGGGGTTATCAGATTTTTTATTGAGTTCTTTAGGCAGCCTGATGCTCACATGGGGTTTATTGCATTACAATTAAGCATGGGCCAGATACTAAGTATTCCAATGTTTATGATTGGCCTGATATTACTTATCAAATCGCTAAAAAAATATGAAGCAATATCTTGAGCTATTAGAGTACATCTTAGAAAATGGTGAAAGTCGAGACGATCGAACCGGCACTGGGGTTTTATCATCCTTTGGCCATCAACTTCGTTTTAATTTACGGGATGGTTTTCCAGCTGTCACCACAAAAACACTTGCCTGGAAGGCTGTGGTATCAGAGTTGTTGTGGTTTTTAGAGGGCTCGGATGATGAGCGCCGCCTTGCTGAGATTAGGTTTCAAAAAAAGAGAGAAGATCTCACTGATTTACAAAAATTTTCTACCATCTGGACTGATAACGCCAATAATCAGGGGGTTAGCCTGGGTTATACAAACTCTAACACTGTCAAAAAACTGGGTCCCATATATGGGGTGCAATGGAGAGATTGGGGCGGCAGAGATCAGATCAAAGAATTGATTGCAGGTCTTCGCTCTAACCCTATGGGCAGAAGGCATATAGTAAGTGCGTGGAATGTTGAGCAACTAGATTCGATGGCCTTGCCACCCTGTCACGTCATGTCCCAATTCTATGTTTCAACCAATGGACGCCTTTCATGCCAAATGTATCAACGCAGTGCCGACATGTTTCTAGGAGTCCCCTTTAATATCGCAAGCTATGCCTTGCTGCAATCCATTTTAGCCAATATCTTAAATTTAGAAGTGGGCGACTTTGTCCATACTTTTGGGGATGCTCATATCTATAAAAATACTATCGATCAGGTTCGCGAGCAGCTAACACGAGCGCCTAAAAAATTACCTCAACTCATCATGCCAAACATTGAGTCTATCGAGGATATAGATGCTCTAAGTATTGATGACTTTGTATTAGATGGCTATGAATCTCATCCAGCCATCAAGGCCCCGATGGCAATTTAGTATGCAAATCTCTCATCTAGTTGCCTTATCACGCAACTCTGTCATAGGTGTTAATAACGATCTTCCATGGAAGCTTAAGCGCGATCTCCAGCACTTTAGCGCTTATACTCAAAAAAAAGCAATGGTCATGGGAAGGAAGACTTTCGAATCGATAGGTAGGCCCTTGCCGAATAGGCATAACATTGTTATCTCCTCTTCTCTGGACTGCCTGGATGGCCTTGAGATTGTTCGTAGCCTAGAAGAAGGAATTCAAGCGGCACATACCTGGAATGTTGCTCATCAAATTGAAGATGAGGTGGTGCTAATTGGTGGAGGTCATGTCTTCAAAGACAGCATGCTAATGGTTAATAAATTAGTGTTAACTAGAGTGGATTGCGAGATTGCAGGAGATATATTTTATCCAGAAATTAACTTACAAGAATGGCGCAATATCTCAAGCGAAACTCATGCAAAAGATGAAGATAACGAATATGACTTTATGATTGAAACGTATCTAAGAGACTAAGAGTTCTTGCTCTGAGCTTTGGCAGTAGACTTTTCGATAAAGTCCCTTCTTAGGGCTAGGTTTTTAACTCTAATGGATTCATTCTCAGCGTACTTAATCCAAGAGTTAGCGGTTGTTTTAATGCGCTTATCTTCATCTCGCGCAGCTGCTCTAAATTGTTTCTTTGCTTCTTCAAAATTCTCTAATTCAAAATGTGCTTGCCCTAATACTAACTGGGCCTGAGATCTACTTTTAACTTTAGGTTTTTTGAGTCCCATCTCAATCGCACGAATAGAGTCCTCCATTCTATCTTCAAACAAATAAAGATTCCCCAGGAGAACATAGAGATCTCCATCTGTAGACATCTTGGCAGCCCTTTCAAGAACTGGTATGGCTTTATTTATTTCTTGAGCCATTCTCCAGGAATCAGCCAAGAGCTTTAAATTTTTCTCTGTATCTTTGACGACGGGGAAAGTTTCTTCTTTACCTGTTTTTTCATTTTTAATCACGATTTTTTTCTTTTGCCCAGAAACCAAAACCTGAGCAGCCCAATATGGGTTTTTATACAAAAGAAGTAGTTGAGCCAAGGCAAGGTACTCGCTCTCTTTATCTAGCAGGTCTTTATCAAAAGCTGCTTTGAGAACTAGCATGTAGTCTTTCTCTCTTTCCATTTGAGCGTATGTTCCACCCAATTGAATAAAATATAACTTCTTAGGGTAGTAATTAACAAGAATCTCATAAATTAATACTTGCTGCTCTAAAGCATACTGATCGCTAACGACTTTAGCTTCTTTTAGCTCGTAAAGACATGCTGCCAATAATACATACCACTGTTCTTTGGGCCTATAATCCTCAACCTCTTCAGCTATCCTAATTGCTTCTTCTATAGATTTTCTGGACCGCACATAGTCTTTCTTTTGATAATATGCCTGGCCTAATAATGAATGGGACTGCGCTGTAACATTCTCCACCTCATCCATCCATTGCAGAATCAGTGCAATACCCTTGTCCCAGTTTTCTTTTACTAGGTTTAATTGGGCTAATGTAAGCAATGAGGCAGTTCTAAGTGAGAGGGTTGCCTCTGGCTCATTTAAAAGCCTTTCATAAGATCTCATGGCATTGTCATAATCTTCATCGCTAAAGTAAATATATCCCCAGTAATTCCACATTACTGAGCGATCATAGCTTTTGAGCTCGTCTTGCCTGTTAAGCAATTCAGTTAGCAGTCGTCTAGCCTCTATAAAATCTGGATCATCTTCTTCCTTCTCAATAAACTGCCCTTTATTCAGCGGATCTGGAGCTTTTACAATTTTTTGTCTCTCAAGAGCCTCTACTACTTTTTGTACTTGTTTTGCCGTGGACGACATGAGCACTCTAGCTTTTTTGTATGATCTGGTTTTTCCTGATTTGTTTGAGCTGCCACCTGTAGATGGTTCGTCAGTGCTGCTTTGTGCTGATAGATCAGAAGCACTGAATGCAAAACCAAAGGCTAATAAAATAAAGGCATTACGAGTAATTTTATTCAGCATTAGGATTCCTCCAGAATAAAAGTGAACTTATGCGGGACGTTATCAACCCTTACAGCTTTTCCATCGACAATTTTAGGTTTATATTTAAGCTTAACAGCGGCACGCTCAGCGGCTGAATTAAAGATAGAGCATGCATTATAAACTGTTTCAGGGTCGGTTGGGTCTCCACAAAAACCCTCTAAAGATTCGGTATTTTCAACAGTTCCTGTTTCAGTGATAGTAAAGGCTACCACTGCATAACCCATAATGCCTCTTTCTTGGGCGCGTCTTGGGTAAATAGGAGTTACTTTAAATAATGGAATATATTCACCGTCTCTAAAAAAACCTCCGTTGGCTGCAAAATTTGCTTTTGGTTTTGGGAGGCTAACATCCATTCCTGCAATAGGCGCAAGATCTAATTCTGGTTGAGCAATATCTTCTGGCTGTTCTTCTGGCTCTTCAGGCTTATCAACATTATCGAAAAGAGTATCAATATCCCTATCAGGCATGATTACATCCCCAAGTTTACGAGAGTTATCTGTTGGCAAGGTGTCATCTCCAAGGGAGATCAACGCAACCATCAAAAAGAATAATGCAAGGGTGATAATGGCAGCAAAAGCTGTTCCTGCTAGATATTTATTATAGTTAAAAGCTTTGTAATACAGAGCCGCCAATGGATCAACAACCTTAGATAAAAGCTGAGATACAGAATTTAAACTATTAACAGCAGTATTCAATATGATTCTCTATTTTGGTTCAGATGCAAGAGAGATGTTAAATACGCCTGCTTCTCTCGCACCATCCATCACTTTAATAATCGTATCAGCCATTGCTTTTTCATCTGCTTGAATCACAACCGACCCCTGTGGATTATCAGCTAAAAGCTTAACAACGTTGGCTTTGACTTGTCTTGCATCAATTCGCCTGCCATCCATCCAGATTTCACCGGAAGCGCCAATGGCAATTAGAATAGCTGCATTCTCTTGAGTTTCAGCTGTGCTAGCATCAGGTCTATTAATTTCTAAACCAGGTTCTTTGATAAAGTTTGCTGTAACAATAAAAAAGATAAGCATGATGAAAACAACATCAAGCATGGGCGTCATGTTAATTTCTGCGTCTTCGTCTTGTACTGCACTTGATATAGCGTTTCTTCTCACAATATTCTCCTAGTTAGCTTTTAATTGTAGCTTTGATTCTATTATCTTCTCTATTTTTTGCAGAAGTTAGGTAAATGGTAGCAAACACGCCTGAGAGAGCCGTGGTCATTCCAGCCATAGTTGGAAGGGTTGCTTTGGAAACGCCGCCTGCCATTGATCTAGCATCCCCGCCTCCAGTAAAAGCCATCACTTGGAAAACTTCAATCATGCCTGTAACTGTTCCAAGCAATCCAAATAGCGGTGCCAATGCAACGCAAGTGTTTATTAGCGAAAGGTGTTTATTAACTTCTTCTTTGGCCTGAGAAACAAGCTTGTCTTGAATTTGCTTGGCCTTCCAGGTTGTATGATCGCCCACAGCATCCCATTCGGACTTTAGCTCAACCATGTAAACCCTGTGACCTGCATTAAAGTACCAGATTCTTTCTAGTATAATGGCCCACATAAATGCAGCCAGCAAAGCAATTAACCAAAGCACACTTCCCCCAGCAGACATAAAGTCTCTGAGGGTATTAAATGCTTCAGTAATTGCGTAAAACATTGTTTCTAATTACTTATCAGAATGCTCTGCTACGATTCCCGTGCTTTGCTCTTCAAGAACATTAATAATACCTCTTGCTGAAGAATTAGCAAAAGAATGTAAAAGCGTTGTAGGAATAGCAACTACCAGACCTAGCACGGTCGTAACAAGGGCTTGCGAAATACCGCCAGCCATAATTTTTGGATCGCCTGTTCCAAACAAAGTAATTTGCTGGAAGGTCACAATCATCCCTGTCACTGTTCCGAGCAAGCCAGCCAAAGGAGCAACCACTGAAATAATTTTTACTACATTAATACCTTGCTCGATTGCAGGTCTTTCAGCCATGATAGCTTCTGCCAATCTAAGCTCAAGTGTCTCAATGTCTTTGCCCATGTGCTCTGTTCCAACCGCTAGAACTCTGCCTAGTGGGTTAGACTGGTCATGTGTTTTTGATGTGGCTTGCTTTTTAACTGCTACGCCCATGGTGTGTAGCTGATATAGCTTCCAAAAAGCTATTGCAATACCAATTAAACCAACGAAAATGATAATGTAACCAACTTCACGCCCTTGATGCACTCTCTCCATTAGACTTGGGTTTTGAATCAAGTTTGCAAGCAAGCTTCCACCAACTGGGCCAGTAGGATCAACGCCGAATTTAACTACATCGCCTGCGTCTGCTTTAGATAATTTTTTAGCCGTGCTGACATAACGTCCTTCTGGCTGCTTTCCAAGAAATGCATATTGCCCTTTGCTGCTAATGTATTCTAGATATTTGCCGTCACAAATGACGTTGTATAAACCAACTCTGGTCACAGCACATTCAACAGATTCACCATCGAGGGTAATAACATTCGAATTAAAGGTTACAACCTCGGATCCGGCAACCATTTCTCTTTGAAGTTCATACCATAGACCTTCAAGCTCTCTGATGGTTGGTAACACAGTCGCACTAGACATCTTAGAAGATAGGTTATTAAGGAAAGTTTCTCTGTCTCTGCCATATTGTCCTGAAGACAAAGAATCAGCAAAAAGTGAGCTCGCCTCGCCTGCTGAACTCTGTAAATGACCAAAAAGCTCTACCAATGAGCCCAGCTCTTTCTTATAAGCAGTTTCTTTCACTACCAAGATAGATTCATTTGATTTATATTCTGTTTCGAGCTGATCAGCAATTTTTTCTTGTCGAGTTAACTCTCTTTTTTCAGCAGCTAATTTAGAAGCCTGTTTGTTTTTATCAACAAGAAAGTCTGCTTCCCGTTTAGTGTTAACTGTTTGCTCAGAGGTTCTGCCCTCTTGAACTAACTGAAGCAAGCCTTGAATAGTAGTTGGCTCACCTTCTGCAGTATCTTGAGCAAAAGCTGAAATCGATCCTACTAAAGCAAAAGATAGTAAATATTTATTTAAATTTTTCATGAAGCTTCTCCTCTGTAGACAATCGGCAGCATCATGATATCCATTGGTGCTAATTTTTGAGCCATTCGAATACCGTCTCTAACTTGAACTCTGTAGCTACTGGAAAGCTCTTCCCAAGACCCAGTAACAGTATCGTAATAGCCTGTCTTTCTCTCATCTTTTGTTTGAAAAAACATGCCAAGCCTGCCAACTCTTAAAATATTTACAACCATCTCCTTGCCTTCTAATACAATAGTCTCGTCGTAGGCATCAAGTTTTCTTCCATACTCACCTTCAATATTATAGGCTTCAAGGATTTGTCTCACTTGCTCAGATGCTGTGACTTTAGGGTTAGAGAGGGAGGCTCTAACTAGATCTAAGCGCTGCATTCTTTCTTCCAAATGAAATGGTGTATCAAGTTTTACATACTTCTCAAGTCCTTCTAGCATGCGCTGAGCCAGAGGAGGCACTTGTCTTTGCATGACCACAACCTGGATGAGCTGCTCGTCATATTGATCCATAAGATCAAGCTGAGCTTGGATTTGAATTCTTTTTTGCGCATTGTAGAGTTTTAAACCCTCAACTTGCTTCGATACAACTTTGAATTCGTTGACGATCTTGTCAGTTGCAGATTCAGTTTGATCAATTTTATCTTGAGATTGAGCAGAAAGATCTGTGTTATCTCTACCAACTTCTAAGACCTGCTCCATTTCTGATGCTGCTACAAATGTAGTAAGCAAAGTAAGAGCTAATAAACTTTTATTTAACATTTTTTTCTCCCTTAGAAAAATGATTGACTAGTCTAACCAGTGTTTTAAAAATATTCAAACGTTTTTAACGACACCATTGTACCTAACTTTCAATAATGTGGCTCTAGTTTGGTGAAAGAAAAATATGTGCATATTATGCATATTAAATGCTACTAACAACAATGTTTATAAAAGAATTTTAGCAGATTAATTCAACTTTGGAATTAATTTTGGCGTAGCTTTTCTGAAGTTTTGATAAGCCTCAAGATGGCCCCATTTTTTATTTCCTCTGTCCTCCAGCATCCTAACGCCGCTGACATGGTTCAAAAGAATGTATGTAAAGATTGGGGAAAACAAGGCAAGATAATTTAATCCACTGAAAGATGAGATTGACATCACTGTGATTCCTGTCCACAAGGTAATCTCTCCAAAGTAATTTGGGTGCCTAGATCGAGCCCATAAACCTTCAGTTATAAAAGCATCCTTGTTCTTTAGATTCGAGCGAAAAGCTGATTTCTGATTGTCAGCAATAACCTCATAAATAAACCCAAAAATAAATACGCCTAATCCAATATAAAAGAAAGCATTGATCACTATGCCGTCTGGTCTTGAAATTGCTACGAGGGCAGCAGAGGAGCAGATAAACACCCAAAGTCCTTGGAGAGTCCATGTCATAAAAAATTGAGAAAAAGATGTTTTAATTGATCTAAATCTTTTATCTTCACCGTCCTTAGCGATTCTGCTAAAGAGAAACGATCCAAGCCTCATAGCCCACACAATGACTGCAAGCCCAAGTACAATATTGCCCACATGAAGCTCTTGCAAACTTTGTGTAGACCACAGAATAAAAGTCATAACCGAGATATAAGTAATGCTTCCAGTTAAATCATAGAATTTTTCTGTTTTTAAAATAAAAGCCGGTATGAAAGCAAGCCATTGAATAGCAAAGGCGATCAGCAATGACTGCTTCACAAGATTTATTCCAGTTACTGATGGCATATTGAATGAAATAAAATAAGCATAATATCCCGCAAACACAAATACCCCTGCAGCAATTAATAAGTTAATGACATGCTTCATTGGTATTTAACCTTCCCAGCCGCAGGAGCGGCTGGCATTTTGCACATCCAGCCAATCCTTCAAGGGCTTGTAGTAATTAAGCATGGATTTACCACTTAAGGTTCTAGTGCCTGTTAATGCTTCTAAAGCTACTTGCCACTCTTGGCTTTGCCCTAGAGACAGCATTGCTCTTAACTGCTCTCCTGCAAGCTCATTATTGTAAATAGAGCATTCATGCAAAGGCCCTTCAAAGCCTATTTGATTACAAAGAGATTCATGGAATTGGTATTGCAGAATTTTGGCTAAGTAATATCTGGTATAAGGGGTGTTACCCGGGATATGGTATTTAGCGCCTGGATCAAATGCATCAGCATCCCTCTCTCTTGGGGCTTCTATACCTTGATAGTACTCTCTCAGCTCCCACCATGAATTATTTAGCTCTGCTTCTGATGTCTCTCCTGAGAATACTCCGGCCCTCCACTTATCAAGCATCAAGGTCCATGGAACTGATACTACCCCATCTAAGGCTTGTTGCATGAGCAAAGAAATTGGATCTGATTTTGCATTGATGGCCTCTGCCTCAGTAATCATGCCAATCTTATGGTAATAGTCCGGTGTAATAGACAACGTTAATAAGTCCCCCACCGCCTCATGAAAGCCATCATTGGCTCCCCTTTGAAAGATGCTAGGTTGCTGACTGTAGGCTTGGTAGTAAAAGATATGCCCCAGCTCATGGTGAATGGTAGAGAAGTCCTCTGCGTTGCGTTCAATGCACATTTTAACCCTCAGATCATTTGCATCTGAATCCAAATCCCAAGCGGATGCATGGCAGACCACATTATGATCTTGAGGCTTAATAAAAAGTGATCTCTCCCAAAAAGTTTTAGGCAGTGGCTCAAATCCAAGCGAAAGAAAGAAATTTTCAGCAATTTCTACCATTTCTATCTCACCAATATCTTTTTCTTCCAGGATTTTGGTTAGGTCAATGTTAGTATCGGCCGAAGGATTATCTGGTGTGTAGACCAAGTCATAGATATTTGCCCATGATTGGCCCCACATGTTCCCCAGCACATGTGCTGGCATAGAGCCTGCTTTAGACACAACTGCTTCTCCATAATGCTCAGATAGCTCATTTCGAACATGGCAATGCAATGCATCATAAAGGGGTTTAAGCTCATCCCAGACCCTATCTGTTTCGGCTAGAAAGTCATCTGCTGGCATGTCGTATTGACTAAACCAAAGATCGGTAAGGCCTTCATAACCAAGATCTTTTGCGCCTAGATTACCAATTTCGACCATTCTTAAATACATGTCTTTCATGGGTTTGCCAATATTTCTCCAGCCTTCCCACGCTTTTAAAAGCTCATCAGGATCCCTGGAGTTATCAATGACTGCTTCAAATGCCTCTAAGTCGTAACAATCTCCCTCACCAAAACAATGCTGTCCCGTGCCATACATAGCATCAAGCTTTGCGCTAATGCCCGCAATCTCTCCAGCCAGCGCATCATCAAGCGGAGATGGCATAACAAATGAATTTTTAATCAAATTAAGTTTTCGTCGATTTTCTTCTGAGACCTGCACTTTATCGAAAGTTGCGGCCTGTCTTGCGCGCTCTAGAGCTAAAAGTTGAAAACGTTTTCCATAATCTGCGACTACTTTCTGAGAATCATAGGTGATAAAATTAGAGCCTATCCAATAAGCGGAGCTTGCTACGGGACCGAGAGTTTTGTCTTCTAACTCAACTCTCTCAAGAAATATTTCTACATCAGATTCATTTAAAGCGGAAGCTTGTTGACTAGAACAAGAAGAAATAACGACAATAGATAGTAATAAAGTAGATAATAATAATTTATGCATTCGAACAAACTCCTTAAAAAATAGAAGAAGACAGTAAATCACACAATGAAAATATCAACAAGCCAATTTAAAAACGGACTCAAAATTATTATTAGTGGGCAACCTTGCTCAATCATCGAGCATGAGTTTCATAAGCCAGGCAAAGGCCAAGCTGTAATGCGTGTCAAGTTTAGGAACTTAATTACCGACAAGGTCATTGATAAGACCTATAAGTCCGGAGAATCTGTTGAAGAGGCGGATGTGAGCACCGCTGAAATGAGCTACCTCTACTCGGATGGTGATTTCTGGCATTTCATGAACTCTTCGACTTTTGAGCAAATTGGAATCACTGAAAAAGTAGTTGCTGAAGCAAAAAAATGGTTAATTGGTCAGGAAAATTGTGAAGTGGTTATTTGGAATGATGAGCCAATATCTGTTGAGCCTCCTGCATTTGTAGAATTGACTATCTCTCGATCTGATCCGGGCATTAAAGGAGACACTGTCTCTGGAGCAACCAAACCGGCTGAGCTAGAAACCGGGGTAACGATCCAGGTGCCTCTTTTTGTTGAAGAGGGCGAAAAGATTAGGGTGGATACTAGATCAGGGGAATACTCCGGAAGGGTTTAATTTTTGTTTACTCAACTCTCATTAGCGTTAAATAGTTTTATTGACAGTGATCTGGGTCTTGCTGGCGGCCAGAAGAACCAGTTGGTTAAAAAACATAAGCTGCATCTTGCCGATTCTCTAGATAAAGGCCACTGGACCACAAACTTATGCCTTGTGGCTTCTGGTCTAACCAAAAAAAACCCCAGGGAGTTAGCAACAAAATTAGCGACGGTTATTCAATCAGCCGATGGTGTTGATAGGGTTGAGATTGCAGGCCCTGGCTTTGTGAACATCTTTCTAACTCAGCGCGCTTTTTTACAACAGGTAGAGCAAGCGATGGACTTAACCCCCAGCGTTGATTGCTCCCTTCAAGAAAAAATTCAAATAGAGTTTGTGTCTGCTAATCCAACTGGTCCCTTGCATGTTGGGCATGGTCGAGGAGCAGCTTATGGTGATGCAATTGCTAGAATTCTTTCTAGTCTAGGGCATCAAGTAGAGAAAGAATATTATGTGAATGATGCAGGTCGTCAAGTGGATATATTAGCTTGCAGTATCTTTTTAAGAAAATTCTCTTGTTTTGATGATGTTAGTTTTCCAGCCTCGGGGTACAAAGGCAGTTATGTCTTAGAGATTGCTGATTCCATTAAGCTGGATGACAGCACTCAAAATATTCAAAAAGACCAATTATGCAAGGATCTTCCCGAGGAGCCAGAGGCTGAAATTGATGAATTAATTGCACGCATTCAGTCAAGCTATTCGGATCTTTGGCTGGTCATTAGGTCTGGGGGATTGGCCTATGTCACTCAGTCCATTAAAGATGATTTAACTGCGTTTAAGGTTGAGTTTGATCAGTGGTTTTTTGAATCCTCTTTAGGAGAGTTATCTGATGAGACGTCAGACATTGCAAAAGCACTGCTCAAAGTGAAGCAAGAGCATGCCTATGAAAAAGCTGGTGCGGTATGGCTAGAGTCTACAAAATTTGGAGATGACAAAGATAGGGTCATTATCAGGGAGGATGGGAGAGGCACCTACTTATCTGCAGATTTGGCATACCATAAAAATAAATTAGACAGAGGCTTTGATACCATTATTAATGTTTGGGGCTCAGATCATCATGGTTACATCAAGCGTATCGAAGCAACCATTGAAGCAATGGGCTACAACAAAAATCAAATGCAAGTTCAGTTAGTTCAATTTGCTAATCTTTTAGAAGATGGTGCAAAGATAAAGATGTCTACTCGCAGTGGTAATTTCTATACTCTTAAACAATTGATTGATGATATTGGGCCTGATGCTGCAAGATTCTATTATCTGTCCAAACAGGCTGATCAACACCTGGACTTTGATATCGGGGTGGCGAGAAGTCACTCCAAGGACAACCTCTACTATTATGTGCAATATGCTCATGCAAGAATTTGCTCGGTGCAAAAAAAATATCTCTCTCTGGGTCACACTTTGCCCGAAGCATTTAAAGATTTTGATGAATTTCATGCGTGCGACGACTTGATTCAATTGGCGCTCAACTTCTCTTTTGTGGTTAAGAGTGCGGGTGAAAATCTTCAGCCACATTTGATCATTTACTACCTAAGAGACTTGGCGCAGGGATTCCATCATTTTTATAATGATACAAATATTTTAAAAGCTGCCGAGCAAGATCAGGTGAACATGTTAAGAGCTTTGGGTTTAGTAAAAAATGTCATAGCCTCTTCCCTTGAACTGATTGGCATTGACTCGCTAGAGCAAATGTAAGCCTCGTGAAAGATTTTGCAAAAAAACATCCTGTTAATTCTTCCAAGCGCAAAACACCCTCTGCATCACTGCGAGCAAAAAGACAGCTTGATCAACCAATAAAGTTAAAGCACTTCTTTTTAATCGGAGGGATGGCTGCCCTACTTCTTCTAGCAGCTAACCTCATCTTAAAAACAGATGTCAAAAATTTGAGAGGACATGTAGCTAACCCCACTGTGGAGATTTCCTATCCGATAGATTTAGAGCAAGATTCTATCTTTATAGAATTAGATGGCATTGTCACAGCAGAGAATTGTGAATATCGACTTCAAATTGAAACCTATGGCAAAAGAATCTACGCGCAAGAGCAACTTGGAGCGATGCTCACTTTTGGACTAGAAGCATATGTAGAAAAAACATTTAGCTCTTCTATGCCAGATAAAACTCTGTTTAGAGTAATGTCCGGGCCTTATAAAACTAAATCAGAGGTTAACAATGCTCGTGAGGTTTTGATAAAAAATAATCGCCAGCCTTTGATTTTAAAAACATGCATCAAAACATAGCATCACGGGTTCGCGCCGTTCAGCAAGCTATTGCTGTAGCCAGCCTCAAAGCAACAAATCGTTCTGGGCCTGTTACTTTAATCGCCGTGTCCAAACTGCAATCTCAAGCAACCATGGAAGAGGCCTATGGCATAGGTTTACGGCACTTTGGTGAAAATTATGCGCAGGAGCTTGCTCAAAAAGCTGCGGAATGCCCAAAAGACATTGTGTGGCATTTTATTGGGCCGATTCAAACCAATAAACTCAAACTGATAGCTGAATCAGCCTCTTGGGTTCACTCGCTGGATAGAGCCAAGGTCGCTAAAAAGCTAGACGAAGCTTGTAAAGACTTAAATAAAGAAATCTCTGTGCTCATTCAGGTCAATGTGGATGATGAAGTATCTAAATCTGGTATCAAACCAGAGGAGATGATAGCTTTTGCCTCAGAGCTAAATACACATTACTCTAGCTTGAAACTTAAAGGGTTAATGTTCATGCCTAATATTCATGCAAGCGATCAGGAAAAATTAAAAACTTATGCGCGCATTCAAGAGCTCCAACGCTCGTTGCTAGAGATTTTGCCGGATTGCACAGAGCTCTCTCTGGGAACATCCGGAGACTTTGAGGAAGCCATCATCGCAGGATCATCCATGGTCAGAATTGGCGAGATGCTGCTAGGAGCTCGAACATGAAAATCTGTTTTTTAGGTGCCGGAAATATAGCGCAAGCTATCATTTCAGGTCTGTTAAACGCGCAGGTCTTACCAGCAGATATAGTATGCATTGAAAGAAATCCAGAAAAAATAGCCCTTCTAGAGAGCCAGCAAATATCAGTTCAGTCGCTGGAGTCTTTGGCTGATAATATGTTTGATCTTATTATTCTTGCGGTTAAACCTAAAGATGCGGTAGCCGCAGCTCACAACATTATGAATGTTGCCCCCCATACCCCAGTATTAACACTGGTAGCTGGAATAGAAATAGCTCAATACCCTAACCCTGATTTGATCATTCGAGCTATGCCAAATATAGCTGCTGCCTATAACAAAGGAATCACCGCGCTTTATGCGAAGAATAAAGCGCTTCATGCATTTAAACATTCAATCGAGTTATTTGAAAAAGTAGGTCATGTCATGATCATGGATAGGGAAGATGATATCCACGTCTTTACTAGCATTGTAGGCAGCGGCCAAGCTTTCTTATTTAAAATTTTAAATACCTACCTAACCAAGCTTAAAGAGCTGAGCAAAGGCAATGATCAGCAGGCAATTGATATGTTTAAAGACTTTGTAGGAAGCCTTGGTGATTTATTTAACCAGGAGGGTGATTTTGAAATGTTAATAAATAAGATAAAATCACCTGGCGGAACCACTCAAGCAGGTCTTGAATCTCTTGAAAAGAATAATATAGATTTAGTGCTTGAAGAAGCCTTTAAAGCTGCTGAGCAACGATCAATTGCAATTAATAATGAGAGCTAATTTTTTAATGGAGCTAACATGACAGGACCCCTCGCAATCATTCTTGGCTTTGCAAGCTATGCTTTTATCATGCTTGCGATGTTTAGGCTCTTTAGAATTAACTACTTCAATCCCATAGTCAAAATATTTTCGACCTATTTGGAGCCAATCTCAAAATCAGCGTTCTTTTTTCTCAACCCTCTTCTGGCAGCCTTGGCGTTTGCCTTGTTATTAAAATTTGTTTCCTTTTATATGATCTACTCGACTGGATATGAGCCCCTAGCCTTGCTTTTAATCGCGTCAGTAGATGTGATTAACTCTTGCTTTCGAATCCTATTTTATAGCGTCATTGGATCGGTCATTTTAAGTTGGGTGGCACCTGGGAATAATCACCCCATGCTTCAAATCGTTGAAGAAATGTCAGGCGCTGTTCTTAAACCTATCCGAAAGTATGTCCCACCAATGGGTGGATTAGATTTCACTCCCATCATTGGTCTCATGCTATTAAATTTTATTAACACCTCGCTGATTCAGGTTCTCGGTTCGCTTGCATGAAAACTTTTACCGAAAAAATTCTTTTTGATCTACCTCTTACGCTTGAGTCTGGATCAATACTTCCTTCTTTTGAGCTCATGGTTGAAACGTATGGTGAGCTAAACTCCGTTAAGGATAATGCAGTGCTTGTGTGTCATGCTTTTTCTGGCAATCATCATGCCGCAGGCGAGAAAAGTGAAGAATCCAAGGCGGGTTGGTGGGATCAGATGGTTGGGGATGGAAAAACGATTGATACCTCTAAGTATTTTGTGGTCTCTCTCAATAATCTTGGGGGTTGTCATGGTTCTTCTGGACCCATCTCCGTGGACCCAACAACAAACCTGCCTTTTGGCGCTGCTTTTCCAGCTGTCTCAGTTCAAGATTGGGTAAGCGCACAAAAACATTTATTAGATCATTTTAAAATTGATTCCTGGGAAATGGTTGCAGGTGGAAGTTTGGGCGGAATGCAGGCTTTGCAATGGGCTATTAGTTATCCCGATAAGCTCAAAAAAGCTGCGATTATTGCTTCGTCATCAAAAATAAGTTCTCAAAATATAGCCCTTAATGAGGTGGCCCGAGAAATGATCAGGAAGGATGAGAATTTTTTTGACGGCAATTACCTTGCCCAAGGCTCTAAACCTAAACAAGGCCTTAAAGCTGCGCGCATGCTTGGACACATCACCTACCTATCAGAATCTAATATGAGCAAAAGATTTGGACGTAAACTGCAAAACCCAGAAACCAAAATAGATGCAAAAGTGAGCTATGAGGTTGAGAACTATCTTCAGTACAAAGGAGAGCAGTTTGCAGAAACTTTTGATGCCAATAGCTACATCTTAATGACCAAGGCCATGGATACTTTTGATCCAGCAAAAGATTTTGATCAAGACCTTGTGGAATGTTTTAAGCAAATTCAAGCCAAACTCTTTATCGCCTCCTTTAACTCAGACTGGCTCTTCCCAAAAGAGTGCGGAAAAGACATTCAAATATCTGCAGTTAAAGCTGGGGTTAGAAGTTCATATGTTGAGCTTGAAGGTGAGTATGGTCATGACAGCTTTTTGTTTCACTCGGATAACTACTCAGCCAGTTTACAAAATTTTCTGGAGACCAACGATGAACTCTCTTGAGCACATTGTAATTAATTGGGTAGAAACTAACTCAAAAGTTATAGACTTTGGGTGTGGAGATGGCTCGCTATTAAAATCTCTCAGCCGTGCAAAAGGCACCACGGGCTATGGCGTAGAAAATGATCCTCTGAAAATTCAAGACTGCATTAAAAATGGTATTTCGGTGATCCAACAAGACATTGATGCTGGGTTACTAGAATATAAAAATATGGGATTTGATGTCGCCATTATGGCCAGCTCCATTCAATGCCTTCGCAAGCCCAAAGAGGCTCTACAAAATATTTTAGAGGTCGCAAATCAGTGCGTGATTACTCTGCCAAACTTTGGGAACTGGGAGCTAAGAACTGGTTTGTTAAAAGGCAAAATGCCCTCTTCACCTCAATTGCCTGCGAAGTGGTATGAAACGACTAATGTACATTTATGTACCATTGCTGATTTTGAAGAGCTCTGTGCGACTGAGCAATTTAATATTCATAAAAAAGTGTATCTGAATAGGCGGGGCAAAACATCCTGGCTCACCAATTGCTTTCCTAATTTTTTAGCTGCAGAGGCGATATACCTTCTTGGAAAATAAGCCCAAGCTAATCATTGCAACTAGCAATCAAGGTAAGCTCAAAGAGTTTGCACTCCTGCTTCCAGAATTTGTAGTGATCTCTCAAGACTCATTTGGTGTTGTTCCAGAAGAAGAAGTGGGCAAAACCTTTGTCGAAAATAGCTTGCATAAAGCTAGGGTTGCTTCCAAAGCCACAGGCTTGGCTGCACTTGGAGATGATTCAGGCCTCATAGTTCCTGCTCTTAATAATATGCCGGGCCTCCATTCTGCAAGGTATGCAAAAGACGATGCGAGCGATAAAGAAAATCGACAGCATCTCACACAAGAACTGCAAAATATTAATCTCCAAGAAACGAAAGCTTATTTTGTCTGTGTGCTTACCATGATTAAAGATGCGTCAGATCCATTCCCGTTAATAGCGACAGGAATACTTGCGGGTAGGGTTAAAGTCTCTGAGCAAGGCAGCGGTGGTTTTGGGTATGATCCAATGTTCTACCCCGAAGGCTATTCGCTTTCATTGGCACAAATCACACCGGAAGAAAAAGCAACATTAAGCCATCGCGGTCTTGCCACCAAGACTCTAAGACAAAAAATTTATACCTTTGCCTCTCTATAAACCGCCGCTAAGTTTATATATTCATTTGCCCTGGTGTGAGGTGCAATGCCCTTATTGTGATTTCTCTATCACCACTGAGCCTGTTAAACAAAATGATCAAAAACTGGCGCATGCAATTGCGCAAGATCTTGAGGATTCCGCTGCGTTAATTGATGGAAGAGAGTTTAGCAGTGTTTATTTTGGTGGCGGGACGCCCTCGCTAGCTTCAGCGGAAGCCATTGCAATTATTTTAGATGCTGTAAAACAAAATCCTTTAAGTGAAGAGATGGAAATCACCTTTGAGATGAATCCAAGAGATGTGAGCGCAAACAAACTGAGTGATCTCTCTGCATTAGGCATTAATCGCTACTCACTAGGAGTGCAAAGCTACCACGATCCAGAGCTGAAAGGTTTGGGCCGAAACCATGACAAGGCATCGGGGCTTGAAGCCACCAACCTACTCAAGGGCATGAATTCCACCATTGATTTAATTTATGGCACTGAGTATCAAACGGCGACTTCATTTCAAGAGACTCTTGAGCAATTTATTGATTCTCAAACCAATCATTTATCGCTGTACCAGCTCACCATTGAGCCAAATACCATCTTCTACAAAAAAGAATTGAAGCTGCCAAACGAGGATCAGATTGAAGGAATGGAGCAACTTGCTCGTCAAATGTTAGAGAGCAATGGCTATCAGCAATATGAAGTATCCTCTTGGTCTAGGCCAGGGTTTGAGAGCAAGCACAATCTAAACTATTGGCAATTTGGGGACTTTCTTGGCTTGGGCCCAGGCGCGCACAGCAAAATTACTATCGGCCAAGAAATTACAAGGTTTAGAAAAATTAAACCTCTCAATGGCTATATAGCAAAACAAACGATCGCAGATCATACAATCATTCAGGGAGAAGAGTTGGACATGGACCTGGCAATGAATTTATTAAGAATTAAAGACGGGATCTTGCCTGATCATTTAGGGGTCGAGCTTCCCAAGAGTTTCTTAAAAAAATATCAATTAGGCGTAGAGGAAGGATTGTTGGTCCAAGACAAAATAGGGGCAACCGCAAGAGGCTATCAATACCTCAATGAAACCATTAAGTTATTTTTTTAGCGGTAAGTAAAAAGGTATAAATGATTCGACCCTCTCTTCGTGCGCGCTCCTGAAAGCGAGTAATAGGCATGCCTTCATTGGAAATCTTTGAGGCGCTAAATTGATGCTCTACCTTGAGCCTTTCTTCATCTATAAATTTTGCATAGTTCTCCCAATCAGTTGAGATATAGATGGTGCCATTGGGATGCATGACTTGATGCAAGGTATTTAAAAAATTGCTATCTACCAATCTGCGTTTATGGTGCCTGGCTTTAGGCCATGGATCTGGGCAAATAATATAAATTTCATGGAAGATGGGTTGCGCTAAATCTAAGAGAAGCTCTCGAATATCGTCATCAAAAATTTTAATGTGTTTGAATGAATGTTTAACTATAGAAGCCAACAAACTTCCAATGCCTGAACGATAGACCTCGGATGCAATGATGAGGGCCTCTGGATTTTTCTCTGCTAAATAGGAGGTATTTTCACCGTTGCCGAATCCTATTTCTAGAATAGCTTTTGGGTAGTCTGAGACTAGGCCAAGTAATTGCTCAGAGTCTTGTAAATGGAATTGGCTCAGTGATTCGAGTGCGTCTTTTTGAGCTGAAGTGATGCGTCCAAGCCTTTTAACAAAACTAGCGAGATATGGTTTATCTTGATTGATTGATTTGTCCTGGGATAAAAAAAATTGCCTGCTTAGGCAACGTTAGACATAGCAGCTTTAAGTTTTTTTAACGCACCATTTTCTATTTGCCTAATTCTTTCAGCTGAAATTTGATATTCATCTGCAAGATCATGAAGGGTCTCTTTCTCATCGGCAAGATATCGCCTTGCAATGATGTCTTTGCTTCTTTCATCAAGCTGAGCTAGTGCCATAGATAACTCTTCAGAGTTACGATCAGACACCTCTTGTTCTGCAACTAAGATTTCTGGGTTGAATGACTTATCTTCAAGGTACTGTGATGGAGACATGATATCGCTTTCATCATCGCTGCCCACTGGGCCATCAAAGGAGGCATCATGCGATGTTAGCCGATTTTCCATGTGCAGGACATCCTTCACTTCAACGTTTAAATCTTTTGCGATCTGCTCCGCTTCTTCCTTCGTCAACCAATCTAATGTTTTCTTTTTACTGCGCAAGTTAAAGAATAATTTTCTTTGAGCTTTTGTTGTAGCAATTTTAACCATTCTCCAGTTTTTAAGAATATATTCATGAATTTCTGCTTTGATCCAATGCACTGCAAAAGATACAACTTTAACCCCTTTGTTTGGATCAAATCGATCGACCGCTTTCATTAAGCCAATGTTTCCTTCTTGAATGATATCGGCTAATGGAAGACCATAACCTGAGTATGATCTAGAAATATGAACCACAAACCTTAAGTGTGACAGCACTAGCTGACGCGCTGCTTGAAGATCATTGTTCTCGAATAGCTTAAAGGCAAGCTCTTTTTCTTGTTCTGGAGTTAGAATCGGGATCGCATGAACGCAAGACAAATAGGATTCTATATCCTTGCCTGGAGTTGCTAGCCTTATAGTCTGTAAGTCTGTTCCCATATATATATTTTATAAATAATTAATTATAACCAGAGGTTATCTCAACTAATAATTATAGCAAATTTTTGCTAAAACCTCTTATTAAAGACAAAATTCTCTGTTTTTGGTTCAAATCACTTATCGCAATAAACATAGGGTTTAATATGCTATCTTTTTTGCCATATTCAAGGGGCTCCAAACTATCTATCAAGAAAATACCCCCACCCTTTGCCCTAAGAACCGCATCAGCTGCAGCAATATCCCACTCTGAGGTAGGGCCAAATCTAGGGTAGATATCTGCTTTTTTGTCAGCCAAAACGCATATTTTTAAGGAACTGCCCTTGCTAATAGTGCTAATTTTGACATTATTTTTATCTAAATAGCTTAAAAACGCTGTATCTATAACAGTTTGATGACTTTTGCTCATTACAATTTTTAACTTGGGGTTCAAAATAGTTTTCTTTGAAGGCTCCGACAGACTAGCTTGAGTAGCAATACCAGACCAAATTTTATTTAAAGTCGGCGCACCCACCACCCCTAAAATAGGCTGGCCATTCTGAATTAGGGCGATATTGGTTGTAAATTCTCCCGAGCGATTCACAAATTCTTTTGTGCCGTCTATGGGGTCTACAATCCAAAACTCCTTTGCTGGCTTGTAGCCTTTTTGTACAAAGCTCTCTTCTGAAACCACAGGAATGTCAGGGTAATTTTTGTTAAGGAATCTTAAGATGAGCTTATGAGCTAGCATGTCAGCCTTGGTCAGGGGTGAGCCATCTGCTTTATGGGTCGTCTTGAAATTCTTATCTTCGTAAATCTTTAGAATTTCAGGGAATAAACTTAAGGTTAAGTCCTCTAATTGAGAGATAATGGATTCTAGGTTTTCTGACAGCATATTATTTCTAAATGACAAAATTTAATTCTAATACCGTTATTCTTTCTGATCTTGACGGGGTGATTCTAGATCTTAATTATGACATAAAATTTTGGAAGGAATGGCTGCCTGCTGAGCTAGCCGTAAAATCTGATAAGCCAATTGAAGAAATAAGGAATGAGCTTGAAGCCATGATAGGAGAGCAGGAAGCGGGTCTGAACTGGTACGATCTAAACTTTTGGGATGAGCTCTTGGAAGTGGATTGCCTTGAAATTATTAAGAGTCAACAAGAACGATGCACTTTTTTAGCAGGCTCTCTAGAGGCCCTGCAAAAAATATCTTCCCTTCCTAACCCCAAATATATTCTCACCAATGGAGATCCTAGGCTCTTTCACTTTAAATCTGAATCAGCGCACTTCATGGATTTCTTTGATGCCTATTTGTGCAGCATGCAAATGGGCTACGCGAAAGAACAAAAAGAATTTTGGTCCCTGGCAAGCCTTTACCTAAAAGTGGATCTTAAGAACTCCATCTTTATCGATGATAATTTTAAAGTAGTGACCGCCGCAGTGAATGCTGGTGTGGGTCAGGTTTACTGGATTAACCCTGGACGACACAAGGTGCTGCATAACGGGGTTCAGACCTACCCTAACCTCGAAGAGCTAATCACCGCAATTATCTGAATCAAGATTTTGATAATTCAAGGCCTTTAACATCCGATCAAAGATTTCGGTATTATCCATGACTCCGGAAAAAAGCTCAGACCCTGGACCATAGGCATAGATGTTGATGGGTGATAGATCGTGGTTCGTAGTGGTCCATTGAGCTACAACATTTGAGCCGGATGGTTTTTGCAGGACTAGTCCGCCTGTTGCATGGTCAGCTGTGACTAACACCAATGTATTTTTGTCTTGCTTGGCAAACTCTATGGCTGCTTGAACGGAGGCATCAAAGTCCAAAGATTCAGACAGCATGTACTCCACATTATTAGCATGTCCACCCCAATCTATCTGACTGCCCTCAGACATCAGAAAAAACCCAGGGCAGTTCAAAGATTTTTGCTCAAGAAATTGGATCGCAGTGGAGGTCATGGTTGCTTGAGTGGGCGGTGAATCCCTTCTATCTAGGCCGTCCTCAGCAAACAAACCCAGTACTCTTTTTTTAGATGACAGGGCCTCTAAATTTAATCCTGCTTCTGATTGCACAAGATGCAGTTCTGAGCTCAAGTCAGTTAAATCAAAATATTCAGTGCCGCCACCTAAGGCAATACTCACATCAGACTCAACTAACATACTGGCAATCTCAACTTCTTTATCGCGACTATCAACATGCGCATAAAAAGATGCTGGGGTTGCATGGGTAATGGATGAGGTAGAAACCAGGCCTGATACATAACCCTTGGTGCTAAGAAGCTCTGGAATGGTGGGCAAGAGCTGCTTTTCAGAATCTACCGATACGAAACCATTAATGGTTCTAACGCCTGTTGCAAGGGTGGTGGCTGATGCGGCTGAGTCAGTATAGAGATTGTCAAAAGAATGGTTATACACAATTCCGGTAATAGGGAAATTTTCAAATGAGAGTCTATGGCTAGGCCCTCCAATCGACAGCCGAGCCAACGATACATGATTGGGGCCCATGCCATCACCGATAAATAAAATGATGTTTTTTGCTACAAGCGAAGGGTTTCTCTCCAAAGGAGCAGCCCTTTGTGTTTGAGTGCCGATGGGAACAAGCTGCTCAAGACTGGCTTGATCATTGCATGAGGAAAGAAATAAGACGCCTAGAACGATTAAAGATTTTTTCATAATTGTATTTGCTCCCTTAGGAAACAACCCTTTGTTTAAAACATGATTGGTCTTAGGAGCTTCTCTAAGCGGTGCTTGAGGCAAATAAAGTTTGCCAGAGAAGTGCTTTAAACCAACCAAGCCATTATAATTTATTGTTTACGTAACCTATTGTAACTATGAGCAAAGAAATAATCACCAAATTAGAAGAGTTAGATAATGGTCTGAAAAAGTTAAGCACCGATAGAAAGGTCGTACTGCCTCATCATAAAACTTTTGAGTTGGTTGATGATCTCAGGGCCTTGGTAAAGAACATTCAAGAAGAGGTCGGAGCGAATGGCTAAATACACGTGTTTTGAAGTCAGGGTAGAGGATCATATCGCGCACGTGATCATGAATCGACCTGATCAATTTAATTCCATGACGCGTTTATTTTGGAAAGAACTTCCTGAGTTAATTAAAGAGCTCGATAAACATGCAGAAGCAAGGGTCATTCTTTTAAAAGCCGAGGGCAAGCATTTTAGTGCTGGCATGGACTTGGCTAATTTCATGCCTGGCGATAAAAAAGACGGGGTAAAAAAAGATCCTGCGCGTATGCGAGAAACTTTTTACCATGAAGTCCTCGAGCTTCAAGACACCTTTTCAGCATTAGAAGAATGCCGCATGCCGACCATCGCATCAATTCAAGGGGCCTGTGTTGGGGGTGGCATCGACATGGTGGCTGCTTGTGATATTAGGCATTGCTCATCGGATGCATTTTTTAAAATTGCAGAAGTAGATATTGGGCTGGCAGCAGATGTTGGGACGCTGCAACGATTGCCGACTTTAATGCCGCTGGGTGCCGTGAGAGAGCTCGCCTATACCGGCAGAAAATTTCTTCCAGATGAAGCCTTGTCGCTGGGTTTTATGAATAAGGTCTATGCGTCAAAGGAAGATCTGGAAGCAGGCTCACTGGCGCTGGCCAAAGACATCGCATCTAAATCACCACTTGTAACAAGGGTGATCAAAAAACAAATTAATTATGCTCGAGACCACAGCGTTAAAGAGTCGCTTGATTATCATGCAGCATGGAATTCATCATTGATTAGTGGCCAGGACATGGAAGCAGCCATGAAAGCTTTCATGGAAAAATCACAAGCTAATTATGATGACCTTGAGCCCACACACTCATTTTGGGAAAAAGACGGGTTACTTCCTTAAAAAAACGGGTTCTTCGGGTGTCGAATCCTTCTTCGAGTATTTGTAACCTTCCTCTTTAAAGTTCACGAGATCTTTTGCAGAGGTCACTTTGTTCTTGATGATCCAGTGGCTCATGTAGCCTCTCGCTTTTTTTGCATAGAAACTAATGAGTTTGTATTCACCATTTTTAAAATCTTTAAAGACCGGGGCCACGACTTCAATGTTCTCTGGCAAAGCGCCCACCACGGTAAAATATTCTTTCGAGGCTAGGTTTATAATCAACTCAGATTTGTTGGCCTTGAGTTCTTTCAATAAATTATCTTTGATCTTAGAGCCCCAGAATTCATATAAATTTTTGCCCTTGCTGGTTGGCAGCTTGGTGCCCATTTCCAGTCGGTAAGGTTTAATAACATCCAAAGGTCTGAGCTCGCCGTAAAGACCAGAGAGAATACGTAAATGTTTTTGAGCAAAAGCGATGTCCTTTTTATCAAAGGTTTCAGCTTTCAGTCCCTGGTACACATCTCCCTGAAAAACATACAGCGCCGGTTGGCTATCACTGCTGATGGACTTGGAAGCTTTCCAGCTTTGATAGCGATCAAAATTTAACGTTGCCAGGTTGTCGCTGAGGCCCATGAGGCTGGCTATATCCTTGGGTTCCTTGGTTTTAAGTTCTTTGATGAGCTTCGAAGAGTCAGCCAAGAATGCTGGCGCAGTCGGCTTGACATCAAAGTCTTTGGTGTAATCAAGGGTTTTAGCTGGTGATAGTAGAATTAACATATTTCTTATTTTAAACAATTCTCTTTAATATACATAGCATGGATGATTTCTTGGGAAAATTTTTTGCGCGCTTGCTGCCAGTGTTGCTGGCATTGGTCATGATCGTTGTGATTAGTCGCTATTTTTTTGGCATGGGCCGAGCCGATATTCAAGAGCTGGCTTTGTACGCGCATGCATTAATTTTCTTAGGCTGTGCCGGTTGGGCCTACTCATCAGATGAGCACGTGAGAGTGGATATTTTTTATCGCAATGCTTCGTCTCAGTATCAAAAATTTGTGAACACCTTTGGGGTGATTTTTTTATTGGCGCCCATGGTCGGGGTGATCGCTTATTACTCTATCGACTTCATCTTGGCTTCTTGGGCCGTTCAGGAAGTTTCAACTGAGCCTGGGGGGTTGAAGACCGTTTACATCCAAAAATCTTTGATCTTGCTACTGCCAGCAGTTCTAGGAATTGCAGGAATCAAGGAGCTCTATCGATTATGGAAATAATTCCTATTATTTTAATTGCCATAGTATGTATGGCATTGTTGCTGGGCTACCCGGTCGCTTTCACCTTGGCTGGGACCTCTATTTTATTTGCCCTGCTGGGAGCGTCGCTTGATTTCTTTGACCCCAACTTATTTAAAACAATCCCCATGAGAATTTTTGGGATCATGAACAACCAAACGCTGTTGGCTGTCCCCTTATTTGTCTTTATGGGTGTCGTGCTGGAGCGCTCAGGCATTGCAGCAAAAATGTTAAGAGACATGGCGCTAGTATTCAAGAACTCTAATTCTGGCTTGAGTATTTCTATTATTATCGTGGGGGCACTGCTAGCAGCCAGCACCGGCATAGTAGGTGCAACCGTTGTCACCATGGGCCTCATGTCTTTGCCTGCCATGCTTAAACAAGGCTACAGCAAAGAATTCTCTTCGGGGTTGGTTGCCGCCACTGGAACCTTAGGTCAAATCATTCCTCCTTCCATTGCGTTAGTGTTGCTGGGAGATGTCATGTCCAATGCCTATCAAAGGGCGCAAAATAACATGGGCGTCTTTTCCCAGGAAACAGTCTCTGTGGGTGACTTGTTTGTGGGAGCAATTATTCCAGGTCTTTTAATCGTGGTGGGCTATTTAATCTATGCCCTCTTCATCAATAGAAATAAAAAATTTGCGCCGCTTGAAGGCATTGAAGGTGAAGCCAATATTCTAAAAACTCTTTTGCCGCCGGCCACCTTAATCTTTGTGGTCTTGGGCTCAATCATCGCCGGCATTGCAACGCCAACCGAAGCTGCTGGCGTTGGCGCTCTGGGCGCCTTAGTCATCGCTGGGCTGAACGGCTATTTGAATTTAGAGTTGGTGCGAGAAACCAGTTACAAAGCGGCAACTGTGACCACCATGATTTTTAGCATTTTAATAGGGGCATCTATTTTTTCCTTAATCTTTAGAGGCGTTGGGGGGGATCTGTTGGTGGAGCAAATCTTTGACATGATGCCAGGCGGAAAATATACAGCGCTGTTGTTTGTCATGCTCGCCATTTTTATCTTTGGGTTTATTTTAGATTTTATTGAGATTTGCTATGTGATTATTCCTTTAGTTGCTCCGCCGCTTTTGATGATGGGCTTTGATCCTGTCTGGCTTGGAATACTCATGGCAATTAACCTACAAACATCTTTCTTAACGCCACCTTTTGGTTTTTCTCTCTTCTACTTAAGAGGAGTGGCAGATGAAAGCATTAAAACCACTGATATCTATAAAGGTGTCATCCCCTTTATTATTATTCAATTATTGGTTTTATTAATGGTTGTGCTCTTTCCTTTTTTGATCATATAAAAGTAAATTATGAATAAGGTAATTCCTCTCCCTCTTCCATGATGGTTTGTTCGATTTCTGCATACCCTTTTCTTTCTGAGATCCAGTCCTCTCCCTCTTTAAAAGAAACAGCTTCATTCATCAATTCATGTAATGCATCATCAACATGATAACCATTCATGTAATCCATTGAACTTCCATCAGACACTTTAATTTGAAACTCGGGCACTACTGAACCATCTTCAATGAATTGAACAAACTGCTCTTCAGTTACACCTAGCTCTGCTAAGTCCTTAGAATCAATATGTTTTTCTTTATAAACAGTAACTTGATGTCTCTCCGATATTTTTACTCTAATAATACTCATTAATTATTCCTTTTTTAGTTTTAGAAAGTTATCAAGCTTATTAGAAAAATTTACCATCCCTACTAGCTCATTCTTACTGTTCAGCTCTGGAGGGCATTCGTTTTCGAAAATAAATGCAATGATAGCTAAACCCTCAATTTTTTCGATCTTCTTTTTAAAATTTTTCTTTTTGGGATCAACATGGACAAATCTAATTTCAACTAAATCCCAAAATTGTCCCTCTGGATCAGATGGATCTATATTATGTTTCTCTCGATACATTTTTCCTAATTCCTTAAATTTTATGTCCGTTTTCTCCCCCCTGGGCATACCTCTAGCATCATCTTTGGTATATCTATCTTTTTTAGGAAGTTTTAGCTGATAAGGGTGGTCTGGGATATTGCATAATTTTCTAAAATGCTGGGTTATTCTTTTCCGCATTCCATCGTCTAGTTCAGCACACTGGCCAATATAATTCCTATGTACGCCTTGGTGTGAAATTCTGATTTGATAACATCCAACCATGCCTTTTAAGAGGGGGCATTTCACTTCATCCTGTAAAATTTTAGTTTCATTTGGGAATGAGCCGTTTGAAGCATAATGTGATCGTAGTCTGAATCCATCATCAGAATGTAGCGTTCCTTTTTTTCCTAGGTGTTGACGGAGCTTTTTGCTTCTAGCTCTTCCAGGGTCGCCCTGAATAACACCATGATATTCAAATAATTCATTAAATTTTAACCATGGAGTCCATTCATTTAGTTTTGCCTGATCCATAATTAATTCATCAAGCTTTTTTTATAGATTTCTTGAATTTCTTTTTTTAGTTTTGTTGGTCCCATTACTTTTACTTGATCTCCAAAACCTAGTATCCATCTTTTTAAAGTTTCTGTGTAGGGTGTTGTTGCTTTAAGAGCAATGGATTTACCTTTCACAATTTTAATATCTTGATCTTCAGAAAAAGGTGTCTCGGTTAAATGCAAGCCAGCCGAATGAGTAAACTTTAAATGTAAGTCTATGTTTTCATCGTAGAGATATTCAATTTGCCCTGAGGATAAATAATCATCAAGATTAAAACCATCTGGAATATTGATCTTGTCTTCAAGCGGCCTGACTGACTTAAACCTATGAATGGGCAGGTAGCGAATAATGTTATCGGTTTGGCCGCCTATTTCTCTTGTACATATTACTCTGGTGACTACCCCATGGGAGACTATGGCCAGAGGATTAAAAGTTGCTTTCTTTGCAGAAGTTGCTTCTCTTGAGAGGTATTTGCCCGCAAATTGTTTTTCTCTAAGCAAGGATTCATAAATAGTTCCTTGGATCTCATCTTTGATCTTAGGGGCAACATATCCATGTGTAACTGGAATAACCCTGACTTTATCTTTCCACCTAATCAAATCAGAGCCTTGCATTTGGTCAAGGAAATTCTCTGCTCTCTTGAATAAGGCTCCCATTCTTGCTGAATGATTGATGGGCAGAACATCAGATAGATAGGTCTTGGCAAGACTCAAGGTTAAAGCTTCGGCATGATCCATTGAGGCCATATCTGCTCTTTTAGAATCTTTCATCCAACACCAACCAAATGGAATGCTTCGGTCATCACAATCAAGCCCAAAAGCTGAAGACAATTTAATCAAGTCTCGTTGAATGGTTCGATCGCTAACCAAATAACCATATGCTTTTAAATGGTCTTGGATCTCGGACAGCGATCGCTTGGCAGGGTAAATGGGCAGAAATTGAAGCATTTCTAAATAGCGTATGGAGGTGTCATTCATCAGAAAATTATACACGACATTATATGTCGTATACATAGCTTATTATTTCTGTATCAATCGGAAACCAGGCAATAAAAAGATTGAGGCTACATACGACATTATATGTCGTATGTGAGAAGTATAATGGAGTTATTATGAAGAAAGTTACAAACCTAATTGAATACAAAAACATGCTGCTTAAAAGAGCAGGCGACCTCAGAGTAAGTAGAGGCTTAATTGATGAAGATGCAGATGCTGAAGATGTGATGTTTGAGCTGGAATGCTCATGGGATATCGAGCCTGAGCATCTAGACCTTGGTTTTGTCATGCGTAAAAACGCCACGCCTGATCTAATCTATTTGGAGGGGCAGTTTTGCCAATTTGTGCAACGCATTGAAAAAGATGGGAAAGAGACTCTTGAAATACCAGAAAAAGATACGCCTTTGCATCAGTGCATCTTGGTTGAATACACAGGAGCGTATGAGGCCTTTTATGAAAATGGTTCGCTGGAAATTACTGCTGATTTTAAAGATGGGTTTTTAGATGGGCGATTTATTCATTACTCAACATCATTTCAAAAAATTAGAGAGTACGGCTTTTGGGGCGGGGAAAAACATGGCCTAGCTACACTTTATCACCCTGATGGAAGATTAATCTCGGTGACACCCTGGTATCAGGGCAGCAGAGATGGCGATGTCTTGCGCTACAACGGCGAGTTAAACCAAAAAATAACAACATATTCCTATAAGGAGGGAAAAATATATGAAATATCAAAATAAACTTATCTTCAGTGACACTGAAACCACAGGAAGAGACGAGCGCGACTTCATTCAGATTATTCAGTCGGCCTCTTTGCTGACCGATGAAAACTTTAAGACTGTAGACTCGATGAATGTATCTTGTGCACCCCTGCCATGGACTGTGCCAACCCCAGGCGCTTATTTAACGCATAAAAAAATAGACACGCTGCAAAGCTCTAACACGCATTACCAAATGATGAAATCCATTCATGAGCAATGGAACACATGGGGCCAGGAAGAGCCTGCTATTTTTATAACCTACAATGGTCATGCCTTTGATGAAGAATTGTACAGAAAACAATTTTTCTGGAATTTACTCGATCCGTTTGTCACTAATACTAACGGGAATGGAAGATCCGACTTGCTGATGTTAACCAGGCTAGTTAGTCAGCTTTTTCCAGACCTCATAGATTTTG
>ERZ891418.99-NODE-99-length-30086-cov-8.104392_pt1 | contig 30086 bp, 17 predicted proteins | sample MGYA00521236_ERZ891418 | MGnify/ENA primary metagenome ERZ891418 (study PRJEB32303, sample SAMEA104408696) | aquatic metagenome | biome: Brackish water; feature: Chemocline; material: water | place: Baltic Sea | collected 2014-10-18T10:34:00 | depth 100 m ... | reverse complement strand
GAGCCGAAATCGGCCATTGCTGAAAAAGCGAAAGAAGCGGCCAAGGCTCTCGCCAAGGCCGGTGACGCTGCTAAAGAAGCGGCCAGCGACTTGAACAAGGGCGACGCCGAGAAGGCGAAGGGCAAACAGGAAGAAGCAGCGGAAGCACTTGCCGATGCGGGCGAGGCTCTCAAAGAAGCGATCAAAGAAGCCGCGAAGCAGCAGTCGGATCAGCAGGCGAAGGTGTCTGAAAAATCTGACGCTGCCGCCGAAAAAGCCGCAAAGGTCGACGCCAGTGCGGCGGCGGCTTTGCAGGACGCTCAGCGAGCGGCCGACCAGGTGGCCAAAGCGGGCGAGAACACTTCAGCCGACGAAGCGGCCGCGGCCGACGAAGCGGTTCAGGAAAACCTCGAACGAGCGGCGGCCGATCTCGCCGCGAAGGGACAGCAGCTCAAACGAGAGCAGGCTCTCGCCCAGGCTCTCGCCGAACTGGCGAAGGATCAACAGAAATCCGCGGAGCAGATCGCCGAAGCGCGAGACATTCTCAACGACCTGACCGAAGCGATGGCTGATCAAGGTGAGGCCGGCGAAGAACCCGGAGAGCCAGTCGAACCCGCTCAGCCGGGCGAAGCGAAACCAGGCGAACCTGGTGAGGCCAAACCCGGTGACGCGAAGCCGGCACAGCCTGGTGAAGCCAAACCCGGCGAGCCAGCGAAGCCCGGTAAACCTCAGAAGGGGCAACTGCAGAAAACCCAACCGCAGAAAACTCAACCGACGAACCTTGCTGAGAAAATGACGCCTCAGCAGAAAGATGCCGCGGAGAAACTCAACGCCGCGATTCAGAAATTTGCGGAAGCTCAGCAGCTGACCGGTGAGGGTGCTGTCGAACTTTCCGGCCAGAAAGAGGTTGCCAACCAGCCGATCCGCGAAGCGCTCGAACTGGCCTCGCGACTTCTCGAAAAACCGATGGGTGACGCGCCGGAAGGCACAGAAGTCGCCTCAGCCGAAGGAGCGAAGCCGGGCGAGGCACCTCCCGCCGGTGAAGGGCAGCCTGCAGAAGGACAGACGCCGGAAGGTCAGCCACAGCCTGGCGAAGGACCTGCTCCGGAAGGCCAGCCAGGAGAACCTCAGAAACCGAACGGTGAAGCTCAACCGGGCGAAGGAAAACCAGGTGAGCCCGGCAAAGGTCAGCCGGGAGAGGGTCAGCAGCCCGGTGAGCCGCAAGCCGGTCAGCCTCAGCCAGGTAAGCCGGGACAACCTGGGCAAGGCCAGCCCGGAAAGGGCCAGCCGCAGACGACGGAGCTGGGAACCGGATTCGTGCCGGCGTCTCCAGAAACGACCGCTCAGCTGATGGCCGGTCCGAAGCTGCTTGAGCAGCTTGGGGAACTCATCAAGCCGACGGCTCTCAGCGAGGCTCTTGCCGCGCAGGAAGGCGAAGGCCAGCCGCAGTCGGCTCAAAGCCAGGCTCAGGCAGACGCGGAGGGTCAGGTTCAAAGCCAGAGCAAGTCGCAGAGCCAGACTCCGTCGAAGCAGCCGAAGGAAGGCTCAACGTCGGCAACAGCTCAGGGTGGCGGAGCTTCCAAAGAAGGAGACGCCGCAGAGAACGAAGCCACAAAGGAGGAATCTCTCGCCCTGCAGGACACCACCGGACCGGCCGGCAACAGCCAGACCGGTTCGAAAAAGGGCGACCGCGACATCCAGACTCGAAAGCTCGAACAGGAGCCGTGGTTTGCCAAACTGCCGCCTGAACTTCGAGCGGCCATTCGAGCAGGTTCGCAGCGTCGAGCTCCGCGAGCCTACGAAGAACGTCTGCGTCGCTACTTCCAGAGCGTCGAATAGGCATTGTCAAACCAGGACCCGCGGCTCAGAGTGTGGCACGACACTCCGTGTCGTGGGTGCGCGGTCCTCGCCATGGAGTGCCGAGCCACTCTCTACGTTGCATTGAAGTCTGGCGGAGCGAAACGTGACTGACGGAACGGTGCCTGAGCCGGAAGACAACCCGCACAAGATTGCCTGGGCTCCCAGGAAAAAGTCCGTCGAAGTTGAGGCAGCCGGGTCGACTTCCGATGCCGACCCGAGCGGAGAATCGCCGGTTGAGACCGACCCCATTGAAACTGAGCCTGCCGATGATGCCGCCGACTCTGGCAGATTGAACGATCCCTCGCCGCCATTGCCGATCGCTGCGGATCCGGAACAGGCTTCGCCAGAGGCTCCGGCCACGGACGACCCGAAGCCGGAGATCGCCACCGGGGAATCACCAGACGAGAAGCCGAAAAAACGCCGCGTTAATCCGTTTTCGGGAGCTTCGGAGTTCTTCTCGGTCCGCGGCTTCCTGGCTGCGTCGTCGCTCTTCGTCCTGACTTTGTTTGTGTGTCTGCTGGCGGTCGACCTGATCTGGGCTCTGGCAATCTCGCTGCTGTTTACCGTGGCAATCTCGACCGGCCACCTCGTCTTTTACACCCGGGATCGCCAGGTGCGCGAGCGGGTTTATTTCGGCATCGTGGCGATCGGTGCGTTCTGCGGCGGAGCACTCGTCGTCGACCTTCAGCTGACTCATCCGTACTTCATCGGGCAGAGAGAGTTCAGCCACGCGACAAAGACGTTGAAGGAACAACTCAGTACCGACGAGCGATTCACTGAGGTCAAAGTTTCGACGAAACTCACAAAGATTCGGGTCGCAAGTTTCACTGGAACCGTCCAGAAACGGCACCACCTTCGTGCCCTCGAACTTCTTGCTGAGGAAGCCGGCTTCGCGGTCGGCGAGAACGAAGTCACAGTTGTCGGTGAGGCTGCTGCTCCTGCACAGAATCCCGCAACGGAAGAAACGGAAGCGACAGGATCAGAAACGGGCTCGAATTAACTTCCCGACCTGGCATCGCGTGCAGGGAGGCGAGGCTCCTTCCGAGCCGCGCTGCCCCCGTGATCAATGTTCCTCAGGTTGGCTCAGTCGAACGCGCGGGCAACAGCTTCTTTCGATTTGGCCAGTCCGGTCTTGCAGACCTGTTCTGCATCCTGCGACCAGTAAGTCGGGTTGAACAATTCCAGCGAGAGTGCTCCCTGGAAACCGTTGGCGGCCAGCGTCTGGAAGATGTCGTTGAGCGGGGCGATTCCGTCGCCGGGGTAGACCCGGTCTTTGTCCGAGATCGTCTCGCGAGGAGGCTCGGCCGGGTAGTCGTTCACGTGGAAGCAGTGGATCTGCGTGCCGGCGATCATCTTCAGTCCGGCGAAGTCCGAGCCTCCTTTGAAGATGTGGTAGACGTCCGGAAGAAGGCACGCGTCCGGATGTCCGGCTTCAATGGCGACGAACATGGCCTCGCCAAGTCGCGCGAGGTTTTCGGAGAAGCCCCACACTTCGACTTGTGGGATCACGCCGACACTGCGACCGACTTCAAGCAGCGCGTGATAATGCCTGGCTGCCTCGAACAGGTCGAGCTTGACGTCGCGGGTGGCTCCGGCGGGTGGCGCGGCGATATGTGTTCCGCCGAGCTCTCGAACAAGTGACATCTCCACTTTTGCCTGTTCAAGAGCTTTCTTCCGAGTCTCCTCGTCATTGACGATCCAGTTGGCAAAGCCGATGGCACTTTCGACTTTCAACCCGTGACCGTCGATCCGCTTCCGCAGTTCGCTGACCTTGCCGCCGTTCTTGACGTAGGCCTCGATTTCTCGAATCCACGGTTCGATGCCGTCGTATCCGGCCTTCGCGGCGAGATCAATTTCCTGATCGAGCGGAATCTTCTGCCCGCGAATCGTGCTCGTGTTGAGGCAGTAGCGGAACTTCGACGGATCGCCTTTCGAAGCCGCTCGGGCTTCGCTCGTCGTTGCGGCGAGTGCTCCGGCGGCAAGGCCTGTGGCGAGGAATCCGCGGCGGGACAGGGAAGCGGTCATAAGTAACTCCGGGCGTGGTCAGTTGATGCGGTTGTTTTTTGTGTCTTTAAAAAAACAAAGGCACAGGGGTCACAGAGTGAGGTCTCTGTGATTCTCTGTGCCTCTGCGTTGAGTCACTTCTTGAACGCCTATTCGATCGAGGCCTCTGTCCCTCGACCTGCAGCTCGCTGCCAATCAGGACTCTTCTTCTTTTTCCTTCTCGGCCGCGGCGATGATTTTCTGCTGCTCATTCGCCGGCACAACTTCGTAGTGGCTGGGTTCGTAGGTGTAGGAGCCCTGGCCACCCGTGATGCTGGACAGGCCGCGGGCGTAATCCTGAACCTCAGCCAGCGGCACCATTCCCTTGACGACCTGAAGTCCGCCAGGTGCCGCATCCATGCCCTCCATCCGACCTCGACGTGTGGTGAGGTCGCTCGTGATGTCGCCCAGCTTGTCGGCGGGGATTGTGATTTCAATCGCGACGATCGGTTCGAGCAGCACCGGTTTGGCCTGCTTGAAGACATCGCGGAAGCACATGCTCGCCGCCATCTTGAAAGCCGTCTCGTTGCTGTCGACCGGGTGATCCTTGCCGAAGAACAAGGCACACGCGACATCCTGAACCTGGTATCCGGCGAGGACACCTCGTTCCATTCGTTCTTTGATGCCCTTTTCGACGGCGGGAATGAAGTTGTTCGGGACTGTCCCGCCTGTCACGCGATCGACGAAGGCGTAGTTGAGCACCGGGTCGTAGTGGAAGGATCGCATGCTGTCGAAACGAGCTTTGGTGAAGTGCTCGTCGGGATCGATGTCCTTCGGCACGGCATCAATTTTCAAGTGCACTTCGGCGAACTGTCCCGAGCCACCGGACTGTTTCTTGTGACGGTAATGACCCTCGGCAGAGCCTGTGCATGTCTCACGATAAGGAATCTTCGGAGACCTCGTGTTCACGCCAACCTTGTCGCGATTCAGCATCCGCTCGATGACGATCTGCAGATGCAGTTCGCTCATTCCGTAAATGACCAGTTCTTTGGTCTGCTGATCACGGACGACGATGAAGGTCGGATCTTCGTCCTGAAGTTTCTGAATCGCACCGGAGATTTTCTGCTGGTCCGCAGACGTTTTTGGCTCGATTGCCCAGCCAACCATCGGCCGTGGAAACGGCATCGCGGGAAGCTTAACGTCGCCGAGAGAATCGCCGACGTGGAGGCCGTCGACTTTGACGATCGCTGCCAGGTCTCCGGCGATGACTTCGGGCATCGCGTTGAGCTCGCCGCCCTGAACCGCATTCAGCGTGCTGATTCTGGCCGTCTTGTCCGTCGACTGATTCTTGACGGTGGTATCCTTTTTCAGTGTTCCGGAATAGACCCGCACGAAGTTCATTCTGGCCACAAACGGGTCGATGCGCGTCTTGAAGATTCGGGCGGCAAGCGGTCCATTCGGGTCAGCCTTGATCTTAGAGCCATCTTCAGCCGCGCGATCGATATCCGCCGGCGACGGAAACATCGATGCAATTCCGTCAAGCAGCTCGCTGACGCCGATGTCCTGGCGGCCACTTACACAGAAGATCGGGACGAGCGTTCCGGACGCAATCGCCTTTGTGATTCCCGCGACTGCGTCCGCAGGAGAAAGTTCCTCGGTCTCAAGAAACTTCTCCATCAGCGCTTCGTCGGCTTCGACGATGCAGTCCGTGAGGGCCTGGGAGTACTCGCTGTCTCCACCCAGAGTGCTTTGCACCGAGGTGAACGCGGGGCCGACAGCGTTCGGGACGTTGATCGGAATGCACTGCTGGCCGAATGTGTCCTGGATATCGGCGATGACCTGAGCAAAGTCGATGTTCTCCAGACCGCAGCGGTTCAGCGCGATCGCTCGGCCGATGCCGGCGTCACCAGCAAGCTGGAAAGTTCGTCGCGTGTTGACCTCAATGCCGGACGTGGCACTGATCAGACACAATGCGGTTTCGACCGCGGCGATCGCTCCGGTCGCCTGTCCGATGAAATCGGGATAGCCAGGCGTGTCAATCAGGTTGATGCGTTTTCCGTTGTGAGTGAAATGTCCCAGCGAGGAAGTGATCGACGACTTTCGTTCCTTCTCCTCATCGTCGATGTCAAAGATGCTCGATCCGTCGTCCACAGAGCCCGCCCGGGTCTTCACTCCCGTTTTAAAGAGGAACAGGTCGGCGAGCGTTGTCTTGCCTGTCCCTCCGTGTCCAACCAGGGCGACGTTTCGGATGTCTGCAGTTTTGTAGTTTGCCACGTTGCGTCCTTTCTGAGTCGATCATCAGGAGGTGACTTCGTGCCGCGAGCCCCATTTCAGTTTTAAGAAAGGTCAGTTGAAGAACAGGTCGACGGAAAAACCGAAATGAACAGCTTCTTGAAGAGGTGTTGCGGTCGCTTCGCTGGAGATGCAGACCTCTTCGCAGTCGCGGAAAAGCTGTTCAGGGCGAACGCAACATCGTGACCGATGCCCATCGCGACTGCAATGATCTGGCTGGTGAGTCACGTCGTGCGGACAGTCGGAGTGCACGCCGTTTCGGGCTGGTTCGTCCGGCATCCTCACGCGCGGATCTGTGATCCGGCGCGGAACCGAGATTGCTCAACTTCCCTCGGTGGTTTCTAATGGAGCCCTTGCCTGAAGCCCGGCTGATTTCGATTCGGCCCGGCTTCGAACCACACTCCACTTACTGGTAGCTTCCCCGCCGTCCTGACGGATCCCACCTGCGGGGAACGGAGCCAGCGTTCATGCGAATCGCCGCCTTTTTCATCTCGTCGATCCTCTGCCTCGGCGCGGGTTACTACGTCTACGACGAGTCACTTGCGTCGGTCGACTCGGAGCCAAAACAGAAGAAGGACGAAGCCGTTTCGGTTGAGACCGTCGCGTCGCAGCGCTGCGATCTGGACGAGCGGGTTGAGCTGGTCGGAAGTCTGGAAGCTGTCAACCAGGTTCAGATTCGATCGCGCATCATCGGCTACCTGGACAGGATTCCGTTCGAAATCGGCGATTCGGTCGAGGCCGAGGACATCGTCGTTGAGCTCAACGAACTGACGTATCTGGAACGAGTCAGCAAGGCGAACCAGGCTCACAAAGTGGCGCTGGCTCAACAGGGAGCCGCGACGGCTCGCCGCGACCAGATTCAGCTGGAAGTCGCACGGCTGAAAGAACTCGCTGCAGACGGAGTCGGCACGGCACAACAACAGGAAGACGCACTGTCACGACTCGCGGTGGCGCAGGCGGAAATCGGACTGGAAGAGGCGCGCGTCAGCGAGGCGTCTGCGGAATTCGACGACGCCAGGAAAGCACTCGACGAGCTGAAAATCAGATCGCCGATTTCCGGAGTCGTCGCGGAACGAACCGTCGAAGTCGGCGACCTGGCAAAGACCGAAGAAGTCCTGATGCGAATCGTGAATCTCAAGCGAATCCGCACGGTCGTGCACGTCGTCGAGCGGGACTACGAGAAAGTCCGCAAAGGGCAGGAAGCAACAATCGAAGTCGACTCCGTACCAGGAAGGACCTTCACGGGCAATGTTGTGGCGCGAGCTCCTGTTGTCGATCCGGAAACGCGAACCGCTCGCGTCATCATCGATATCGAAAATGAAGAGGAAGTTCTGAAACCGGGTATGCACGCTCGCGTCGCGATTGTCGCTTCACATCGAGACGACGCTCAGGTGATTCCAATTTCCGCTCTTCAGGAACGCAACGGCCGGCAGTTCATTTTCGTATCGGAAGCGGACAAGGTTGCCCGACGGCGTTACGTGACAACCGGCATCCGCGACGGTGAGCTTGTGGAAGTCCTTTCCGGCATCGAATCCGACGCGATGGTCATCACCCTGGGAAGCCGTCTCGTTCAAGACGGCTCGACGATCGCAACCACGCAAGCTGATTGGGACCCGGTCAATTCTCTGGCCATTTCGGAATCCAGGCCAACTGCGATCAGTGCTGAGGCAGCAGACTGAGTCACCTCACACGGACGTCACCTCACACGGACGTCGGCCGCGCATAAAAAAGCCGACTGAAATTCAGTCGGCCTGTTCTCAGTCGATCAGCGGTGCGCCTACTTCTTCGCCCGCGACGCTTTCGCCGGGGATACGACGCCGAGTGACGCTCCGCTTCGCTTCGCATATCGCTCTTTGCTGCCGTCGTCGAGGTAGCGATAGCCAACTCGTGTCGGTTTGTTTGATTCCGGATCGATCAGAGCCACTTTGCAGGAGTGCAGTGGAACTTCGATTTCCAGCCGACCGCCCTGCGGGCTCTTCGGATGGCCTCGCTTTATGTGCTTCTGGGCGACGTTGACACCCTGCACCGTCACCATCGACTTTTTACGGTCCACAGCCGTCACCTGGCCGCGTCTGCCTTTGTCTTCGCCGACAAGAACTACGACCACGTCGCCACGTTTGATGTACATCTTCCAAAACTCCTACGTCGTATCTCGCCTTGGATCAGTCCAAGTCTGTTATTGTATGCGCAAATCTTTCACGCGAAAAATCTGAGGAACGAAGAGGATATCCATCCCGCCAGGCCAGAGCAACGATGCGGCGAGATCCGCTGGCTCACGAGCTTTTCAGGGTGTTCTGCAACGATTTCAGTTGGACTCTGTCGCTGGTTTTTCTTCGGCCGCCGGAGGGTTGAGGGCATCTTTTGCTTTCTGCAGCAGGTCGACAAATCCCTTGAGATTGCGGACCGGTTTGAGCTCTCGGTCAGACTCAATCGACACCACAACCCTCGCAAGCTGACCCGACTTTGCGGCCCGGTTCAACGCCTGGCCGAGCTGAGTGAGCGTCGCCACATAAAGTCTGGAGGCCACCACCTGCCGTTCTTCCACGGGAACCGAACTGTCAGCCCTCACCGATTCGTAAGCCTGAGAAAATCCGGTGGCCGCATTGAAGAACAGTGTCCAGCCAAGCTGCAGCTCTTCCGGTTTGACCTTCGGATCTCCAAGCTGCTTTTCCGCCTGCTGGATTCCGGCCGTCAGTTCGGCCTCGGCGGCCTTCCAGTCTCCAAGTTTGGCGAGGGTAAAACCAAGACCAATCAAAGTGTCGGCATTCTCCGGGTTCTGCTTCTTCGCGTTCTCAAAATCCGCTTTCGCCAGTTCAAGCCCACTGGACGCGTAGGCCCAGCCACGGCGGGTGATCGCGGCGGCCAGGTTCGGGTTATGTTTGATGGCGAGCGTGTAATACTCGATCGCCTCGTCCTTTTTCTGAAGAGCGCTCAGCGCGGTGGCGATACCCGTGTAGAGTGCCTCCGGCCGATTGATCTCCGACCGAAGTTCGGCCCGAGCCATCTTGTCGAAGGCTTCGTAATAGCGAAGTGCCTCCGGGATCTCACGCAACTGAAGATGCGACTCGCCAAGCAGGAAGATCGTTTCCGGATCGTTCGGAAGCGAGCGGTCTGCCTGCTCGAACGCCGACAGTGCTTCGGCGAATCGTCGGTTTCGAAAATGAATGAACCCAAGCCGCTTGAAACTGTCGGCGCGATCGGACGCAGTTTTCGCCAGTCTTGTGTGTGCCTCAAACAGATTCACCGCGACCGCATCGTTGCCCTGTTGTGACTGGATTTTCGCCCGCAATTTGACGATGCCGGGATTGCGGGCCGCGTTCTTGACCTTCTCCGCCAGGTCGAGCGCATCCAATGCGGCTTCGAGCTGATCCGCTTCCTGCTGAATTCGCTCGAGGTCCGAGATCTCCGCGAAAGGCCCGGCACCTTCACGAATCAGGCGGGCCCGCTCGTTATGCACAACCGCAATATTGATGAGCGGCAGGGGCGAGTCCGGAGCAAGCTGTGCGGCCTTCTGGAAATCGGCCATCGCCTCGTCATGACGATTCGTGGTGAGGCACACGAATCCGCGGTTGATGTAGATGTTGAAAAGCCTGGGATCCAGCACGATCGCCGCTTCAAAATCTGCGAGAGACTCCTCGTACAGTTTCAGTTGAGAAAACGCGACGCCGCGAAGCATCACGGGCCACGGGCTGCCGGGCTGCAGTGTCGCCGCGTTCGAAAAGGCGGCGACGGCGGCACGCGGATGGCCGAGCTCCACATAGCAGAGCCCCATGAAGTGTCGCGTCCAGAAGTGGCCGGGTTCCCGTCGGATCACACTGAGGTAGCGGTCGAGGGCTTCCTCAAAACGCCGACCCTTGCGGGCCTCTTCGCCGAGCAGAAAGAAATCAATCACGGTGTTCGGTTCCGTTTGTTTCGCTGCGGCGAGGGCTTTGTCCGCTTCCTCTTCGCGACCAAGCAACCTCAGGCAGGTCGCCTCCCAGACAAATGCGATCTGCGAAGTCACACCAAGCGCTCGGGCACGCGTCACCCACTCAAGAGCTCGACCGGCCGCCTGAGCAACGTCCTCAGTGGTGCCACCGTCCGACAACGAGACCTCCAGATCGGCGTGCAGAATCATCAGCTCGAAGGTGCTGTCACGAAGCGCGTCGAGTGGCCATTTGCCGTTTTCTTTTTCGAAAGCGATGACCCAGGGCAGGTCCTGGCCGAACCACTCGGGTTCCTCGGCCAGTGGCTTGTCTTTGATCAGGTCGAACAGCTTGAGAGCCTTTTGACCGGTGCCGAGTGCGAGCTGCGCATCCTCACGCTGGTTCGCGCTGCCGGGCATCGAACCGCGAGCTCGCGTCTCGTCGGCCAGCGTTCGAAATTCCTCGAAGCGTTTCTGAGTTGCCAGGATTTCATCCTGCTGCGCGATCGCTGTTTCGATTCGCGTCAACAGTTTGTCGGCCTCGGACCGGAGTACCGCAAGCGTTTCCTCGTCTCCAATTCGAGTGAGCACTTCGGCGAGCGACGTCCGCGCGTTGCCAAGTCGGCCGGTCCGGAAATCGTCGAGCGCCACCTGAAGCCGGCGTTTCGAATCCGATTCCAGTTGCTGAATTCGAGTCTGCTCAATCATCGCCTGCCGGTTTTCGAGCGACTGTCTGAGCTCGACCAGATCCGCTTCGCTGCCCGCTCGACCGATCGCCTCGGTGAGAGCGGCTTTGGCTTCGTCGAATCGACTGTCCGCCGCGGCTGTCTGAGCGGCGGCAACTCGCTCGGCCGCGAACGAGCGAATTCCGGCGAGCGTACTGGCGTGGACCACGGAAGATCCGACGGCAATCGCGACGACGGCGGCGACTGTCGCGAGCGAGCCCGTCACCGTTTTGGGATTCTTCCTCGCCCACCGCCTGGCTTTGACGATCGGCGGGTCCTCGAAGCACGAAACCGGCTCGCCAGCCAGAAACGCCTCGACGTCAATCGCAAGGTCCAGCGCCGACTGGTAGCGATCCTCACGTTTCTTCGCGAGCGTTTTCAGGCAAATGGCTTCGAGCTGTTTTTCGATGCCTGGTTCGTGCTCGCGCGGCGGGATGATTTCTCCATTGATGACTCGCTTCAGCAATTCCTTGATGTTTTTGCTTTTCTGAATCGGCTGATGATTCGTTAGAAGTTTGTAGAGGATGCCGCCCAGCGAGTAGATGTCCGTGCGGGCGTCGACTTCGTCGAGTTTGCCTTTGGCCTGTTCGGGCGGCATGTACGCCGGCGTTCCCATGATCGACCCCTGCATCGTCTGGCTGCCGGATGTGCGGACGTCGGTGTAAACGTGTCGCGACCGTCCGAACGTTGCTCCTCCATCGGCTGTTGCTCCTGAAGTTGCGCCGCCAGTGGTCCCACTCGCCGTCGCGCCGGCCATGGTTTTTCCGCTGGCTCCGTCTGTTGAATTGAGAACCTGCGTCTGGTCGTCGGTCGCCGCCGAACCGGTCGCGCCGCTGGCCCCGGTCGCTCCCGCCGTTTCATTCATCGTTGGGCCGTCGACACTGAAGCCGCCAGGGTTGGCCGTGATCGGCGACGCGTCAGGATCCGTCGACGCAGCGAGCTCATCGAGAATTTTCGCGAGGCCCCAGTCCAGCACCAGCGTTTCGCCAAACGCGCCGAGCATCACGTTGAGCGGCTTGAGGTCGCGATGCAGCACGCCTCGATCGTGAGCAAAGGCGATCGCGTTACAGACGTCGATGAAATTGCCAAGCAGCTTTCGGCGGGTCAGCAGCCACTCACTGCTGTCTTTCGGCAGCTCGTGGAACCTCTCAAACGCCTTTTCCATCGTGTCGCCGCGGACCAGCTTCATCGCGTAAAACGGCGTTCCGTTCTGCTGATAGCCGATGTCGTAAATCGGCACGATGCCGGGGTGCTCGAGCTGCCCGGTGATTTGAGCTTCCTCAAGAAACCGCTCGACGGCGTTTCGGTTTTTCAGCGCCGACGGAAGCAGTTCCTTGAACGCGACTTCCCGACGCAGCCGCGAATCGTTGGCCATCCAGATCTGGCCGAGTCCGCCGCGGGCGAAATTGCTGACCAGCTGATAACGCTGCTCGTATTCCCAGCGGTCGGCAGTTTCGTGAGCTCCCTTTTTCTTCGGTCGACGGGGAGGCTGTGATGCGCCACCTGGTCCGGCGCTTTGGTCGAGGATCTGCGTTCCCTCGTCTTCGCCGGCACCCGAGGCGGACTGATACTCACTCTCCATGACGGTTCGGTCGTCGGTCGATTCGCCCGACGAGTTCTCGATCCGTGTTGCGTCGGGGTTGTCGACACTCTCCATCATCGTGGCGTCGGAGGTGGCTCCGTCCGGCGCTCCGGACTTGCCCAGCGAATCATCGAACATGGTCTGCTGAACTTCGGCGGCACTCGGCTCGTCAGGCAACTCCATCGTTGCGCCGTCGTTTTCCGCCGACGGTTCGCGTCCGCCACTGAGGCTCGGGTCGGCGAGTGTGTGATCAGCGCTGGCTTCCACTTGGTCCGGTTCGAACACCGTCGCGTCAGGCTCGGCATCCGAGCCGGAGGGCTCGCGCATCAGCTGCGCGTCGCCGATCGTCGCGTCGGGGTCAGCCGGCGAGCGATCAGCGACAGCCTCGTCATGGGCACCGATCGTCGCCCCGTCGTCGGGCGAAGTTTCGGCCGTCGGCGGGCTGAACGAATCTGCCTCGGGCGCGATCGTGTTTTCGACAAACGTCGCACCGTCGTCCGGAGCCGCAACGGAGGCCGTCTCGTCCGGGCCCGACATTGTGGCCCCGTCGTCGGAGTTCGCTGCGTCCGGAGCAACCGTGTCTTCGTCGGTGTCGGATTCTGGTTTTTCGTGCTCGTCTGATTTCGACATGGCGATGTCCGTTGAGATGAGTCGCAGTAAGAACAGCCGTCCGGCGCGGATTATACACACATGAGCCCGTGCGTCTGTGCCGGTTTCGAGTGGAGCCGAAGCAGGGCGAAAGCCGATCGGCGGGAGCTTTCGCACTTGTGCCTCGATCGTCAGCGTGACCAGAGCAGCGCCAGGCAGCCGAGTCCGTAGAACGTGTACTCGACATCGGCTTCCTGATCCCACGAGGCGGCGCGGAATCCACCGGGAGGGAACTCCAGCCATTCGACCAGAAACCGTTCGATCGAACGCTCGCTGACCAGATCATCGATTTCAAGATCCTGCAACGTCAGCAGTCCGGTAAATGTCGAGAGGACGTCCGGCATGGCGATCCGCAGGTTGGCCTGGAATCCGCCCTCAGCACTCCACGTGGACTGAAGATACTCGCGCACGTCGCTTCGCAGTTCACCGTCGAAGCCGCCGACGATCAATAGTGTGCCAACTGCAGCCGCAGTGGGATTCGTGCCGCTGTGTTTCGCGAGGGCGATTTCCACAAAACCGCCGTCGTCGCGCTGATGATCATAGACGAACTGGATGAGCCCTTTCGGATTCGGCGGCTGCATCCCGAGCAGCTCGTAGGTCAACGTGACGAGGAAGGAGTGATAGGTGCTGCCGCGAGCTCCCAGTTCGGACTTCGCGTAGCCACCGTCCTCGCGCCGAAGTGCTTCCAGTTTCCTGGCGATCTGCTGCGGCCAGTCGGGATCGGTTCCGGCGAGCAGATCCTCACCACCAAAGGCCTGCACGGCGAGGACCGTGTAAAGCCAGTTCATCAGGTCGATGACCCCGAGCGATCGCCAGTCGAATTTGCGCAGGTAACCGGCCACGCGCGAGCATTCGTCTTCGCTCATCCCGTCGAGCATGCCGAGACCGCGGACGGCGAAGCTGGTGTAGTAGAGATCCGAACCGCCCAGCCGGCCGCCCCAGCCGCCGTCCTTTTTCTGCTGAGAAAGAATCCAGTTGCGGTGCCGCGCTTTCCGTTCGGCGTCCATCGAGCCCAGCCCGCCAGACAGACGCTCGGCCAGGCGAAGCAGGTACGGAGCGCGGGGCGACGTCATTCGGCAGGCTTCCCGCCGGGCAGTGCGGGCTTCTGCGAGGGCTCGTCCGTCTTTTGCGGCGGTGTCAGATACGCCGGCAGTTTTCCCGGACGAAGCCGGAAGTCGATCTCAGCCTGACAGCACTCGCAGGCTTTAATTTCGTACATCGGGATCGAACAGATCTCGCACCAGTAATCCATTTCCTGGCGACGGCCTTCTTCGTCGATTACAAAAATGACGAGGACCTGGAGATACGGCAGGCCCGGACGGCGATACCCGACGAGCTCGACTTTCCGATTCCGCAGCCGCTTGTCCTGATAAAACGCACGGCCTCGCCAGTCGGCGGCGATTGGCAGGAGCTCTCCCGATTCCGTTTCCAGGACGGCCTGCGATTTCATTTCGGCGGCGACTTTGATACCTCGCTTTGCGAGTGCTTCCTGAGCAAACACGACCTTGCCGGCGAAGAGTTCTTTTTTGAAGTCGCTCGCACTGGCTGGATCCGTGTCGTCCTTCTTTGAGTCAGCCGGCTTCGCATCCGACTTTGCCGAGTCGCCCAACACTTCGGGGGACGCAGACCCCTCTTCGGCGGCGGGTGACTCGGCCGACACGCGTGTGACTCCGGTGACCACACAGGCAGACACCGTGATGACCGTTGCCATCGCGATGACGACAACCAGATTCGCAGCGTGTTGCGATTGTTTTGCCACAAGAGCCTCACAATAGGGTGACGAAAATGTCGCGGTGCGACGCAACCCGCCTGGTGAAATGCGGGTCGAATCGCCGATCAACCGGACGACTTGCGCCGTTCCGCGACGTTTTCAACGGGCTGTCAGCCTTCCGACTTGCCAACGACAACCAGGCGAATTTTCAGATCGACGGCTTTGTCTTTGGCCTTTGCCTGGCTCTGCAGGCTCAGGATCCAGTGCTCGGTAAAATCGTCCTGAGTCAGTTTCGCTTCCTTGCTGGCGGTTTTCGGATCAAGCAAAGAGAAAATCGCCGGGTGAGTCGACCCTGCAGCCTTCGCACTGATCTCGGCGAGTTCCCGGAAGTCCTTGATCGGAGTGGTCTTCACGTCCGTCTTCGCTGGCAGAGCCAGTATGAAATCGTAGGTATCGCTGGTGCCGACGTGGTTTCCGTCCTGCGGCTGCAGACCGTATCTCAGCGTGTAGGTCCCGGCGCTCATCTGCTGGCCACGGAAGTCGGTGTAGTCGTCGGCAGCTTTGGAAATTCGCATCGCTCCGAGTAGTTGCCCCGGGATGAGTGGATACTGCTGCAGCGCGCTCGGCTTGAACTTCTCCTTAACCTCAATCCCCTTCAGCAGCCACACCTCAACAACAGGTCCGTCCGGACCGCTGATCTGGTGGCCGTTTGTGTCGAGCAGTTTTTCGATCGCCGGCGACAGCCCCTCGGGACCTTTCTTGACGGCAGACAGTTTGTGATCGTCGGCCCGGACAAACGAAACGGCGAGGACCATTGAGGCAGCGACCAGGCTGCGTGAAACAAAGCGGCATGAGACAAAACGGCGAAGCGTCATGGTTTTCTCCAGACGGCCAATCAAAGCAAGTTGATCAGACCAGAATTCAGGGTGAGTTTCGATGTCGATTCCGGGCAACCGGAAAACCGGGGCGTTCGGGCGACCGAACTCGCGGCTGAGGAAGGCAGGTTCAAGCCGCGACTGTATTACGGTCGGCGGCGAGTGCTCGTTTGAGGCGGGACGCGGGTCGCCATCTTAAAACGGTCGGTGCCCGATTCCCAGCGATTCGCAAGAGATCACCGCAAACGCATCCGCGGGGTCAGATTTGCCTCAGCCATTCTTCGAGCTGGCGGCAGTTCGCGTCTGTCTGCTTAAAAACGTCCGCACACGGAGCCGTTTCAAAGAGAATCGGTCCGACATAGCCGGCCGTTTCGAGCTGGTGGATCGGCTCAGGCCACGGCAACGCTCCCGGTTCGAGCCCGGGCCAAACGCCTGGCGAGTCCTCGCCCCGCTGCTTCACGTGGAGCATTGAAATCTGTTCCGGCTCGATCGATGCGACGATTTCCGAAACAGGCGGCCCGCCGTCGAAGAGCCACAAATTGCACGGATCGAAACAAAGTTTGAGGTCGATGGCCGATCGAGCTTCGTCGAACAGTTCCCGAAACTGCGGCCACGGCTGGATCGAGTGCTCGAGCGAGAGGATTGACAACTCGGACGCACCCCTCAGTTTCTCATCGAGCAGCGACAGCGCATCGAGTGACCTTGCCCGATCCGCACCGGTCGCTACGGCGGAGCCCGCCAGGTCGACGATTCGCAAATGCGGCCGGGGCTCGTAAGCCGGTGACGCAAGAGCGACGGCCGCGGCCAGGCAGCGCGCTTCGAAGTTCACGTCGATCGGCGCGGCTCCCGTGACGACGGGCATCTCGACGGCGAGGTCGAAGGTCGCTTCTGGAAACCGACTCGCGAGCCGGCCAAGCCGATCTGAAATCGGAAATCGGTCTTCGGTCTCGCAATCGCCGAGTGCTCCCTGGCGAAGTTCGAAGTGCCGCATTCCGAGCTGCAGACCGCGCTCAATGAGCGACTCGATCGAAGCCCCTTCATCGAGCTGCACTCGCCAGCAGTTGGAAACGATGCCGAATCGATCTCTCATTCGGTGCTGCCTCGTTGGGGCTCCTCAGGACGAAGAGCTTTTCAAATTCACAACGCCGATTCGACGAGCCGCAATGCGCGGCTGATGTCGCTGAAGTCGGCAACCGGGACCAGACCTCCGACCAGGCGGCGGCAGAACAGATCGAGCATGACCTGCGATTCGGTCCGCTCGGAGCTGAGTTCTTCTTTCGTGCGGACTCTCGTGCCGACACCTTCGTCGTCGTGACAGCACCAGGTGAGACTGGTTCGGTCCAGCAATGTTGCCCATCCCGATTCGCACTCGCAGTTGATTTCCGGAAACCGCATTTCGCGCGGCGGCAGCTGACCGTTCGAGCTGACGTCGCGTGGTGCTCGACAATCCGAAACCGCTTCGCGCAGTCGACCCCGAACCTGCTCGGCGTCGCAGTCCTGAGCGGAAATCGTCACGCACGCCTGGAGGCACGGCGAGGATGTTTCTCTCGACGAGTACTCGACGAAAAGCTGCAGCGACCGCTCGCCGGTGGACTCAAGCCGGGCACCGACCGGGTAGGTTCGAAACAGGTTGCGTGAAAAGTCGAGCCACCCAACCAGCTGCTCGGCCATTTGCATAGGACAAGCCGGCAGATCGAGGTGCAGTTCCAGTCGCACGGGCTGGCCGAGGTTTGTGGCGAAGAGTTCCTGCAGCCTCATTGTGGACGGCATGAACCGTCGCCACATCGCTGGCATCAGCATTAAACCCGCGTGAGAGGCACGGTCAAAGATGCGTTCGTAAAACGACGCGGAAGTGGTCAGCCAGGGGCGAATGAAAACCGGTTTCCCGCAACGCGAAAGAACATCGACGCTCGACGGGCCAGCCCAGCCGGCGTCCATCAAAAAGATCGCCTGAATGTCGTGCCGGTGGGCGAGCTGGCTCAGCCCCGTGGCGTTTGCGGCCGAAAGGGAAACGGCCGCCTGCTCGGCACGAGCTCGGACCGAGTCGTAAACCGCTCGAACTCCGACCGACCGGCGCAGCATCTTCAAAACGGGGAGGTACTCCTCCCACTCAGTTCCGACACCGATAACACCCACATTGATCATTCGAAACGTGCGGGATTGAGGCTGTTGCGGAGCCGCCGGCGACCTTGGCCATTTCGCAGCGCAACCAATGGTTGTTTTTTCCGGAACGCTTTCGGCGCTGATCGGCACCGAAAGTCCGAACCAGCGTTCAGAACAAACAAGCCTCGCGTGCGTTCGCGGCCAGCCTGCGGAAAAAGCCAAGGAGAGTAACACAAAACCGGCGCCAAGGCAGCTCGCTTTGAGAATAAGAAAACGGCCGGAATAAACCGCTCTGACGGTCTGGTCAAACTGGACCGGTTTCCGATAACTTCGCAGCCTGCGCTCCACTTTTCTAATTCTCATCGGGAATCGAACCTGGCAACAAACCGGGAAGTGGTCGCAGATTCGGAACGCGGATCCATCCGCGGAGTACAGATTATTTCCAGCGTCCGAGCTGGCAGACACTTGCGGAAACAGCCGCCGGAATTCTCCGAATCGGTTGCCGTCCGGCACCGCGGCTGAGTCATCGTCAACTGAATCAGTTCTCGGCAATCCGTCAAATCCAAAGTGGAACGGTTTGTCGGAGAACTCGAAGCTGCACTTTACAAGAGTGCGGTTCTTCCGCGTTCTGGCGAACGCAGCGACGTCGATTTGAATTCTCCGACAAAGCTCCGGGAAGTTCACGGTTGCAGCAGGTTTCTCTCAGCACGCGATGCGGGTTTTATCGCCACGCCGATTTCATCGAGCTCGTTTTTCCGAGTCGCGAAAAGTCAGCGCTGGTTTTTCAGGAATGGCAGGGAGCCGTCAGTGTCGCTTGCAAAGGTTCTGGAGTCGCGTTTTCGCGGAGACATCCGCTTTCGAGGCCAGGCGTACGTCGCCAGCGAACGCGTTGAGATTACGCACGTCACGGACGAGCGGGTCTACGGCGTCGTGCATGACGGCCAGGAATTTCAGACGCAACTGTCGCGCGAAGAAAGCCGCCTTGCCACGTTCTGCACGTGCGCGCAGCCCGGCGAACAGGAAGTGCTGTGCAAGCACGTCTGGGCGACGATTCTGGCCACAGACGACGAGGGTTACGTCAGCAGCCCGCCCAGGTCCGGCTACTTCCCGCCGTTCCTGGCGATTGAGGATCCGACCACGCTCGACTTTGACGATGACCTCCTGGGCGACCTCACGCCCGGCGACGTTTTCATCCCGCCTCCGACGGCACAGCGGGAACGCCCGCAGGCACCTCAGGTTGAAAAACCGCTCACCGAGTGGGAACGCAAGCTCAAAGTGATCAGCGATGAACTTGACGAAGGCGAGCTGTCTTCGGCGACCACCCGCGATCGTGAGATTGTCTATCATCTCGATTTGGCCGCCAGTCGCGAGCACGGGCAGATTGTCATCGACGTCGTCCAGCGACAGCGCCGAGCCAACGGCGCGTGGGGCAAAGTCAAACCACTCAAGCTGAAACCCGGCAAGCTGGAGGAAATTGAACACGAGGACGACAGCCGCGTTCTCGCGCTGATGGGCGGCGGCGTTGTCGACCGAACCAACTGGCTTGGTCAGCCGAACGATTTTCAATCGGCAATGTATCGGTATCGGCTTCCGCCGGACCTCGCCCGTGAAGTGCTGCCGGCGATCTGCGCAACCGGCCGGCTGGTAATCCTCAACGCCGAAGGTGAGACCGACGAGCAACCGCTCAAGTGGGACGACGGCCCGCCCTGGGAACTGTCGATGAAGGTTGTCTTCGAGGAAGAATCGGAGACGTGGACTCTGGTCGGCCGTCTGACTCGCAAAGAGATGGAGAAAACGAGTGACGTCCGCGACGTGACGCTCATCGTGCCCGGAGGCTTCGTGATTCGAGGCCACTCCGTCGCACCACTCGAAGATTTCGGAGCGTACGAGTGGATCAAGCTGCTCCGCGCGCGGGAGCCGGTTCAAGTTCCGGACGGTGAGGAAACCGCGTTCGTCGACCGGCTGCTCGACATGCCATCCACACCGAACCTCGAGCTGCCGGAGAAGCTGCGTCTTGAAGAATTCACCCCCGGGCTCAGCCCGATCCTGACCGTCCACGCGCCGCGCGGACGGTGGCGTCACGAGAAACTGCGAGCGGAACTCGACTTCGACTACGAAGGCACGATGGTTCGCGGATCGAGCCGTCGGTCGGTCATCGTGCAGCGCGAAAAGGGACGCTGCCTCGTGCGAAACCGAAAGGCTGAACAGGAATACTGGAAGCTGCTGGAGACCAACGGCTTCCGTCGGCTGCTTGATCGCCGCCGCGGAGTACACGATGTCGAGATCACTGTACACGGCCTTGGGCCGGCTGTGCGGCAGCTCATGGATGCGAACTGGGTCGTGCGGGCTGACGGAAAATCTGTCCGTCAGGCGGGCGAGGTTCAGTTTCGAGTTCACACCTCAATCGACTGGTTCGAGCTGCATGCGGACGTCGATTTCGGAGGCCAGAATGTCGCGCTGCCCGAACTGCTGGCGGCGCTGTCACGCGGCGAAACGACGATTCGCCTGGACGACGGGTCGCTCGGTGTTCTTCCGGAAGAGTGGCTCGAGAAGTACGGGCTGCTGGCTGGCCTTGGCACTGCTGAGGGCGATCATTTGCGTTTTGTGAATACGCAGGCCGGTCTGATCGACGCGCTGCTCGTCTCGCAGGACTCCGTCGACTACGACGAGAAGTTCCTCACCCTGCGCGACCGCATGCGGTCGTTTGACGGAGTCAAAGCGGCGGCACAGCCGAAAGATTTCAAGGGCGAACTGCGAGGCTACCAGCGGGAAGGCCTCGGCTGGCTTGAGTTCCTTCAGGAGTTCGGCTTTGGCGGCTGCCTGGCCGACGACATGGGCCTCGGCAAAACGGTTCAGATGCTCGCCCTGCTGCAGGACCGCGTTAAGCAGAAAGACAGCGGCAACTTTCCGTCGCTCATCGTGGTTCCCAAGTCGCTGATGTTTAACTGGGAGCAGGAAGCGACCAAGTTTACGCCGGAGCTCAAAGTTCTTGAGTATGCCGGGCTGGAACGGGCGCAGTTGCGGGACGAATTTCATAAGTACGACATCATCCTCACAACCTACGGCACGCTGCGACGCGATATTGTCCAGCTGAAAGATACGAAGTTCGACTACGTCGTCCTGGATGAGGCGCAGACGATTAAGAACGCAGCCTCGCAGGTGGCTCGCGCCTCGCGACTGCTCCAGGCACAACATCGTATCGCGATGAGCGGTACGCCGATTGAGAATCATCTGGGCGATCTGTGGTCGATCTTTGAGTTCCTCAACCCGGCCATGCTCGGTCGCAGTTCTCTCTTTAAACTGTACGCGACAGATTCGCAGGATCAGCAGTCACGGGAAATGCTCGGCAAGGGCCTGCGGCCATTCATCCTGCGCCGCACGAAACAGCAGGTGGCCAACGATCTGCCGGAGAAGGTCGAGCAAACCGTCTACTGCGACATGGGCAAAGAGCAGCGACGTTTGTACGACGAAATGCGGGCCCATTACCGCAACTCGCTGCTTGGCATGGTTCGCGATCAGGGCCTGGCGAAATCGCAGATGCACGTGCTTGAGGCGCTGCTTCGATTGCGTCAGGCGGCGTGCCATCCTGGTCTGCTCGCTGCCGGCAAGAAGACGGACCCGTCCGTTAAACTCGACGTGCTGTCCGCACAACTCGACGAGATCATTCAGGAAGGCCACAAGGCGCTTGTCTTTTCACAGTTCACCAGCCTGCTGGCGATCGTTCGGGAACACCTCGACGAAAAAGGCGTCGTCTACGAGTACCTCGACGGTCAAACACGAAACCGCAAAGATCACGTCGAGCGGTTTCAGAATGACAAGGACTGCCCGGTCTTCCTCATCAGTCTTAAAGCGGGCGGGCTCGGTCTGAACCTGACTGCGGCTGAGTACGTCTTTCTGCTCGATCCGTGGTGGAACCCTGCCGTCGAAGCGCAGGCGATCGACCGGGCTCACCGGGTCGGCCAGACGAACCGCGTCTTTGCGTACCGCCTGATCTGTCGCGACACGGTCGAAGAAAAAATCGCCGACCTGCAGAAACAGAAGCGGGACCTGGCCGACGCGATCCTGCACGAAAACAACAGCATGGTCAAAGGGATGACGGTCGAAGACCTCGACATGCTGCTTTCCTAGGTGAACCATGCAGGCAGAAATTATCTCGATCGGCAGCGAGCTCACCAGCGGCGCGAAGCTCGACACAAACAGCCAGTGGCTCAGCATCGAACTCTCTGCGATCGGCATTCCCGTCCGCTTCCACGCGACGATGGCCGACGACCGGGCGGCGATGCTTGAGGTCTTTCAAACGGCGGTGAAGCGTTCCGACGTGGTCCTGATTACAGGAGGGCTCGGCCCGACGTTCGATGATCTGACGCGGGAACTCATCGCGGAAGTTCTCGGCACAGAGCTCGTTCTTGACAAAACCTCGCTGCACATCATCGAGGACATGTTCGCCAAACGCGGGCGAGTGATGGCTGATCGAAACCGGATTCAGGCGATGTTCCCCGCCGGCAGCGAGGCGATCCTCAACCCGATTGGCACAGCGCCGGGAATCTGGGCCGAGGTCCCGCGCAAAGGCAACTCACCGTGCATCTTCGCCGCGATGCCGGGCGTCCCCAGCGAAATGCGGAAGATGTACCGCGAGCAGGTCGCACCTCGACTGCCGCGCGGAAAGCAGGTCATCCGCCGGGCGATGGTCCACACCTTCGGCCAGGGCGAATCCAACGTTGAGGAAATGCTCGGCGACCTGACCGCCCGCGACCGCAACCCGGAAGTCGGCATCACCGCCTCGTCGGCGACAATTACGCTCCGCATCGAATCGCGAGGCGACACGATCGAGGACTGCGACGCGGCCATCGCCGAGACGAAGTCGCGCATCCGCAAAACGCTCGGCGATCTCGTTTTCGGCGAGGACGACGACACACTCGAATCCGTCGTGATCGCGGAACTGCGAAAACGCGGCGCGACGCTTGCCACGGTCGAGTGCGCATCGCACGGCCTGCTCAGCCACGGCATCGCGAAGGCCTCATCGAGCGGCTCGACTTACCGCGGCAGCATCGTCGTTGGAGACGAAACCGCCTGGCCGCGTGATGCCACTTCGGATCCGGATCTGAACCTCGCGAGTTCTGACGGAGTCGCCGCGCTCGCGCGAAGTTGCCGCGACCAGTTCCAGGCGGACTACGCGCTCGCCGTTTCGCCGTTTTCCAGACCGGACGGCGACGACCCGCCGCTCGTGTTCGTCGCGCTGGCTCACAAAGACGGTGTCGAAGTGAGCGAGCAGGCGATTCTCAGCGACCTGACCATCGCGCGGCCGCGAGCTGTCAAGACGGTCGTCAACCTGCTGCGTCTGCACTTGCTCAATCCGTTGTGAGGAGCCGGTGATGTTCGAACCGAAACGGCAGTCTGGCGGAGTCGTCCTGTGCGGCGGCAAAAGCTCGCGCATGGGTCAGCCGAAACACTCACTCCCCATTGGCGACGAACTGCTCCTGCAACGTGTCTGCCGAATCCTGGCTGAGATCGTTTCCCCGATCATCGTCGTCGCGGCTGTCGATCAGGATCTCCCGCCGCTGCCCGACTCAATCCGCATCGTCCGCGACGAATTCGACTCGCTCGGCCCCCTGGCCGGTATCGCGACCGGCCTCGCCGCATTGCAGGCGGACTGCGATTCGGCTTTCGTCACGTCCTGTGACGTGCCGCTCCTTAAACCGGAATTCGTGCGAGCAATCATCGAGAAACTCGGCAGCCACGACGTCGCCGTTCCCAGCGACGGCAAGTACGACCACGTCCTCGCCGCGGCGTATCGAACAAATCTTGGCCTCACCGCAAGAGAGTTACTGACCGCCGGCCAGCGTCGCCCGCTAAGGCTGATTGAATCGTCGAATTCGCTCCGCATCCCCGTCAACGACCTGCGCCAGGCAGACCCGAATCTCGATTCCCTCCGCAACGCGAACACGCAGGAAGAGTACGAAGCCATCCTGAAACTTCTGTAGAGCCCGGCCGAAAACTGCAACTCTGTTGGCCTTGCCGGGCTTGCGTGGCAATAATGGTTGCCGATGCGACTGGCATCCCCTGCCCCGCTTTCCCGCCTCAATTTCCCTTCTGGAGTCCGGCCATGTCTTCGGTCCGGTTTCTCGCCGCCTGCCTCTTCACCGTTTCCGTTTTAACTGCGAATGCGGCTGTGGCCGACTTCGTGGTCGCTCCGGCCCAGGTCGCCCTGCAGCGCAACTTCGCGCAGGTTCAACTGGTGGTGACTCAGTCCGTTGACGGCCAGGTCAGCGAGCGATCCGACGATCTCACGCCGAGCTCGAAGTTTGTGTCTTCCGATCCGAAGATCGCGACGGTCGACGAAGCCGGGCGTGTCGTCGCGGTTTCCAATGGTCAGGCAAAGCTCACCGTCACGGTCGACGGGAAAACGGTCGAGGTCCCGGTGACCGTAACCGAGATTGTCGAGACGCCGCTGCTGGACTACGCACGCGACATCGCGCCGGTGCTCAGCAAGGCGGGCTGCAATCAGGGGGCCTGCCATGCTCAGCAATACGGACAGGGCGGATTCAAGGTGTCGGTGTTTGGCTCCGACCAGTCGGCTGACCGCGAGGCAATTATTCGTGACCGGCAACAGCGGCGAACAAATTTTATCTCGCTCGAAGAGAGCCTGTTCCTTCTGAAGCCGACGATGCAGATTCCGCACGGTGGCGGGAAGCGGATGCAGGCTGGTTCGGTCGATCATCAGATCCTCGTCGCGTGGCTCAGAGGCGGAGCCCCGGGTCCGGTGAAGGATGCGCCGAAAGTTGTCGGGCTGCAGGTCGTTCCGAAACAACGAGTCGGCGAAGCGGGCCTCAAGCAGCAATTGCGGGTCGACGCGACTTACTCGGACGGCTCAACGAGAGACGTGACGGCGTGGGCAAAGTTCGACTCGATGGACGAAGCAATCCTCGATGTCACCGCGACGGGTTTCGTCTCGACGCTCGATGCCGGACAGGCTCCGGTGATGATTCGCTTTGAGGGCCAGGCAGCAATCAGCATGTTTGTTGTGCCGTACGAAAAAGAATTTCAGCTCACCGACTGGAAGAGCGCGGATGGAAGCTTCGTCGACGAACTGGCGGCCGCAAAGTTTCAGCAGCTGGGCATTCAGCCGTCGCCTCTGTGCGATGACGCGACGTTTGTGCGGCGGGCGTTTCTGGATGCGACGGGAACTCAACCAACGATCGAGCAGGTTCAGGCGTTCCTGAAATCGGACTCGCCGAAAAAACGCGAGGCGCTCATCGACGAGCTGCTGGGCCTCACCGGCGATCCTGACCGGGACATCCACAACGACAGCTACGCGGCGTACTGGACACTGAAGTGGTCAGACCTGATCCGCAACACCAGCAAAGGCGGCGGCGTTGAGCTGGCCATGTGGTCGATGCACAACTGGATGAAGGAAGCGTTCCGTACGAACCGACCCTTCGACAAAGTCGTGGCCGAGCTCGTGACGGCCAAGGGATCTGTTTATTCGAGCGGCCCGGCGAACTACTTCCGCATTTTCGCGAACTCAACGGACCTCACCGAAGCGACCGCGCAGCTGTTTCTCGGCGTACGGCTTGAGTGTGCGAAGTGCCATCATCATCCATTCGAAAAATACACGCAGGGTGACTACTACGCTTTCTCCGCGTTCTTTTCGCGAGTCGGCACGAAACGCAGCGAGGAGTTTGGCCTGTTCGGCGGCGAGTCAGTTGTCATCGTAAAATCGTCCGGCGAGGCCACTCATCCGAAAACGCGACAACGACTGCTGCCGACTCCGCTGGAGGGCGAACCGAGAGACCACCCGCTCGACCGGCGAATCGCACTGGCGGAGTGGCTCACCGCGAAAGACAACGGCCTGTTCGCTCGGAACATCGCCAACCGCTATGTCGGGTATCTGCTCGGGCAAGGTCTGGTCGAGCCTGTTGACGACATGCGATCGACAAATCCTCCGACGAACCCGGAACTGCTTGACGCACTCGCAAAACACTTTGTGGACAGCGGCTTTGATCTGAAGCAGCTGATTCGAGCGATCATGGTCTCGCGTCTGTATCAGTTGTCGTCGGACCTGACCGAGAAAAACGCAAAGGACTCGCGTTTCTACAGCCACTTCTACGTGAAACGACTTCCGGCCGAGGTCATGCTGGACTCCATCGACCAGGCGACGGGATCGCAGACAAAGTTCCAGAACCTGCCGCTCGGCACGCGAGCGATCGAGCTGCCGGATGCGGAGTACCCGAACTATTTCCTCAACACGTTCGCAAAGCCTCGCCGGGCCAGCGTGTGCGAATGCGAGCGGTCCCCGGATCAGAACCTCGCCCAGACACTGCATATCCTCAACGGCGACACCATCACCACGAAGCTGTCTGATAAGAACGGCCGAATCGCGAAGCTCCTTGCCGCGAAGACACCCGATGAGAAGATTATTGAGGAGCTCTACCTTGCGTCTCTGTGCCGGTCGCCACGACCAGAAGAAGTGGCCGTCGCGCAGGAGTTCGTCAAATCGAGCGAGAGCCCTCAGGTCGGATATCAGGATTTGCTCTGGGCCCTGATCTGCTCAAAGAACTTTCTATTTGTGAATTGAAAGCAACCCGAAGCGTGAGCGAGTGACGAACCGTAAGCCGTCTGGCCATCGTCCCTCGCTTACGCTTCGGGTTATCAAAAACAGCGAAAAACAGGTTGCCCTCATGCGGACATTCATTCTCTTTTGCATCGCCGTCACTTTCACACCGGCACTGGCCTTTGCCCAGACCGGCTATCCGATGGTCATGAGCCTCAAGCCGACCGCAGTTCAGGCCGGTGCTTCGGGGGAGGTCGAATTCCAATCCCGGTACAGCATGCTGGGTGCGTATCAGATCCTCGTTTCCGGGACGGGAGTCTCCGGCGAGGTTCTTCATCCAGAAGTCAAAGAGGGCGAGAAGCCAGCCCTCACAAAAATGAAAGTCAAATTCACAGCCGATGCCGACGCGATGCCGGGTGTCCGCGATGTGAAAATGGCGACGCCGACGGGAGTCAGCACGGTCGGACAGCTCGTCGTTGTCAGTGATCCGGTCGTTTACGAGTCGGGCGACAACAACACACGAGAGAAAGCCAACGAGGTGACTTTGCCGGCAACGGTCTGCGGCCTCTTTGAGGCCAACGAAGACGTCGACTATTTCAAATTCCAGGTCGAGGCCGGCCAGGAGCTCAATTTTCATGTTCGCTGCAGCCGCCTCCAGGACCGCATTCACGATCTGCAGCGACACGCCGACGCGCTGCTGACGATCCGCAACGCGAATGGCAGCACGGTCGTCGCCAGTGACAACCATTTTTATGGCGACCCGTTTATCGCTCACCGTTTTGAACGGGCGGGCGAATATTTCATCGAAATCCGCGACGTCCGATTTCACGGCAACGTCTACTGGGAATACTCGATCGAAGTCACCAATCGGCCTTTCGTTTCCAATGTCTACCCACTTGGCATCGCAATTGGTCAGGAGACGCCGGTCGAGTTGATCGGCAGCCAGTTACCCGAGCAGCGTACGGTTGGGCTCACGCTGCCGCCGGATACGACAGTCGGGCCGAACCTGGCTCGCGCACCGATCGGCGACGGAAAGTCGAATGCGGTTTCTGTTTACGCAACCGACCTGCCGATCGCGATGGAGATCGCCGAAGAAAACGACGTTCCGGAGAACGGTCAGCTGGTCTCGATCCCGGCCGGAATAAACGGGCGAATTTCTCAGGACAGTGACGTCGACTGTTTTCAGTTCGAGGCAAAGAAGGGCGAGAACTTCACGTTCGAGGTTCGAGCCCGGCGGTATCAATCGTCGCTCGACCCGTACATCCGCATTCTCAGCGCCGATGGGAAACAACTCAGCGAGAACGACGACCTGCAGGATTTCAAACGAGGCTTCGCCGACTCGCGGATCGAAAACTGGGCGGCCCCGACCGACGGGAAGTACACGCTCGAAATTCGAGACATGCATCTCCGCGGCGGAGACAGCTACGTTTACTTCATCGAGGCGACGCGTGCCGAACCGCATTTTCGGCTCTACGTCGACACGGACAAAACGCTTCTCGCACCGGGACAGAACGGTGTGTTCTATGTGCAGGTTGAGCGAAAAAACGGCTTCACCGGCGAAGTGCAGCTCCACGTAGACGGCCTGCCGGAAGGCGTTGAAGCGATCTGCGGACGCGTGCTGCCGGACAAAGGTCGAGACGGCTGCGTCATCCTGAAGGCCTCGCCGCAAGCAAAACTCAGCGTGACCAACGTCACTGTTCGAGGCACTTCCAGCTGGAAACCGAGCGACGATGCGGAGTCGCTTGAACTGGCCGCGACCGCGAAGGTCTATCAGGAAATGTACCAGCCAGGCGGCGGGCGAGGTCACTGGCCGGCGGACGTTCACACGGTGTCAATCAGCCCGCCGACCGATGTCCTTGCAGTGAAACTCAGCGAGACGGACATCGTGCTTAAACCGGGTGAGTCCCGAAAAATTGAAGTGACCATCGAGCGTGCAGCCGGGTTTGCCAGCAATGTCTCGCTCGACATGCGGTTCTTCCATCTCAGTGAGTTCTGCAACACCTTCCCGCCGGGTGTGAAGTTCGACGAAGGGAAAAGTTCGAAGCTGATCACCGGAAAGAATCTGAAAGGCCACGTCGTTGTAACAGCAGCGGCGGACGCCGCGGAAGTCGAGCGGCAACTGATCCCGGTGACTGCGAATGTGTCGCTGAATTTTGTCATGAAGACATCGTTCTGTGCTGACCCGTTGTGGATTACCGTGAAGAAATAATCAGCCAGGTAGGACGGACGCCCACGTCCGTCAGTCCCAAACCCCTGCCAGGGTGGACGGACGTCGGCGTCCGTCCTACCGGGCCTGAATCCTGTCGCTCCTGGTCAATCTGTTTTTGCTCTGAGGCACTTTCAATGACTCGATGCTTAATCGTGCTCGCTCTGCTGATCGCTTCCGCGGATTCCTTATTCGCCCAGACGGGTGATAGTGAGGTCGCGTTTGAATCATCGATCTTCGATGGCAAGACGCTCAATGGATGGACGATTGAGAATGACTGCGAGGCGGAAGTCAAAGACGGCGTGCTCCTGCTGAAAGCGGGTGATGGCTGGCTGCGATCCGACTTCAGCTATACCGACTTTCTGTTGAAGCTCGAATGGAAAGCGTTGAAGGCCGAAAAGTACGACGCAGGCATCTACATCCGAACCAGGCCAGGCGGGAAGCCGTTTCCGAAACAGGGACATCAGATCAACCTGCTGCAGGATCGCGAAGGGGATCTCGTCGCCAACAAAGATGCGATGAGCGATGGCCTGATCAAGAAAGGTGAGTGGAACTCAATCGAGATCCTCGCGAAGGGCAAGATGCTTTCCGTCGTGATGAACGGAAAACACGCCTACACGCTGGACGATGCCCTCAAGCATGAGTCCGGGCATGTCGGGTTTCAGATCGAAGTCCCGCTCGGCGGGCAGTTTCTGATCCGAAACATCGAACTGGCCGAGCTGACTCACGAAAGTATTTTCGACGGCAAGACGCTCGCTGGATGGGAAGGCGCGGGGAAGCCGAAGGAGACGTGCTGGAAGGTCGAAGACGGCAACATCGTCTGCACCGGCGAAAAAGGCGGTCCCTGGCTACGAACTGCGAAGGAGTATGGCGACTTCAATCTGCGGTTTGACTATCAGGTCTCTCCGGGGGGTAACAGTGGCATCTACGTTCGCGTCCCGAAGGACGGAAATCACCACCGCGAGGATGATTCGAAACCGGAAGCCGGTTTCGAAATCCAGGTGCTTGACGACCAAGCGAAGCAGTATGCCAAACTGAAGCCGTATCAGTATTGCGGTTCGCTCTACGACATCTGCGGTGCCAGCAGTCAAGTCGGTCGAGCAGCCGGAGAGTGGAACACACTCGAGATCAACTGCAACGGCCAGCACGTGACGACGACTCACAACGGTGTCTTGATTGTTGATGTGACTCCCGAGTCGCATCCGTTGATCAGCCTCCGCAAGACGAGCGGCTTTCTTGGCCTGCAGAATCACAGCACAATCGTGAAGTTTCGCAACGTTCGAGTCGGCTCGGCGATGCCGATGAAATAGGCGTCTGGCTGGTCAGTCATCTCAGTCTGACTGCTGCCCGGTTCTCGTAGACACGCTCGCAGAACGGTCGTATGCTGGCTGAGTATTTTTGTGTCAGGGCAGGACAAGAGTACTCACTGCTGATTGTGCCATCGTTGCTGCGCTTTTTTGAAGCGCCGACGAAGCCTGCTCGATTCTGCTTCCCCAATGAATCCGCAGGTGGGCCATGCTGGCATTCTTTTCAACGCTGTTTGATACCAAAGGGTTCCCGAACCGCTGGAATTGCGGAGAATGGACTGACATTCACGGCCAGGGCCAGCGCACACTAAGGACCGGCGGTGAAATTAAATCGGCATCTGTGGTGAGAGGGTGTAGTTG
>ERZ891418.98-NODE-98-length-30103-cov-6.503295_pt1 | contig 30103 bp, 24 predicted proteins | sample MGYA00521236_ERZ891418 | MGnify/ENA primary metagenome ERZ891418 (study PRJEB32303, sample SAMEA104408696) | aquatic metagenome | biome: Brackish water; feature: Chemocline; material: water | place: Baltic Sea | collected 2014-10-18T10:34:00 | depth 100 m ... | reverse complement strand
GGGATCGACATACGGTTTGCCGACCGTGGTCCCTTGGTTTTTTTATGCGCAGCATCCATCTGCGGTGGACCACGATGACGCTGGCGACACTGCTGACTCAAAGTCCAGGCAGCATCCACCATCCAAAGAAGGGGGATTCAACATGTTCAAGTTCCTTGCCAGGACGCTGGCCGATGGCCAAAGAACGTTCGGTTGCCGCCGAACATTCCCGCGTCATTTGCTACACAGAATAACTACACTCACCATTTCGACGGTTGCAGTCCTCTTCACACAAACCATTTATACAAAGCAACTTAAGGCCGAGTCAACCGGTCGCCCAAATATCATTGTGATACTTGCCGACGATCTGGGATATGGCGATCTGAGCTACATGGGAGCGAAGGATCTGAAGTCGCCTCATGTCGACCGACTGGCTTCGATGGGCGTTCGATTCACCGAGTTCTACGCCAACTGCCCCGTGTGTTCTCCGACGCGGGCTGCTCTCCTGACAGGGCGGTACCAGGACCTCGTCGGCGTGCCGGGCGTCATTCGAACTCACCCGGAAAACAACTGGGGACACCTCACGGAAGATGCGGTGCTGATCCCGAAAGTGCTCAAGCCGGCCGGATATCACACGGCGATTGTCGGCAAGTGGCACCTTGGTCTTGAGGCACCGAACCGCCCGAACGATCGCGGCTTCGACCACTTTCACGGATGGCTCGGCGACATGATGGACGACTACTTCAAGCACCGCCGACACGGCATCAACTACATGCGGCTTCAGGCCGAGGAGATCGATCCGCCTGGCCACGCGACGGACCTCTTCACGAAGTGGGCCATCGACTACATCAAAGGCCGCTCGGCAAAGCAGCCGTACTTTCTGTACCTGGCCTACAACGCACCGCACACGCCGATCCAGCCGCCTGCTGAGTGGGTTGAGAAAGTCAAAGCCCGCGAGCCTGGCATCAGCGACAAACGCGCGAAACTCGTGGCCCTCATCGAGCACATGGACGATGGCATCGGTCAGGTCCTGAAGACGATCGAGGGAGAGATCGAACACGGCGGCCGCTCGACGCTCGTGCTGTTTTCGTCCGACAACGGCGGACAGCTCGATGTCGGAGCCAGCAACGGTCCGCTGCGTGACGGTAAACAGAGCGTCTACGAGGGCGGGCTGAAAGTACCGGCGTGTGTCGCCTGGCTGGGCTCCGACAGGATTCGTGCTGACTCGGTGAGCCACTTTCAGGCCATGTCGATGGACCTCTTTCCGACAATCTGCGATTTCGCCGGCGCGAAGATTCCTCACGAGATCGACGGAAAGAGCATTCGCCCTCTGCTGCTCGGATACAAGCAGGAGGAGCTCCGCAAGCTGATGTTCTTCAGCCGGCGTGAGGGCGGCAACCGTTACCAGGGTAAAACCATCGAAGCCGTCCGCCGCGACCAGTGGAAGCTGCTGCAGAACAGCCCGTTCGAACCGCTTGAGCTGTACAACCTGGCTGAGGATCCGCTTGAAGAGAACGATCTGTCAAAGAAAAACCAGAAAATGTTTAACGAGCTCTCGGTCGCTCTGAGAAAACAGCTGCAGCGCTACGGAGCCGTTCCGTGGCAGAAGCCGAATTGAGTTTCGAGAAAAAGAAGTCGCACAATTTATGTTCAACACGGAAAGAGCTGGCCGCCGCCGTCGACTCGGAGGACCTGTCCGCTGATGAATCCAGCGGCCGGCGAGCACAGAAACGCCACGACGCTGGCGACTTCGTGCGGACGGCCGTAACGCTTGAGCGTGCCTTCCTGGACCAGCATTTCGTCGTCGACCGGGTTAATTCGCAGGAACCGCTCGGTCACGGTTCCTCCCGGCGCGACGCAGTTGACCGGAATGTTGTGAGGCCGAAGCTGGTCGGCCAGGCAGCGTGTGTATTCGTGCACGGCGGCTTTGGCGAGGCTGTAAATCGCTCCGTACGTCCGCCCCGAGCAGCCGGCGATGCTGCCGATCGTGACGATGCGGCCGGACTTTCGCTCGATCATCTTCGGAGCCACCGCGCGACACGCAAGGATCGTCGTGAGCAGGTTGCGGTCCATCACGCTCTGCAGGTCGTCGAGCCGAATGTTGAGGCAGTCGTCGTTCTCGGGACGGCCGCCTTTGCCGACTCCGGTGCCGGCCGCGCCGATGTCGCCTCCGGCGCAGCAGACCAGCGTGTCGATGCGTCCCCATTTTGCCCGGATCTCTCCCACAACCCGCTCGACTTCGGTTTCGTCAGTCGCGTCACACCAGACAGGGAAGACTTCATTGCCGGTCTCACTCGAAATCGACGTGGCAAGATCCTGCATCGTCGTGCCCTCGTCGAAAGTCGACGGGCTGTTCTCCCGCGTTCCGTGAACGGCGACGAGTGCTCCCTGCCGCGACAGTTCGACCGCCATTTCGCGACCCAGGCCGCGTGACGAACCGGTGATCCAGACGACCTGATTTTCCAGTGAGTTTGTCATGAGTGCTCCTGAAGCTGTCGAGCGGTATGTGTCAGTCGTGTCAGCCAGCAACGGCTACATTCCGTAGCTGGTTCCGCCGTCTTTCCTGGCTTTGTTGAGCCGGTTGTGGCAGTGCAGGGCTTCGAGGATGAACTCGGCGACCGATGCCTGAAGTGGAATCCGCACTTCGTCGGAAGTCAGTTCTGGCTCAAGGTCTCGCGAGATCGTCGCAACGAGTTCCGGGAACTCCGGGACCGCCTGAAACTGACTCATCAAGTCTGCCGAAGTGAGAGTGTCTCCGCTGGCCAGTGGCTTTCCGGACTCGGCGTACTCGACCAGACAGCGGAACTGTTTCGGCTTGAACCATTCGTCAAAGACCGTTCGCACGGCTTCGCCCAGAAGTCGCCAGATAAGGCGATCTTCGTCGCCAGGCTCTTCGCTCATCGCCAGTTCCATTTTCCCTCGCGAGCTGGACGCGATGTGTGCCAGGTCGCTGATTCGAACCACCACGGGTGATTCGCCGAGCAGGATGCCGCGCCGTTCGGCGTTGGAAATCGCGTTCTCCAGATTCGCGATCGACATGCGCACGCTGACGCCCGAAGCCTGGTTGACGTGAGGGCTCGTGCGGGCGAGTCGCGAGGTTTCTTCGAGGACGTCGCGGATGAATCCCGGTACATGGACTTCGACGTCGCCGTCCCGGTCACTCCAGGCGTTGTCTGCGGTGATCTCGACACCGAGGTCCCGGGTCAGCGGATAGTGAGTCTGCACGACCGACCCGATCCGGTCTTTCAAGGGAGTGACAATGCGGCCGCGGTTTGTGTAGTCCTCGGGGTTGGCACTGAAAACCAGGCACAGGTCGAGCGGCAGTCTCACGGTGAATCCACGAATCTGAACGTCGCGTTCTTCGAGCACGTTGAACAGACCGACCTGAATCTTCGGGCTGAGGTCCGGCAATTCGTTCATGCAGAAAATGCCACGATGACTACGCGGGATCAGGCCGAAGTGCATGACATCTTCGCTGGCCAGATGACGCCCCTCGGCATGTTTAATGAGGTCGACTTCGCCGATCAGGTCAGCAATCGTCACGTCCGGCGTCGCGAGCTTTTCATGGTATCGGCGGTCGCGGCCCACCCATTCCACCGGACACGCATCCCCTTCGGCCAGAACGCGGTCTCTGGCGTAACGGGAAATCGGGGCGAGCGGGTCGTCGTTGATTTCCGAGCCCTCGACGATCGGCAACGCATCGTCGAGCAACTCGACAAGCAACCTCAACATTCGTGTCTTGCCCTGACCACGCAAGCCGAGAAACAGCATGTCGTGCTTCGACAGAATGGCGTTTTGAACCTGCGGGAAGACGGTCTCGTCGTAACCGACGATGCCGGGGAAGAGCTCCTCACCGGATTTCAGGCGACGAATCAGGTTTCGCCGCATTTCCTGTTTGACGCTGCAGGGCTGGTATGCGCTTTCGCGGAGTTCAGCAAGATTCCGGGGTCGATTCATTGTTGTTTCTTAGTTCCTGCATGATTGATTCCCAATCAAGTGACGGTGCCGAGCGAACCGGATCAGAATTCAGTGGCGGCACAATGTCCTTCATCAGGTAATTGACCGCCAAAACAGTCAGTACGGCGGAAATGAGTTTTAACTCTTTGGTCTGTCTGGTACGCCGCATGTCTGCTGTTTTGGACACAGACCCCTCCGATGAGTCGGCTGGCGGAAGAAAATCGAATGTGTTGGCACCGTCAGAATCCTGGAGACCGTCTGAGGAGTCGGCGCGGAATTCGAAATTATCGTTTGGGTCGTTCATTCGCGGCTGACCTTCTTTTCAGTCCTTGCGGTAGCGGCGTCAGCTTCTGCGGAGGCAAGAAACCCGTCGCCGTTCTCATCAAGTTCGTCAAACTGCGAAGCCGGGCCGAGAAATTCTCGCCGCGAGACGTCGCCGTCCCGGTTGACGTCCATTCGACGGAACCACTCGGGTCCCTCAGTCGACTGCTCAAGCCGCGGTGACGTGGCATTGGCCGAGGCCATCTGGTTGGCAGCCATTTCAAAAAGCGACGTTCGAGCCAGCTCGATGGTGACTTTGTAGCGAGACTCCATTTCCTTCGGCGAGAGCCGGCCGTCACCGTTACCGTCATGTTTAAGCATCTCGCGATAGCCGTCGATGAACTCACGTTGAGACAATCGCCGGTCAAGATTCAGGTCCAGAACCTGAAAGAGCGAGCGTCTGTCATTTTCAATTTTCATGACGAGACGGGATCGGCTGAGTGCGACGTTCTCGGCCAGGAACGACTCCATTTCCTTCACGAAAACCTTGCCGTCGTTGTCGAGGTCGCACGCGCCAAACGTGGCTCCTGGAATGTTCATCGACGCAAACTCGTTCGCGTCGAGGTACGAGTTCTTGTCGCGGTCTTTCCGCAGAAAGTCGATCTTGTAGAACGAGATCGAATTCGAAACGTCAGAGCTCCATTTCTTTGCGACAAACTCGACCAGTTGGTGGCCAAGGTTCACGCTCAGCCGACTGCTCGGAAGACCGGTCACTTTAACGCCGGCTTGAGTGACCTTTGCTCGCCCAAAGGTCGGCAGTCGAATCGAAATCTCGACCGGATAATCGTCGGCTGAAAGAGCTGTCTTCAATTCGGCGAGCGACAGTTCGCCGTCGGAATCCGCATCGAAGCCGCTGATCGTTTCCCACGTTGCGGGAATCTCACTTTCGCTGAGGCCGCCACTTTTCTGTCCGTCGGTTTCGCGATCGTATTCCTCGATCAGTTTCTTTGACACGGAGTCCAGACTGGCACCGCCGGCCAGCAGCAGGAACGGGTAAGCCTCCTGGGAATCCTCAGTCGTATTAATGGCGATCTGCCGGTTGGACGGATCGAAAAGTGGGGCGAGTTCCGCGGCGCTGATTGTCTCGTCATCGTCCAGGTCGAGCTTGATCAATGCGCCGAGGCCATTTGTCAGCTCGGCCGTTGAGACAGCACCGTCGCCGTCGGTGTCGAGCTTCGAAAACAGGTCCACTTCCTCAAACTGCTCTTTGACTCGCCGAGTCAAGGAAAACGGTTTCCCCATCGCCGCTTCGTAGTGCGTCGCCAGTTCGGCAAGCGACAGGTGGCCATCGTTCGGAGAATTGTCGAGTACTTTCCATTTTTCCTGAAGCGTTGTTGAGGTCGCCTCGATCTGGCCGAGAGCCGGCACCAGTGCTGCCTCGGCGTCTTCGAGGGCGCCGCTGGAGTCGACATCCAGCTGCGCAAACTTCGTCTCGACAAAACTGCGACGGTAGTCAGCGAGCTTTTTGCCGGCGATCGACAAATCAATGTGCAGCAGGACGGGTCCGCCGTCCGCGAAGAACACGAGGCGTTCCGCTGGAAAGACGTCGTCGGCAGCGACCGGATGACGCATGATGACTGCCACGAGGAGAAACACAGAAAGCGAGATACCGATTCGCGTCGCGTCCCGGTGCGCGGTCGAGTGTTCTCGCAGAGGCGCAGAGGACGCTGAGTTCTGTGAGAACGCCTCTGCGAGCCCTGCGTCTCTGCGTGAATTCTTCCCGCTGAACGGTTTGGTCATGGCGTTCCCTCCGGCTGAATTGCCTCGGCGTCGGGTGAAACTAATTCGAGGGTGTGGGTGTCGTCGCGGTCGACCTTGCTCAACATCAGTGGGAGGAGAAACAGATTTCCCGCCAGACCGCCAAGCATCGCGACGCTTACCAGGATCCCAAAATAGACGAGAGGTATGAAGTGCGACAGAGTGAGTACGCTGAATCCCGACACAAGAGCGACATTCGCAAAAACGAGTGCTCGCCCGACTTGCGTCTGTGTCCGTTCGATTGAGCGGGCCACACTGAGTCCCTGTCGCCTGGCCCGACGATACGCCGAAAGATAGTGCACGCTGTTGTCCACGGTGAGCCCCATCGAGACGCTGGCGATCATCGCCGTCGCAATGTTGATCGGCACGCCAATCCAGCCCATCGTGCCGACGAGACAGACGATCGGAAACAGATTCGGCACGAGTGAAATCAGCCCGATCCGCCAGCTTCGAAATGCAATCGTCATCATCAGGCCAATGCCGATTCCCGCCACGATAAAACTGTAAACCTGATCCTGAAGCAGGCTCTCAATCAGAAATGTGAGCAGCACGAAAAGGCCGGTTGTCGCGGGACCGGGACCCGTGTCCGGGCCGCCAAACTCTTCCCGGGCAATGTCCAGCACACGCTGCATCAACTCACGTTTCGGTTCGCTGCGTTGCCGCTCGAATGCCCGCAGGACAAGCCGCATTCGTCCGGCTTCGCGGTTGTAGAGTCCGGCAGCGACATCTGGCTGCAGTCTGGCAAACATCGCAAATTTGTCTTCTGGATTCAGCACCTTGAAGAGCAAACGGTCAGGGACGAGGTCCAGACCGTCGGTCAGGCTGACGATTTTTGTCAGCTTTCCCTCGGCGAGCCCCGGCTTCGTGATCTCGTCTGGTGAGACCACGAGCTCGTCGCGAAGACGCTTCGTCAGTTTTCGAACCTTCGCGAGATACTCTTCAGTGAGGTTCTTCGGCGCGGCAAAATTGAGTTCCCACGTGCCGGCTCCTCCGAGCTTCGATTCGACGAAATCGAGCGACTTGATCAGCTCGCTTTCGTCGCGGAAATTCTGACTGAAGTCCGTTTCGATTTCGAGACGGGTCAGGCCGAAGGCGCAGAACAGGAACGCTCCCACGGCACCCATGAATGCCAGGCCGGGCTTCCATGTGGCGACCTGTGAGACACCCCGCAGTCCCGATTCGAGGTAGTGCTCGGCGGGAGCGGCGACAGGATCGCCGAACAGCAGGTCACGAAGCGTCCGCTTCGCCACGCTTTCGTCAGGATCCTCGACCTTGAGTGGTCGCTCCCGGTTTGCCATCCCGGCCGGCGCGACGAAGCAGACGACGAGAAAAGCCAGCCCCGTCGCGACGGCCATCATCAGGCCGAAGCTGCGAACGGGAGTGATGCTGCTTGTGAGCAGACCTGCAAATCCGACGGCCGTTGTCGCGCAGGCCCAGAAGATTGCCGGTAACAGTTCAGTCAGAGTCTGCTGCAGCGCCTCGTGTCGAGGCAGAGTCCGCATTCGATCTCGAAAACCGACGGCCAGATGAGTTGCCGTCGCGACCCCTACGATTGTGACAAGCGAGTTCATCATCGAACTCACCATGCTGAGCTTGGCTCCAACCAGGACCAGCAGCACAGCGGTCCAGCGGATCGTCAAAACGACCAGCACCAGCGGCAGCACCACCCAGCGGACGCTGCGGAACATGGCAAATAGCACGACGGCCAGCATGACCAGCGAAAAGCGAAACAGGATCCGCCCGTCCTCCTCGACGTAGCGGAACATGTCGTGAACCTGAACCGGTTCCCCGACAACAAAGGCAGGTGGGTCATGAGCGGCCGCGATCCGGCGGATTCTTGCGATCGTTTCGCCGCGTGCAACTTCGGATTCGCTCTCCGGTTTCAGCCGAACGACGACGGCTGTCGTTTCCCGGTCCGCTCCGATCAGAGCTCCGCGAATCATCTCGGTGACCCGATCGCGAGCACTCGAGACTCCCAGCAGAGTGAGAGTGTCCTTCAGCCGTTCTGCACTGCCGGCGTGCTGAATGCTGCCCGGAAAGAGACCCGGGACTCCTGCGATCTCATTCGCGACGGCTTCAATCCGGTTCAGACTTCGATCCGAAATTGAGTTGGTATTCTCAACAAACAGGCCTTCTTCGTGCCAGGCGATGATCGCGAATTCGTCGCCGCCGAAGTGCCGACCGCTTTGCCGATAAGCCTCAAGATGAGGGTCGTCATCCGCGTAGAGCGACTTGACGGACTGGTCGAACTCAAGCCGATCGGCAATTGGCCAGACCAGAGCCGTCGCGATCAGCACGCCCGGCAGAATAATCAGCCGAAATCGAATGAGCGTCTCGATGAAAAAACTGAGCAGTGGTGCCAGAAAGCCGAATCGCGGCGGGGATTCGAATTGTGGCAGACCCGATTTCATGGGATATCAGACCATTCCGGCGTTGTGGACGTGCTGTGTGAAAGTCGCCGGCAGAGTGAGGTTCACGCGGAATCGATGGTCAGTCAGAATCGACTCGGCGTAAGAATAGTCGCCGCGTCATTCACTGACCAGGAATCGCAGGTTGTCCAGTCTTCCACTTTTGTCCCTGCTTCGAAACGGCGTCAGCCGAAGGCCGCTGTTTGTGGTCCTGGCTGCGGCTGCCGTATTACGCATCGGAGTCGTCTGCTGGAAATTCGAAAACCTATCGACCGATACCGACAGCTACCTGGTCATCGCCGGGAACATTCTGGCGGGCGAGGGATTCTGTTCGGTGGCAGGTCGCCCGACGGCTTTCCGGCCACCGCTGTATCCCATTCTTGTTGCGGTCTGCAAAATTTCTGGAGAGACGACTGGCTTCGGAGGGACGATCGGGCTCGCCGCGATGCAGATTTTTCTTGGGACGGCCACTTGCGGGCTCGCCTGGGGATTTGCGTCTCGCCTGAAGCTCAGCGAGAGGGCTCGGCTACTCGCGGCAGTTGCGGTCGCGGTGGACCCTCTGCTGCTGCTTTACACCAGCCATGCGATGACTGAAACACTGGTGACTTTTCTGGTGACTCTGCTTCTGGTTGTCGTTGCGGGAGCACGGTCGCGACGCAATTCCGTTTTGACGGGAGTCGTGTTCGGCCTGGCTGTTTTGTGTCGGCCATCTCTCTGGGCTTTTGGGGCACTCGCCGGTGGTTGCTTTCTGATTCGAGTCGTCCGGAAAAAACCGGAAGTGCCATCCCGACGGGAGGCACTTCGCAGCGGCATTCTGGTTGCAATCTCGGTCCTGCTCACCGTGGCACCCTGGGCGATCCGCAACGCCATGGTTTTTGGCCGACCTCTGTTGATGACAACTCACGGTGGATACACATTGCTGCTGGCCAACAATCCCGTGTTTTACGAGCAGGTTGTCGAGCGGGGGCAGGTCTGGTCGGCGCAGAGTCTGCAGGACTGGCAGGCTCACATCGATCAGGTTATTTCCGTCCAGGGAATTTCGAAAACGGACGAGCTGGCACGCGATGCCGCGATGAGAGAGATGGCCTGGAAGCACATCCGGCAGCAACCGGGCAGGTTTGCCCGTTCCTGCCTGACGCGAGCACTTCGATTCTGGAGCTTTAGACCGCAGGCAGGGGCCGCAAGTTGGTCTGTCCGTTTGGCCGTTTCGGCGTGGTATCTCGCTGTCCTCAGCGTGTTCGCGGTTGGACTTGTTCGAATTCGCGTGATCGGTCACGATGCGCTGCCAGCCGTTCTGCTCATTGTAAGCCTGACCGGAGTGCATGCAGTCTTCTGGTCAAATGCCAGAATGAGGGCACCCGTGACTGTTGCTGTGGCATCAATCGCTGCGAGCGTCGTATTCCCGCGAAACGCGACAGGCGGGCGTACGCTGGAGTCCGTATGAGTTAGAAATTTCAGATAAGTTGCTTCGAACCCGGAATTCTTCGGACAAATGTCGAAATTCCAGTGTGTCGAGTTGAGTTTTCGTCAAAGTTTTTGTGTCAGTTGCGTTGTTTGTTCTTGTTCTGTTTTCGTGTGGAAAACGACACAAACTTACAGAAATATGTAGACGGTCTGAAATGCGACTGAAGCAATTCGCCACAGTTCGCGAATCTGATGCACATCGGGGCCGGGAAATGATGTCTCCAACCAATAGTCGAGTTTTCGGGATTGAGAAATACGGCGAAAAGCTCGTGGTCACTCCTCTGGGGGATGCCAACGGGTTTCGTTATACGGAAATCCATCAGGACACGAACGCGATCTGTGACCTGATTGGCCGCGAGAAAATCGCGAATCTGATCATCGATCTGAGCGATGTGACAATTCTCGGCTCGATCATCATCAGTTCAATCATCAAGATGGCCCGCAAGATCAGTGAGAAGCAGGGGCAGGCCTGTTTTTGTCAGGCCGGTGATTCGATGCGTGAGGTCATTGAATCGATGAGCCTCACCAAACTGTGGCCGTATTACGAGTCGCTCGACGAGGCAATCGGATCATTCGATGAGGGCTGAGGCGGCCGGGCAGTGAGTTCCGGAAAGGTCAAGCCCGCAGATTTGTCTGCGGGCTTTCCTTGTTCGTGAGGCGGGCTTTCCTGCGGGTTGTCCTGCGAGGAACCTCGCGGCTCGGCGGCTCAGGAATCGGGTAGCTCAACGTAGACCATGCCGTCTTCGACTTCGGCGGGGAATGATTGCTGGGCAATGTTGTCGGTCAGACAGTGCCGGCCGGTCGAGACGTCGTACTGCCAGCCGTGCCACGGGCAGGTGACGATGCAGCCGTTGAGTTCGCCTTTGCCGACCGGGCCTCCGGCGTGAGCGCAGACCCCGTCGACCGCGTGAAATGTCCCATCCACGTTGAACAGAGCGATGATTCGACCACCGGCGACGATTTCCGCGCCCGTTCCGACGGGAACATCTTCGACGCTGGCGACAGGAAAACGCTGGCTCATTCGGCTTCTCGTCGAGGAGCACTCGCGGTGAGAGTCACCAGCGAGTGGGTCAATGCGAACCGGGAGTTGCGGCCGGCTCAGGGGTCGGTGGAGCGGGGGCCGGTTTGAAGATCATGACCATCGCGGCCCCGCCGGCTGCCAGCAGCAGGCCGATATAAAACGGTGCTTCTGGCGGCTTGCCGGCTTTATGGAAGTAGGTAATCGTGGCGATGGTGTTGACGATGGGAGCTCCGGCGAAGACGAGGGGAGCGACATAGAGAGCTCCCCCTTTTCCCGCGTTCGTGACGGCGAAGATGACGCAGAGGGCTCCCGCCGCTCCGGCAATTCCGGCCGCGATTCCCCAGCCGATTGGAGTCGCATCAAAATTGGGAGAGACTCCCGCCGTCGGATCGTTCCCGAGCCCGAAAATCACGAAAGCAGGCACCAGCACGGCGACGAGGAAATACGCCACCCCGACAAACAGAAAGGCTCTGAGACTGCTCTGCAATTTCATCGCTGCTTCGTGAACAACGGGAACGTAGAGTCCCCAGGACAGGACAGCACCGGCGACGTAGCCGAGCACGTTCAGTGTGAAAACCGACGTGGCGGAAGCCTCTGAAGAGCTGTCTTTGAAAATCATCACCAGCCCGGCACCCGCGACCGCGAGCAGAAGACCGCAGAAGAATCGCCAGTCGGGAAGCTTCTTAACGGGATGAAACCAGGTGATCGTTGCGATCGTGTTCACGATCGGGGCTCCGGCAAACACAAGCGGAGCGACAAAAAGAGCTCCCCCTCTGCCGGCATTCGTGGCAGCCATGATGACGCAGAGTGCTCCCACCGCGCCAGCAGTACCGGCTGCAATTCCCCAGCCAATCGGACCGGCTCGAAAGTTCGGTGACGCCTTCGCTGTGGGGTCATATTTGCAGAGAAAAATCAACACTGCCGGCACCAGAACGGCGACCAGAAAGTATGCGACACCGACAAACAGGAATGCGGAAAGTTTGCTCTGAAGAAGCGCGGCCGCCTTGTGGACGACGGGCACGTAGAGTCCCCAGGAGGCGACTGCTCCTGCAACAAAAGCCAGAACAACGGGATTGAGTACCGCGGATTTCGTCCGCATGGAAAACTTCCTCAGAGGGTCAGCAGGAGGGTTCAGGCAGGCAGGGCGGGGATTGTAGCTGTCTCACTTTCACAACGCATCCAAATGCTCAAATGGCTGAATGTCCTTTGTTTTGCCTCGGATTTCGTGTGCAGAAGTTCCGTTCGGAGACCAAAGGCAGGCCGAAGCGATCACCTGGCAGAGGCGACGGCGGGAATTCTGCGAAATCTGCGGGGAGCCGCCAAAGAGGATCTTAACTTTTCGATCTTTGCGGGTATGCTCAGCCCCGGTTCGAGGCACGACCTTGAACTTCCCACCTGAATTCCTGCCGCGGGTCGAGGACGATCCCGCACTCTCACACGGTTCTTATCAGTTTTTCTCAGCGAACCGGTCGACACTCCCTCCGCTCTGGACTGCTGCCTCACGGATGCGGCGGTACGAGCATTCGGCTTGCTCTCATCGTGAGGCAGCTGACTTCTTTTGACTATCAGATTTCCCCTGTGGAGAAGCTCCGCGCCGATCATTCTCGTGCGGAGATTCTGCCACGATCCGGCAACGACGCCACACCTCATTCCGTCAGGGAATGCGGCACCAAAACGACTTAAGTGAGGAGACCGAACGTTGGTCAGCGAAGTTCTAGCACCGCGCGATGAGGCTCCCCGGCTGCTTCCGGGAGCCATTCTTCCGCCATACACGTATATTCCCGGCACGACCACTCCGCACCCGATCCGGCATCCGGACGGGCACAGCCACGGTCGGAAGGGACGCACCCCGGCTCCGATGAAGCCGGAAGCCTGGGCAGAGAACCGCAATTTTCTGCTCGCCATCGACCTGTTTAATTACGGGTACTACTGGGAGTCTCACGAGGAGTGGGAACGCCTCTGGCGAGCCGCCAATCCTGAGTCGATTATCGCCCGGTTCCTGAAGGGCCTTGTGAAGCTCTCGGCCGCCGGAATCAAGGTGAGAGAGCTCAGCATTCACGGCGTCCGTCGGCACGCGGCGTCAGCGGGCGAAGTTTTCGCGGATGTCGCGGCCGAGTCCGGCAACGACATTTATTGCGGACTGCGGCTGACGCACCTGCAGTTTGCTGCGGATCGAGCTGCTCAGCTTCCGTACAAGAAAGATCTGAAACCCGGCGACCCCGTGCGAGTCTTTCCGTTCGTCCTCGAACCGGAACCCTTGCCGTTCGTCTGAGCGGATTGAAAATTGCGGATTGAAAATCGAAAACGGCGAAATTCACGAGGCGGTCGAGCTCAGCTCGACCGCCTCGTTTTTATTTTCCGGGGCCGCTTCAACTTCCGAACGAGTAGTCCCAGGGCTCCGTGCTTTCGCCGCCCCAGCGAACCTCCTCGACGTAACAACGGACCCGACCAATGAGTTGTGAGGGGCGATCGAAGTAAGGCGACACGGCATCTTCAATGCTCGCCCCGATTTCCTCCGCCTCGCGCGTCAGGGAATTTGACAGGACGAGCACATAGAACTGCCCGGAAGCCGGAAGCGAGACTTCAAACTCACCTTCGTCGCTCGCCGTTGCGAATGCGCCACCCATTGCCGTGAGTGCGGCGACGGAGACTCGATGATCCTCAGGCGAGTCCCCGGACCGGAATCCGGTAACGGCAAGCTTTGCTGAGCCGGATCGGTCCCTGGGAAGAACGACCACTCGAGCTCCTCGGTCGGGCTTCCGCTGGCCGTCGGAGAGAAATGTGATCCGTCCACGGAAGGCGGGCTTTGCACCGACGACAGTCTCGTCAGGCTGCTTTGCGTCCTGTGGTTCTTCCGGCACGGCTTTCGGATCGCCCTCTGCGGGACTTGTCGACGGTCGATCCGGGACGGTGGTGACTCTCCCCACCCAGAAGCCAACGGCGAAGATGACTGCGGCCGCTCCCGTCAGCAGGACCACCAGCCCCGCCGACAGACGGCTCGGCGGGGAAGCAGGAGTCGCCGTCTGTGAACTCGATGCCGAAGGCTTTAGTTCCGGCTCGCCGTCAAGCCTGTCCGGTTCCGGGTCGCTCGATTGCCTCGCGGCGGCGATCAGCTGATTCCACGAATCGCCAGGTTGAGCGGTCTCGGCCCAGGGACGTTCCTGGGCGAAGCTGCCGTTGTCGGGAAGCCGGGCTTGCGGCTTTGCGGAAGGCGGAGGATCGACCGGCAGCGATGGCTGTTTGACGGCTGGCGGCTGTTTGACGGCTGGCGGCGGCAGCGGAACTTCGTCCATCGTGTGAACGGCGGCGGCAGGGGGAGCGTCCGGTCCTTCCGACGCGATGCCTTCGCGGGGAGGAAGCGCATCAAAGTCAACCGGCTGCCCGTCGGCTCCGAGGACGACAAATTCACGCAGGCGCGGACTCGGCCGCCTCCTTCCGGAATCGGAACTCGGGACTGCCGTTTCCCGTTCAGCGTTCGCCGGGGAATCTGCGAATGCGTTGTCTCCTTCGCCGATCGAAGCGAGCTCGTTCAACGCCGCCGCCAGCTTGCTGTCTTTCGGGTCGAGCCCGGGTCTGGGCAGCGGCTGGACCGTGCCGTCCAGGTCCGGAACACGAATGGTCCGCCCGCACGTCGGACAGTCCACGACGCCCCCGGCCTGGGATCGTGAGATCCCCAGGAACTGTCGACACTGATGGCAGCGAAACTTGATCGGCATTCGATTTCCGGGTGAGTCGCTGAACGTGACTCGCTGTTCGAGGGACACTTCAGTCTAACCGGAGTCCGTCTCGGATGACTGACTGACGGGATTGCCAACCGGTGGTCGATCCGACTGACTCCCTGTCTGGTCTTCTTCCTGCAGAATCAACAGGACCGCCTGCGCGAGCGTTGCAAGAATCGCCACAAGAACCAGCCCGGCAGTGACCGCGAGAATTCCCGCAACGGCCCGCACCGCGGCGACTCCGGCCATGTCGCTCGCCGCGGACAGGATCAGGCCAACCACCGCTGACACGACAAGCAGCCCCAGTAGCACGCTTCCCGCATTCACGAAGTTGGAAATCCGCTTCCGCAACGACTGCCGCAGAGCCGCCCGTTGACCGGCATCGAGGGGTTGAAGGTTCACTCAATTCTTTCTGGAAATCCCAGTGACGACGGCCTGTGTGAAACATTGCAAATCGATTCGACCGAGTTTTTGACCGCAACTCAAGTGTACCTGTGAGATTTTACGGCAGTCGAGGAAGTCACCGTCGGCAGAAGGAGGCGGAATTCTCCCAACGGCACGGTGAGCCGCAATCAAAATTTGAGTCGCAATCCAAACGTCCTCCCGTTACGCCAGCCTCTATCCCGCCTCGGTTCGTACCGAACGTTCGTCGGCGACGCTGCGGAGCAGGCTCGATTCGTCCTCCAGAAAATCGAACGGGCTTTGAAGGCAGTCGGGGCCACTCTGAGCGACGTCGTGCGAACGCGGATGTTTGTTGTCGACATTGGCGAGTGGGAGAAAATTGGAAAGGTTCATGGCGAGTTCTTTGCCGACGTGCGTCCTGCCGCGACGATGGTTGAGGTCAGCCGGCTCGTTAATCCGGACCACCTCATCGAAATTGAAGTCGATGCGGTCGTGTCCGGCTCGTGAACGTCAGCAGGCGAATCAAAGCGCGTCGAGCCACGGGTCGAGGCCGAGTGACTCCAACTGCTCCCGCTGCTTCAACGACGACTGCATCAGCAGTGACCGCTGGCTCGCGTGACCGCGTTCGACGGTCGACTGTGCTCGGCGGATCGCCTGGGCGAGCAACGTGCCGTCGGCAGGCTTGGTCTGGCGATCGATGCCGGCCTCTTTGAGAACCGCATCGTCCGGTGAGAGAAACTGCTGAAACGATCCGGGGTCTCCCTGTCGTCCACATCGACCTGCGAGCTGTCGATCGATCCGCGCCGCGCTTTGCGGCTCGGCACAAATCACGTGGAGACCGCCATTTGATTCCGCGTCGTCCTGAAGCCGAATGTCCGTTCCTCGGCTGGCCATGTTCGTTGCGACCGTGACACGTTGCGGCTGGCCGGCGTCGGAAATGATTGACGCTTCCTCTTGATGGTTGATCGCGTTGAGGACTTGGTGCGGAATACCACGCGAGGTGAGTGTTTCGGAAAGCTGCTGCGACTGAGTGATCGTGCGGGTCCCGATGAGGACAGGCCGTCCGGCGGCGCGCGTCGCCTCAACGTCGTCGGCGATGGCGGCCCATCGTTCGTCGGCCGAGCGGAGAATTTTCGGAGCAAGCGTGACTCTTTGTGATGGTCGATGTGTCGGGATCTGGCAGACGCGAAGACCGTACAGATGCCAGAACTCGTGCGCGGCCGAACTGGCCGTGCCCGTCATGCCGGTAACGCGGTCGTAGAGGCCGAAAAGTTCCGGGATCGCGATGCGGGCGGTGTGAACGGTGAGTGGTGTCATCGGCAAACCCTCGCGCGCTTCGACGGCCTGGTGAACTCCGTTCCGCCATTTTCGGCCGCGAGCAACTCGCCCGGTGAATTCGTCCACGATGAGGACTTTCGATTCGTCTTCAACGATGTAGTCGACGTCGCGGTTGAGAGTGGCCGCGACGAAAGCCGCGCGGAGGATCGCATCGGAAATCTCAGAGAGAGGCAGAGCGTCAAGTTCACTCGGCTTGTTGACGGAACGAACCAGTCGAATTCCGGCCGGAGTCAGCTCGAACGGAGCGCGTTCGTCGTCGCGTTCCAGGTGCGTGCCCGGTTTGAACAGCGAGCCGACCTGCGAGGCCCACCGAAAGAGCGCTTCATCGCGCGCCGCGTGGCCGGCCTGCGAGCTGATGATCAGCGGCGTGCGGGCCTCGTCGATCAGAAGGCTGTCCGCCTCATCGATCAGCGCGAAGCCGAACGGCCGCCGCTGAACCGTGCCGGACACGGCGGACCGGTCGGTCAGAAACGAAAACGCGGACGACTGTGAAGCTCCTGTTTGGCCGGCGGATTTCAGCGCGAGCTGGTCGCGCAGGAAATCGAAGCCGAATTCGCGGGCCGTGCCGTAAGTGATGTCGCAGTTGTACGCCGCGCGCCGCTCTTCCTGAGACATTCCCGAAGCGACGAAACTGACGGTCTGCCCCAGCGACTCGAAGAGCGGCCGCATCGTGTCCGCATCCCGCTGAGCGAGATAGTCGTTGGCCGTCGCCAGGTGGCAGGGCTCGCCGCGAAGTGCGTTCAGAAACAGCGGGAGAGTCGCCGCGAGCGTTTTGCCTTCGCCGGTTTTCATTTCCGCGACGCAGCCCGACTGCAGCGCGATCCCGCCAAGAATCTGTACGAGGTACGGTCGAAGTCCGAGCTGCCGTCGAGCGGCCTCAACGACCAGCGGATACGCGTCCGGGACGAGCGACGAGAGTGGCTCGCCAGACCGCGCGCGGTAGCGGAGCGATTCGGCCTGGCTGGCGATGTCTGCTGCGGATGACGATTCAAGGCGAGTTGCTGTTGCGTCGATTCGAGTGGCAAGCGACCGCCAGGCACGGCTTGGCTGGCGAGCCGGCTGGAAAGTCCTCGTCCAGATTTCGGCGGCTCGTTGAAGGAGCATGGCAATCTTCAGCCGGGCGGGTCGTTCAGTTTTTGTCTGCCGATGTCATTCCGTCGCCTGCGAGTGTCTCAGCGGCTCCGTTGCCGTTGCCGCTTCTCAATTCGGCTCGTTCCTCTTCGAGGTGAACTCGGGACGGAGCGAAACCGACTCCCCCCAGTTCAGCGAGCTTTGCAAAGAGAATGTTCGTCACTTCGACCAGCAGTTCCTGCGTCACGCGCTGACCCTGAAACTCGGACAGATCGATGGGGTCGCCCCAGGTCACTTTGACGCGGCATCGCCTCGTAAACGGCGCGACCATGTTGTCTTTGACCTGAACGACTCCGTGAATGTAGCAGGGGTAGACGGGGACGTTTCCTTTGAGGGCCAGATAGGCGACTCCGGGGTTCGGCTCGCGAAGGTCGGTGCCGAAGTTGAGCCCGCCTTCCGGGAAAATGCCGACAAGCCGGCCAGCTCGAAGTCGGCGGATGGCTTCCCGGGTCGGGCCCATGTCGTGCCCGTTCCGATCGACGGCAATTGAGTGCATCGTTCGGATCAGCCAGCCGAGAAAGGGGATCTGAAAATACTCGCTGGCGGTCAGGAAGCTGATGGTGCGTGGTCGCCGATCGTCTCGCCGCGGCCGGATGTGATTATTCATCCAGACCATAATCGGGTCGACCGGGCTGCGGTGATTGGCGACGACAAGAGCTCCGCTGTCAGAAGGGAGCGGGCACGGGACGTTTGATCGAATGCGAAAGACCATGCCGCCGTAAACTCTCTCGATCATGTAGAGCAACGCGGCACCGAATCCGTCTCCGTAGAAACGGACGCTGCGAGCAATAAGCACGATCACCAGCGCCGCGTAAACGCACAATGTCAAAGTAGCTGTCAGTTCGGGGTTCAAAGGTGGAGTCCATTGCGACTTGAATTGTCTGGGCAGGGATGCGGAGAGTAGTCGCTCGCACAGAATGTCGCGAGAAGAAATCCAGCGATCGTCCGCCGGCTCACTTGGACCATATGCCGCGGGAAACTACTGTCATCTGGCGGGCGATTGAGGTCCCGCGTCGAAAGTTGTTCTCAATCCAGCTGAACCGGGACCTGCTATGAATCGTCTTTCTGTTTGGATGCTCGCCGCAGTTGTGTCAGTTTCCTCGACTTCCACGAAGGCTGACGATCTCTGGCAATTCTCGCTGAAGTTCACAGAAAGTGTTCACGCGGAACCGTTTACCGGTCGCGTCTACATCATCTTCAGTCTGCGAAATCAGGAGCCGCGGACCGGACCGAGCTGGTTTACTCCCGAGCAGTTTATTTCGCTGGATGTCGAGAACCTGAAGCCGGGTGAGACTCTGAAGATTTCGGACAGAACGCCCGGCCTGCTCGGTCATCCGGTCCCGCTGGCAGACATGAAGCTTGCCGGATATCGCGCTCAGGCGGTGGCCCGTTTCAATCCGTGGGAGCGAACGATCGGGACCGGCCCGGGAAACGGTTACAGCAAAGTGACCGTCATTGAGCAGACCGGCGAGCAGAACAACCTCGTCGTCAACACACTCATTCCGGCGAAGCAGTTCCGCGAAACACGCTGGACGAAACTGCTCAGTGCAAAGTCGAAGTTGCTCAGCGATTTTTACGGACACGATGTTTCGCCGAATGCGTCGGTGACTCTCCCGGCCAGCTACGACTCGGAGCCGGCTCGGCGATACCCGGTCATTTATACGATTCCCGGGTTCGGTGGCGACCACTTTGGCGGCGTCCGCGACGAACCGCTCGCCGAGGACAATCCCGGCAAGGTCGAGTTCATCCGAGTGACGCTCGATCCAGGCTGCCCGCTCGGGCATCACGTGTTTGCGGATTCGGCGAACAATGGTCCGCGCGGGAAAGCGCTCATCGAGGAATTCATCCCGGAACTCGATCGTCAATTTCGGACCATTGCTAAACCGTCCGCAAGATTCCTGACCGGCCATTCGTCGGGTGGCTGGAGCTCGCTGTGGGTTCAGGTCACTTATCCGGAACACTTTGCCGGAGTCTGGAGCACCTCGCCCGACCCGGTTGACTTCCGCGATTTTCAGCGGATCAACATGTACGCCGACGGAGAGAACATGTTCGTCGACCGGGACAAGAATCCGCGACCGCTCGCGAGGATCGGCGGTCAGGTGCGACTGTGGTATCAGGGGTTCGACTCGATGGAGTGGGTGCTCGGCCCCGGCGGACAGCTTCACAGTTTTGAAGCGGCCTTCAGCGAGCGGGGTGAGGACGGGAAACCAGTACTCGCCTGGGACCGTAAGACCGGTGCGGTGAACACGCAGACCACGGCCAACTGGAAGAAGTACGACATCAACCTGATCCTCAAAGAGAACTGGGATTCGCTCGGCCCGAAACTGAAGGGCAAGCTGCGCGTCTACATGGGAGACGCCGACACGTTCTATCTGGAGGGAGCGACAATTCTGCTGAAAAAGACGCTGGAAGAACTCGGAAGCGATGCAGTCATCGAGATTCAGCCCGGGAAAAACCATTTCAATCTGCCGAACGCCGCGATGATGCAGCGAATCCGAACGGACATGTCTCAGGAATTCCTGAAGGCTCACCCGGAAGAGAAGCGCTGAGCTGGCCGTGCCCGCGATCCGTGTCTTGCCTGTTTTGACTGACCGGGAAATTCCTCTCAACCGGCAGCACCCTCAAAGCCGATAACCACCAGGGAGTGGTGCCGCGCGCCTTGTTCTGCGCGGCTCCGGCTGACTCGATCGTCAGCCTCAAGATTCGCCCTGACAAGGATGCAGCGGCATGGCCGGTCTTCACAGCGCGCGGCAGGATGAACTGACAGACTCGCCGGGATCGACCTCGACGAGTAACACGGGGCCGCGACTTCGCGTTGTGACCGCGGACACAGACGGCAGCGACGCCGCCTCGCCGCTGGAACAGTTTGCGGCGGCCCTCGGCCGCGGAGATCTCTCGCGGGCCCGGGATTCACTGCTCGCGGTTCACGAACAACAGTGTGCCGAGAAGCAGCGCATCGAGCTCGAAAAAAGCGAGCTCCTGAAGGCGGTTGCTGATCTGCAACAGTTGCTGGACGAGCGATGTCAGGCGCACGAGCAGGAACTGAATCAGCAGAAACGATGCCTGGTTGAGTGGCACGAGGCGGAGAAACAGGCCCTCATCCTTGAGTCCGAAGAGGCAGCATTCGAGATCCAGACCGCTCGAGAATGCTGGGAAACCGAACGGCAGGAACAAGCCGCGGTCCTCGTCGAGGAACGGTCGCAGCTCGACGCCGACGCCGAGGAATTGCGTTGCCGGCGCAGCGAACTTGATCGCCGGTTCGCCGAGATTACAGATGAGAGAGCGAAGTGCGAACAGGAACTCGCGAGCCGGCGTCAGAAGTGCGATGAGGAAACGAAAGCAGAGCAGCAGGAGCGGATTCGTGTGATCGATGCGGCGATCGCTCAACGGGAAAGTGAGTGGACCGAGCGTCAGCGTCAGCTCGAACACGAACTCGCGTCGCAGCGGAAACTGCATGAAAAACAACTGACTCTCGACCGTGAGTCTTTCATGAGGGCCTGTTCCGATCGCGAAGCGGACCTGGACGCCATCCGCGCGGACGTCGACCAGCAACGCAAAGAACTCGTGGAAGAGCGATGCCGGACCGCCGAGCAGTTTTCGGCAACACGTCGGCAACTTGAACAGGACCGCACATTGCTTCAAAACGGGCTGCGGCAAATGGAAGCTCAGCTTCGCTGGGTTGCGGGAAGCATTTCACTCTCCGGCGGGCCACTGCCAGCTCATTCCGAAAAGGGCGACGAGAGCAAGGCGGATGCCCAGCCTGTCAGCAGCCGACGCCAGACTTCGGATGCCGCGATGGCGGAACGACGGATTGCGGCACACGCTGCCCCCGTCTTCGCCGATTCGGACGAAGGAGATTCAGGGTGGATCGGTGTCGTCTCGCCGAGGACCAAAGTGGAAGAAGCCGCCGAGGGGCATGCTGCAAACCTGGAAGCATTGACCGCCAACGAAGAGCCGGCAGTGGCAACTGCTGCGACCGAGGCGCCTGTGCCATCATCAGCGGGACGACGGCAGAAGCTCGAAGATTATCGACTCCAACTGAGCATCCTTCAGGCGTCGCTGAGCGATCTTCAGGCAGCCCCTGAAACTGAGGCAGAAACTGACGATGAACCGGCTCAGTGATCCGGTGATGAACTGCGCTGGCATGCCGGTTAGCATCTGACTGTCTTTGCCTCCTGCCGAAATTCTGTTTCGAGCCGCATGCCGTGTCTGTTTACCGTGTCGAGATCGACTTTTTTAAAGGCCCTCTGGACCTGTTGCTGTATCTGGTCCGCCGGGACGAGCTCGACGTCCGTGAACTGGCGATCGGGCCGCTGACGAAGCAGTTTCTGAAGTTTATGGACGTGCTGGAGTTCCTCGATCTGGACATGGTGGGCGATTTTGTCCTTATGGCGAGCACTCTGGCCGAAATCAAAAGCCGCCTGGTGCTTCCCGACCCGGAAGGAGAACCGGAACCCGATGAGGTGCTTGCGGACGGCGACCCACGCAGCGACCTCATCAAACAATTGCTTGAATATCGAAAATACAAACAGGCTGCGTCGGTTCTGGAAGATCACGCGGCGAAGTGGCAGGAACGGTATCCCCGGTTGAGTAATGATCGTCCGCAGATCGGAAAAGAACCGGCCGCAGACCTGATTAAGGAAGTCGAGCTGTGGGACCTGGTGTCCGCACTTGCCCGGGTCATCGAAAAGAAAGTCATCGACGAAGAATCAAGCATTCGCGACGACGACACGCCGATTTCCGTCTATGTTGACCGGATTGGGAATCAGGTGCGAAGTGAAAAACGGGTCGCGTTCACATCGCTGTTCGATGATGTGAATCAGAAAAGCCGCATCATCGGAATCTTCCTGGCGATTCTGGAATTGCTTCGACATCACGCTTTTCGAGCTGAGCAACAGGATGACTTTGGTGAGATCTGGGTGCTGCCTCCACTTCGAGAAGGGCTGCCCGGCCGCAGTTCGAAGGATTCCCAGCACGAAGACGTTGATTCCTCGGAATTCGATTGAGTGGCTATCAGCGCGTCTTTTCACTTGAGAAACTGCCACAGCGATCTAAAGTCCGTTTCGGCGCGGTTTCGCTAGAATGCCCTTCGCTGTGACATCGTGTCGACAGAACTTAATCGTGTATTCGGACAGGCAATGACACAATCAAACCAGACCAGCCCGCAGGTCGGCGTCATCATGGGCAGTCGTTCCGACTGGGACACGATGCAGATTGCAGTACAGATCCTCGAAGAGTTCAAAATTACGCACGAAGCCCGTGTGGTGTCGGCTCATCGCACACCCGAGTGGATGGCCGAGTATGCAACCACCGCGTCCGACCGAGGATTGAAAGTCATTATTGCTGGCGCTGGCGGTGCTGCTCATTTACCAGGAATGGTGGCAGCGCAGACAGTGTTGCCGGTTCTTGGTGTGCCGATTCAAAGTCGCGCGCTGCAGGGACTCGATTCTCTGTTATCAATTGTTCAAATGCCTGGTGGAGTTCCCGTGGGGACAATGGCCATCGGGGCTGCCGGGGCGAAGAATGCCGCTTTGCTGGCGGTTCGGATTCTCGCAATCACCGATGACGAGCTTCACAGAGCTCTTGTCGAGTTTCATCAGAAGCAGACCGAGTCAGTTCTTTCGGATTCTCAACTGTGACAGACGTAATTCTTCCCGGAGCGACTCTGGGTGTCCTTGGCAGCGGACAATTAGGACGGATGTTTGCCATCGCCGCCGCGCGAATGGGATATCACGTCCACGTTTATTCACCCGACTCTGACACTCCCGCCGGTGAAGTGTCTGCGCGGGAATTCACCGCTTCCTACTCAGATGAAACTGCGCTGGTCGAGTTTGCGAAAAGCGTTGAAGTCGTCACGTTTGAATTTGAAAACGTACCGTCCGCGGTCAGCGAACAGATCGAAAAGTACGCGTTGATACGCCCGTCCGCGTACGTCCTCGATGTCTGCCAGAATCGCTTGCGTGAGAAATCGACGCTTCAGAATTGCGGCTTACCAGTGCCCCGGTTTCAGCCGATCCGGTCGGTTGATGATCTGGAATCCTCACTGGGTCAGATCGGACTTCCAGCGGTTATCAAGACCGCCAGTTCCGGTTATGACGGAAAAGGTCAGGCAGTCATCCGAAGTCGTGACGATGTCGATGCAGTGTGGAAATCTCTGGCGACCGACGAGGCGATTCTGGAGGAGTTCGTCGATTTTGAGTGTGAGGTATCAGTTGTCGGCTCACGCAATCCGGGTGGCGAGACCGCTTTTTATCGACCGTTTCGTAACACACATACGAATCATATTCTTGATGTGACGATCTGCCCCGCTTCGTTGGAGCCAGGTGTCGAATCCAGGGCGGTCGAGATTGCTCAAACTTTGTTTGAGCAGCTCGATATCATTGGCGTTGCCTGTGTGGAATTGTTTGTGACCAGGAACGGCGCTGTGCTGATCAATGAAATCGCACCGCGCCCACACAATTCCGGGCACCTCACAATCGATGCACATGTGACCTGCCAGTTTGAGCAGCAGGTGAGAGCCATTTGCGGTCTTCCACCTGGCAGTGTTCAGCAGCATTCGCCCGCAGTGATGGTTAATTTACTTGGCGATTTGTGGCAGACAGGTGAGCCTGACTGGGCATCCGCGTGCCTTGATCCCGGGGTGAAGTTACACCTCTACGGAAAAAGTGCTGCAAGAGTCGGCCGCAAAATGGGCCACATTACAGCATTGGGAGCATCATCCGAGGATGCTGAACGCCTGGCAGTAGAATCGCGCGGTCGTTTGGCAGGCGTTAATAAGCAACGCTGAATTGAGAATGTGGCGAGCAAGATTTGAACGCGTGTTGACATTGTGCTGGTTGGGAAACCGCTAATTCATGTGATTATTCCAAAATAGAGCGTCACAGAGTTGATGAAGCATGAGTCGGGCGCAAAGAATGCCAACGACACCAGTCAGATGCAGCACCAGCTATATACAGTGTTAATCGGTTTCGGGTCTGGATCGGTTGTTGGTGATCATTTCCAATTCCATAGGATCCATAGGAGTCGTAAGAGATGGCCCAAAAAGGCAACAAACGGGACGGAAGCAAAACTCAGGCGGTTCGTGACCACTTCAAAGCGAATCCAGGAATGGGATCGAAGGAAGTCCAGGCTGAACTTGAGAAATCCGGAGTGGGTGTTTCGCTGGCACTTGTGAATAAAGTGAAATACGCGCCAGGTGCCGGTAAGAAGGCAACGAAGAAATCCGCCAGGAAATCGACTGCGAAACGGAGCACGGCTGCAAAGGGTCGGGCTGGCCGACCGAAGAGCAGCGATGGAGCAAGCATGAGCGACCAGATTCGCGCCTACATGGCTGCGAATCCAGGTGCGAGTCGACCGGAGATTCGTGCCGGCCTCCAGGGGCAGGGTGTTGATGTGAAGGCGTCGCTGGTGAATGCCGTATTTATCAAAGTTCGAAAGGGTGGCGGAAAGAAGGCAAAACCCGGTCGGCGCCCCGGCAGGCCAGCAGCGGCCCCATCCAGTGCGCTGAGTGCCGCCGAGCTGATCAGTGCGAAGCAGATGATCGACAAGATAGGCGGCATCGCCAAAGTGCGAGAGGCTCTGGGACTGCTTGAGCAGCTTCAGTAGGCAGAATTCGATTCGGTTGAGAATTGACCCCGATCGCCGCTCTGGCTGTCGGGGTTTTCTTTTTGGCGGATGAGAAAGGCTATTCTTCGATCGTAAGAACGGGATGTGACGACGCAGGTCCAACGGTGCCAACGGCAATTGCCTGGATCCCCTCCCCCGAAAGGGCGTTGAGCATCGTCTCCGTGCCGCCTTTCCGTACGGCGATCATCAGGCCGCCAGACGTTTGCGGATCAAACAGAGCGGCGGCCTCTGGAAGCTGATAAGCGTTCTCGACGCCTTGCCATCGTAACCGAGTCTCAATTTCACGATTCGCCGGTGCCAGTGTGCTTTCGATTCCGAAAGAAACGATCTCGGTGAATCCGGTCAGCAATGGAACGTCGGAGAGACGCACAGTTGCGTCAACCCGGCTTGCGTCGAGCATTTCAAGGAGATGCCCGGCCAGACCGAATCCAGTGATGTCGGTCAGTGCGACGCAGTTGTGAGCTCGTGCAATTCTGGCGGCATGCTGGTTGCTCTTCAGCATCGAAGTGAGCATCTGATCGGCCCAGACGCCTCGAGTCACAGCCTGAGGAATGCCGGCAAGCAGTGCTCCGGTTCCCAGTGGTTTGGTCAGGATGAGTCCGTCACCCTCGGTCAGGCCTTCCTTGCGAAGTGGAGACCCACCGTCGAGGCTGCCGAGCACGGTGAATCCAACGGTCAATTCTGCAGCTTCCGTTGTGTGGCCGCCGAGCAGTTCCACGTCTGCCTTCGAGAACTCGTGAAGAGCCCCGCTGAGTATCTGGTAAAGGAGATCCGTTTGCTGGCGGGGGTGCCCTTCCTGAATCTGGACCATCGCCATGGCGCCATACGGTCGAGCTCCCATCGCCCAGATATCGCTGAGTGAATTCAGGGCGGCGACCCGGCCGACGATCCACGGGTCATCGAGAAATGCCTGAAAGAAATCGACGGACACCAGATCCGCGCGCGTGACGTCCGGGTTGAGCATCGCGGCGTCTTCCGGGCCGCTCAATGCGGAATGAGATTTCCGCGAATGAGATTTCGCTGAGTGAGAATCCGGCGCCACCGAATCGCTCGCCAGACGCTCAAGTGCTGCCGTCAGAACCCCGGCGCCGGCCTTTCCTCCGCAGCCGCGGCACCTCATTTCCGGCAGTTCATGATTGCGATCGGGAACGGTCATCCTCATTGGCTCGTAGGCCTGGTACATCCGCATGAAGCGGCGGTCAATGTAGTCCTTGAGCTTCCAGGCCCAGCGGCTGTACGCGGACATGCCCTGAAAACTGGCGAACGCTCGACCAGTTCCGTCGGCGAGCAGCGAAAGAAATCCATCCTGTGGCTTGTAAGCTTGAAGCGTTTCTCCCTTCAACATCCGGCGAATGTTTTCCCACAGGACAGGCCCCTCGCGCACGGCAAAGACGCCGGCTTTGGGGACCGGGCGATCGACGATGGTGGCGGAATCTCCGACGGCGAACACGGGGCGGTCGGCGACGGTCTGCAGAGTCGATCGCACAGCCAGGAAGCCGTCATCAGCTCTGGGGAGGTCGATACTGGCCAGGAGGGGAGGGGGAGCCGCAGCGGTGGCCCACAGAACGATGTCGGCAGGAATGGCCTCCCCGTTTTCGAACTCGACGGTTTCGGCGCGGACTGCTCTGACTCGGGAACCGAGACGCAGCGAGGTGCCGCGTTGTTCGAGATGAGTCACCACGCGGTGCCGCGTTTTCTTTTCGTAGCTGCGAAGGATCTCATCGGAGCCGTCGACAAGGGTGATTCTGCCAGGCGTGTTTCGCGTTGCCAGGTAGGCTTCCAGGCACATTGCGATCTCTGTGCCGGCCGCTCCCCCTCCGACGACAACGGCCTGAATCGGATCGGACTTCCCGGATGCCTCGTATTCTGAAAGCCGAGTTTCAAGCCGGCTTTGAAATGTGGCCATCGGCTTGATCGGAAGAAAGCCGGGCTCTTCGGCCCACTCCGAGTGTCCCGCCGGAACAGAACCGGCACCGATCGAGGCGATGTCAAAGCGGATCGGCGGTCTCGTACGGAAGTGAACTCTGCGTTTCTCAGAGTCAACCCGGACAGCTTCGTCGATGATGACTCGGATTCCAGACGGAGCGGCCAGGCGGTAAAGGTCAATCTCCATGTCGTCGGCGGTGTACAGCCCGGCGAGCATTCCAGGCAACATTCCGCTGTACGTGGCGCGGCTGAAGGGGCTTACGATGGTGAGCCGGACATCCGGCAGCGGAGCCATTCGAAACATGCGCACGATGTGCATGTTCGTGTGCCCGGCACCAATCAGGACGACGTCGTACGTCGGGAGTTTGTTCCGCATGAATCAGACAGGGCAGGATATGGCAGGGCAGTGAGGCGAGGCCAGCGAGGGAAGATGTGATGGTTATCCGAATTGCTCATGGGCCTGTTTGTAGCCGAGCCGGGGAGCTCGAATCAGACCGCCAGACAGCTTTTCGCCATCCGGGTCGACATAGATGCGACCGGTTGGCAACGCGCTGCCGGGGCGAACGCTGAGGATGTGAATGTTGAAGATAAAGGCGGTTTCGGACGTCGCCTTGAACCAGTGAATGTTGTCTTTGTAATCGGAAACCGACGACGACTCGCCGGGAGCAAACTGTCGATCGATCGTTGGCCGAATCAGCACGTGTTCGTCCTGATCCTCGATGCGATCATAGTGCCGTCCGTGGAGCTCGCCTTTCACGACCAGAAAGGCCGTCGCCATATTGTTGTGGCCGTGCGGGACGACGGAACGACCTTTTTTCATGGCGAAAATCTGGCGACCGAAGACCAGTTCTCTGGGCAGACCCTCGACGTCCGGCAACTGCGGGCGGAGGCTTCGGGCTCCGTTGTCGACATGCTTCAGGTTTTTCGTGAGCTCGTCGAAGTTCACAAATTTCAGCAGGTCTTCCGGAGCGACTTTTGAAAACAGCTGCTCGACTTTCTTCTGCCACTCGACCTGGCTGACTCGCTGTTCTTTCACATCCGCGGCGAGCGAGTTCACATCAGAGACCCACTTCGCGATTTCCGGCTGGACGTCTGCGGCGAACGCCTCGCCTTGAACGAGCAGGTCGAGCAGCGACCACGACATCAGGCCGGCCAGCGATGCTGACGAGAATTCCCGTCGCGAAATCGAGCGATCGTTCATGGTGATTCGCCTGTCTGTTGTGAAGAGAGGTGACTTGACGCGGCGGGAGTCTACCCGATTCGCGGCGAGACACGGAACTCTGAAGTGCCGAGGCCTGTCGGAGTTTGACAGGCTCGCGCCGCGACATACGTTAAGAGTAAGCGGCCCCTGAGAGCACTAATTCGGGGATCGACCGGCCCTGCATCCCGCACGACTCGCTTAATCCGAATCCGCATGCCGATCAACAAGCGAAAAATTCTGCTCCGCGGCCTGAAAGCGACGGGCGGGCTGCGCCTGCTCGAATCGACATCCGCCTGGAGCGGGCTGCTTGTGCTCAATTATCACCGCATCGGAACTGTCGGCGACTCGCTGTTTGATCGCGCGTTGTGGAGCGCGAGTCAGGAGACCTTTGACCGCCAGGTTCGGCTGCTGGCGCGAAGCTGCGAGGTTGTTGGTCTCGACGAGTTGCCGGACGTGGTTCGCGGACTGGAGTCTGGCCGGCGGTCCCTGGCCAGCCAGGACCGGTTCGCGATGATCACCTTCGACGACGGGTACCTCGACAATTTCGAGCAGGCGTTTCCAGTCCTGAAGTCGAACGGCGTCTCCGGCGTGTTCTTCGTCACGACGGGATTTGTGGACGAAACTCCGCTCGCGTGGTGGGATGAAATCTCCTGGATGGTTCGCTCGTCCCGGTGTGAGTCGATCCGGTGCGAGTCGATCCGGTGCGAGTCGATCGACGCTTCGGTCTGGTCTGGCGGGCGAGTTGTGATCGACCGACCGGATTGCGATGTCGCGATTCGAAGTCTGCTTCAGCATTACTACGGGCTCGACGCGAGCCGCACCGTCGAGTTTCTCGACTTCCTGGCAGAGGCAACAGGAGCAGGACGCGCTCCTCGGTCTTTGTCTGACGGCCTCTGGATGAACTGGGATCAGGTGCGGCAGATGCGTGCCGAAGGGATGAGTTTCGGAGCGCACACCGTGACGCATCCCGTTCTGGCTCGGCTGTCGCCGGAACAGCAAAGCTTTGAGATCTGCGAATCGAAGCTGCGTCTGGAACGGGAACTTGGCGAGCCGATCACGGCACTCAGTTACCCCGTCGGGCGTCGCGACGCTTTTGATCAACGGACTCAAACGGCGCTCTCGCATCACGGAATCGAGTGGGCCTTCAGCTACTACGGTGGATTTCTCACTCGCGACCTGGCACGGCGACGTCAGGTCGACCGGCTCGACATTCCGCGAGTCGCTGTCGAGAGCGACACCTCGTCCGCGGATTTCCGTTCGTACGTCGCTCTGCCGCAGGTTTTTTCGCGGCATTGAACTCCCGGCAATGAAACCGCCTCCCGCGGTCTCACGCCGACTGCATCGCCACCGGCGGAACACACTCTCAATCACTGCGTTGAGAGGTCTCGTAACAAGAAGCGTGCCAAAGTTCGGAATTCTCAACGACGCCCGAATCCCTGGCAGGTTCTGTTGAGTTTCCACGGAGGCTGACGTTTCAGTGGAGGCACCCGACAGGCGGGATGCCGATCAGGCTGCAAGTCTGACAATCGTCTGTTGCATGAATTGCAATCGGTCTTCCTGCGAACTGCCGGAGCTTGAACAAACCGGTACACTTTCCGCCCGGCCCATGTTGAGTTGCTGGCCGGGCGGCGAGATTTCCTGGAGGCGGCATGTCACGCGAAGCAATTTTTGAAGCAACACTCGGCTATTTCATGGGGCCGATCCGAGAATTCCTCGAAGATGATTCCGTGACCGAAATCATGGTCAACGGTTTCGATCAGGTGTACGTCGAGCGGCACGGCAAGTTGTACGAGACGGAGGCTCGTTTCCTGAGCGACGACGCGCTGATCTCGGCGATTCACAACGTCGCGCA
>ERZ891418.97-NODE-97-length-30212-cov-13.264549_pt1 | contig 30212 bp, 34 predicted proteins | sample MGYA00521236_ERZ891418 | MGnify/ENA primary metagenome ERZ891418 (study PRJEB32303, sample SAMEA104408696) | aquatic metagenome | biome: Brackish water; feature: Chemocline; material: water | place: Baltic Sea | collected 2014-10-18T10:34:00 | depth 100 m ... | reverse complement strand
AACAAAGTTTCAATAAATTTTTTGAGCCAAGATTTAGCGAATGGAATGGAGTGTGTTCAACAAAGGATATTGTAGGAGAGTGGATAATTGTATTTTTGGGAACCCAGTATGAAAATATTAATTTTACAATTCTTAATGAAACAATGCCAGGAGATACAAGAACATTTGAACCAATTTGCTAAATTATTTTAGTTCATGATGAAAACAAACTTTTTCACCAGTATGACATGCAGGTCCTAATGGTTCAACAAGATAAATAATTGCATCAAAATCACAGTCAACTAAAATTTCTTTAATTTTTTGAGTATTACCAGACTCTTCTCCTTTCATCCAAAGCTTATTTCTTGAACGACTCCAAAACCAAGAGTTGCCAGTTTTTTTTGCCAATTCTAAAGATTCCTTGTTTGTATAAGCAAGTGTAAGAACATCTTTTGTGTTTGCATCTTGAACAATTACAGGCACAAGACCATCACCTTTTTTAAAATTAATTTCATCAATAGACTTTTTCATAATCACTACCTACAACCTAGATATTATAATCTTACAGGGATTTTTTTCTCTTTAAGAAAAGATTTGACACCTTTCACACCATGAGTTTCATAGTGAAAAATTGAGGCTGCAAGTGCAGCATCAACGTTAGATTTTTCAAAAATTTCTACCATATCTTCAGGTTTTCCACATCCACCAGATGCAATAACAGGAATAGATGCATTATCTACAATGGATTTTGTGAGCAAAATATCATATCCAGTTTTGGTACCATCAGCATCAATACTAGTAAGTAAAATTTCTCCAGCACCTAATTTTTCAGCTTCTTTTGCCCAAGTAATTACATCAATTCCAGTCCCTTCTTTTCCCCCAAAAATAAAAACTTCAAACCAGAATTTTTTATTATCTTCTGAAAAAATATTTACATTTTCTTTAATTTCATAATTTCTTTTTGCATCAATTGCAACTACAACACATTGTCTTCCAAATAATGTCATCAATTCAGTAATTAATGTTGGATTTTTTATTGCTGCAGTATTAACCCCAACTTTATCAGCGCCATTAAGTAAAATATTTCTAGCATCATCAACTGATTTAACTCCGCCACCAACAGTAAATGGAATATTAATTACAGATGCAACCTTACGTACTAATTCTTTAATTGTTTCTCGTTGCTCATCAGAAGCTGTAATATCAAGAAATACAAGTTCATCAGCACCCTCCTTACTATATTTAGCAGCTAACTCCACTGGATCTCCAGCGTCCTTAATTGATTCAAAATTTAATCCCTTAACGACTCTGCCATTTTTTACATCTAAACAAGGAATAATTCTTTTAGTTAAGGTCATGCTAATTTCTTACTCTCCTGAATTGTAATTTTATTCTCATAAAGGGCTTTACCTAAAATAACACCCCATGCATTTCTTTGTTTTACTTTAGGAATATCATCAATATTAGAAATCCCGCCACTAGCAATTACATTTGCATTTTTTAAATCACATGCATCTTTAAGAAATTCTAAATCTGGTCCTTCTAAAGTTCCATCACGATTAACATTGGTTAAAAGAAATTCTGTAAATCCAACATGTAAAAATTCCTTCATTGAATCAATTAAGGAAATATCAGTAGTATCTTGCCAACCATGCGTTACAATAATTCCATCTTTATGATCAACGGAAATGACAATTTTTTCAGGACCTAGTTTAGTTAGTAAGTTTTGTAATAATTCTGGTTCCTTAAATGCAAAAGTTCCAATTACAACTCTATCAACAATTTTTAGAGCTTCAAGTATTAATGATTCAGAGCGTAATCCACCTGCAATTTCAACAGGTACTGAGACTGAGGAAACAATTTTTTTAATTAATTCAAAATTAGAACCCAAACCCAAGGTAGCATCTAAATCTACAAGATGAATCATATCAGCACCAGCATCTTCCCATTTTTTTATTATACTGATTGGATCATCACTGTATACTGTTTTTTGATTGGGATCACCTTTGTACAATCTAACTACTTGACCACTCATAAGATCAATTGCAGGAATTACTTTCATTTTTTACACACACTTAGAAAATTTTGTATCATGATTTTTCCAACATCGCCAGATTTTTCAGGATGAAATTGAGTTCCAAAGAAATTATTTTTCTCAACAACTGCAGGAATTTTAACACCATAATCAGATTCAGCAGTTATTACATCATCAAATTTTGGTTGTGCACGATAAGAATGAACAAAATAAACCCAAGAATCATCTTTAACGCCTTCTAAAATAACTCCAGGTCTTTTAATTTCTAAATTATTCCACCCCATATGAGGTACTTTTACAGTAGATGGCAAAACTACTATTTCACCATCAATTACATTAAATCCTTTTTCAATTCCCTCCTCACTTTTTTCAAAAAACATCTCCATACCAAGACAGATACCTAAAACAGGGGTATCTTGTTTTACAAAATCTTGAAATTTAGTTTTTGAATTTTCATTTATGCTTTTAATTGCAGGATCAAAATTACCCACTCCAGGCAATAGTAATCCAGAATAAATGTTAGGTTTATCAAAAGAAGTAATAATATCTACAGAAGCACCTGCTTGTTCAAGGGAATTTTTGAGACTAAAAATATTTCCAGCACCATAGTCAAAAATTGCTACACTAACCATTACATTGAACCTTTAGTACTTGGAATTCCTTTTTGCTTTTTATCATATGATGATGCAGTTCTAAATGCAACAGCAAGTGATTTAATTGCAGATTCAACCTTGTGATGATCATTATCACCATACTTTACAGTGAGGTGAATACAACTATTCAAATTTTGAAGTAGAGATTGAAAAAAGTGATCAAGATCTTCTTTGGAAACATTTTCTGTTTTATTTCGTTTTAATAATAAAGTTAATTTTGAAAATGGGCGTTTTACTAAATCAATTGATGCCTCAGCTAAAGATTCATCCATAGGTACTGAAGCATAGCTAAATCTAGTTATTCCACTTCTTGAGCTTAATGCTTTGTCAATTGCCTGTCCAATAGTAATTGCAGTATCTTCAATCAAGTGATGTTCAATACCATCATTTGATTTTGCATTGACTTTTAGATCCATCATGCCATGTTTACCAAAAGATGTGATCAAGTGGTCGATAAAATTAATTCCAGTTTTAATATTTGTATTTCCAGTACCATCAAGATTTACAGATACAGAAATGGTAGTTTCTTTGGTACTTCGATTAATTGATGCTTTTCTTTGAATCATATTTTTCACAGATTATCTAATATTATTTATTCTAAATTTAATACCTTTGGTAGTAAAGTAATAGAGTCTAAAACAAGAATGGCTCCATTTTGCTCAAATAATTTTAATTTTTCCTGAGGATTTTTACTAGTTCCAATTATTCCACAAAAAGTAGTTTTATTGCCCAAAATTGTTGCCTTTTTAGCCATGATAAAATCCTCCATTGAATCACCAACATACAAACAAGATTTACTATTCATCCCATTGATAGAATTTACAAGTGCCTGTGGATTTGGTTTTGCAAGATCTCGTGATTCATCTTCTAAAAATACTGAATTTGGTAGATCAAATTTTTGTAATAAATTTTTTAATGAATAACTAACAGATTCTTTACCTCTTCCAGTAACCATAGAAATTTGTTTACCAAATTTTTTTTGTAATTTTATACATAATTCGTCATCAATTATCACATCATCATTCTCAATTAAACCAGAATTAGAAAATTTTGAATTATTTTTAAATAATTTTAGATAAAGTTCAGGACCATAAAATAATTGATCAAATATCTGATACAAAATATTTTCTTTATGAGAACCAGGATATGATAGTTGATTAATAATTTTAGAAATATCAACTTGGTTTTTTAAAAAAAGTTCAACTGATTTTATACCAGTTGAATCAGAATTTTTTATAACAGTAAAAATAAACTCAGTTTGATCTTTTTTTAATTTTTTTGCAGCAACAATTGAAAGAATTGCAGCATAAGTTAAATCAACTTCATCATTAAATCCTCCAGTAGATTTGAATCCATCAATAATTTTAAAATCTATATCAATTGAATCGTCAATGTTTGCTAAAGTTTCTAAAACATATTTTGCGGTGGTAATAATTGTTTGATCATATGATTTTGTAATATCAATTAATACACCGTCACAATCAAAAATTAAACTATCAATGTCAGCATGATTAAATGAATCATCAATGTAGATTCCTTCTAATTTTTGTTTGAGAGTCATTCCAATAAATCACGAATAGCCAATAAAAATTTTGAGTTCATTTCTTTTGTTCCAATTGTTACTCTAAGGCATCCTTCATGATTTCCTATTTTACCTAATTTCCTAATAGAAATTCCCTGTTCTGCAAGTGCTGAATAGACTCGTTTGTAGGAGCTGTGTGCATCAAATAATACAAAATTAGCCTTGGAATCAAAGACTTGAAAGGTATCAAATTTTTGTAATGTTTCAATAATCCTTTTTCTCTCAATTTTAATTATTTTTGTTGCATTCTCCATTAAATTCACTTTTTGTAAGGCTAAAATTCCAGACTCAATAGTGATGGTGCTTAGAGGGTACGGGTATTGTAAAACATTAAGAAATGTATCTGTGAAGGTTTTATTTGCAATAAAATAACCTAAACGAATACCTGCCATTCCAAATGATTTTGATAGAGTTCTAACTACAATGAGGTTGCTTTGTGTTTTTACAAGACTAGAAAGAGAGTAATCAGAAAATTCACCATAAGCTTCATCGATAATTATTAAACCATCAAATGATTTGATTAGTTTTTGTAATTCTATTTTTGAAAATTGAAATCCAGTGGGGTTATTTGGAGAATCAAGATATAAAATATCTGCATTTTTTGATTCTTTAAGAAATTTGTTAACATCTAATTTCATATCATCTGAAAATGGAATTGCAATTAATGGAATTGAATATAATTTACATCTCTCTTCAAAAAAACTAAAAGTAGGATTTGATGTAAGAACTTTAGTTTGTTTTGATGCAAAATTAGATAAAATTAAATCTAAAATTTGATCAGAACCATTTCCAATACCAATCATGGATGTAGGAACTTTAACAAATTTTGAAATCATTTGGATTAATCTTTCAACCCCACCAAGAGGATATTCTCTAACATCAGAATTTTTTCTAGCTTCAGATACAATATCATTTTGAAATTGTTTAGAAAGAACATAATTTTCATTTGAATCTAATTTAACAGAATTTTCATTTAATGGAGGTTTTTCATATCCACCAATTAAAGAAAATTCTTTAACTTTTGAATCAAACCAATTTTTTTTCATTATAATCTACCCCTAACTGCCTCATAGTGATTTGGTAATCCTTCAGATGCAGTTAATGTATCAAGATGTTTTGAAATTTTTGATAAAGACAATTTTGAGGCTGTAACTTCAGTGTTTATCTTAATGAAATCAATTACTGAAAGAGAACCACGGGTTTTTCCAAATCCATTAGTAGGAAGAATATGATTTGTGCCTAAAATATAGTCACTAGCAGATGATGGGGAATAATTTCCTAGTAAAACTAGTCCTGCAGTAGTTATTTTTGATGAAATTAATTTTGGATTTTTTGTCATGATTTGTAGGTGTTCAGGAGCTAGAGAATTTGCCAGATTTATCATATCAGAATTATTTTTACACACTGCAATAAATCCATTTTTAAATAAACTTGACTTAACTAATTCTGTTCTTTGAATTGTTGGCAATAATTTTGAGATTATTTGATTAACAAGTTTTGCAATTTTTTCTGAATTTGTAATTAAATAACAAAAAGTATCACTGCTATGTTCTGCTTGAGAAATTAAATCAAGTGCTATAAATTCAGGATTAACAGAATTATCTGCAATAATTCCTAATTCAGTAGGTCCAGCAAGCATATCAATTCCAGTATTATCATTAACTAATGATTTAGCTAAAGTGACAAATGCACCTCCAGGTCCAACAATTTTATCAACTTTTGAAATAGATTTAGTTCCATAAGATAATGCAGCTATTGCTTGTGCACCTCCAGTTTTATAAATCTCAGTTGCACCACAAATATCGGCAGCAACAATTGTTAATGGATCAATCTTTCCATCAGAGTTTGGAGGAGATACAACTACTATTCGTTTTACTCCAGCAACTTTTGCAGGAATTACAGACATGATAACAGAACTAGGATATTTTGCCAAGCCACCAGGGATATAGCATCCAGTACTTTGAATTGGTATGAATTTTTTTGTTATCTGTATACCATCATGATTAATTTTTGTATCTTTAAAAATAGATTTAACTGCAACTTCTGTTTTTTCAACTCGACTTTTTGCTAAACGTAATGCAATGAGTTCATTTTTTGAAACTTTAGAATATGCATTTTTAATTTCTGCTTTAGAAATACGTAAAGTGGAAATACTAGCACCGGTAAACTTTTTTTCATACTTTCTTACTGCAGAATCACCATTTTTTTGAACATTTTTTAAAATAGATTCAACAATAGACTTGTTTTTTTGAGCCTGTTTTGGAATAATTTTTGCAACAAATTGTTCAATATTGATTACTTTATGGATTTTCATCAATTTTCTTCGTCGCGTTTAATCTCTTCTAGTTCCAATATTTGACGCGGTTCATGAACTACAAGTCCTTGTGCAATTTTTCTTAATTTAGGAATAAGTTTGTGAAATTCTTCTTTTTTGATCACAGTGTTTACACCAAACCAACCAGCCTCACTAAGAGGACTAATTGTAGGTCTCTTTAAAGAAGGCATTTGTGACAAAAGTTTTTTCAGATTTTTTTCTTCGACATTAAGATAAATATGTAAATATTTTCTTCCGTTAACTGCACCTCGAATTAATGTAATCATATCAAAAATCTTTTCACGTTTTTTGGGATCCTTTAATGATTTTTTATTAATAATTAAATGTGCAGTTGAAGTTAGAACTTCATCAACAATTTTTAATTTATTTTGTTTTAAAGTTGTTCCAGTTTCAGTAACATCCATGATTGCATCAACATCATCTGGAGGTTTTGCTTCAGTGGCTCCAAAGGATAAATGAATTTGAACATCTTTGTTATCTCCCAATCTCATCCATGGAGTTACAATTAGCGGATCTTTTTTACCATAATATTTTTGATATGATTTTAAACCTTTGATAAATTTGGATGCAGTTCTTAAATATTCAGAAGAAATACGGAGGGTTTTTTTCTTTTTTCCATAATCAGCAATCATTGCATCAAGATTTTTGTAAGTATATTTATCAGGAACTGCAATTACAAGTCTAATTTTTCCATATTCTAAATCAAGGATTGATTCAACATCAGAATTAGTTTCCTCAACCCAATCTTTACCAGTAATACCAACATCATACAGCCCTTCAGATACAAGAGTAGGGATTTCCTGTGGACGTAACATTTTGACTACAATACTTGGATCATCAAGATAAACACGGTATGTTCTACTTTTTCTATTAACTTTAGTCCATGATTTTTCTAATAGCTTGAATGTTGCTTCTTCTAAACTTCCTTTAGGTATGGCAAATTTGACATCAGGCATTTTCATTAATTTTCACTTTTTAGCTATATAATAGGATGTTTAAATTTGCTGAAGTAATTTTTTAGCGTTATCAAATGAAATGGATTTTGCTTGAATCATTTGTTCAACAATTTGATCAATTTGTGCTGAAGTTGCTCCTGCTGCTGCTGCAAGGTTTCGTGCATGTAATCTCATGTGTCCTTTTTGAATTCCTTCAGTAGAAAGGGCTCTAATTGCACTATAGTTTTGAGCTAATCCTGTAGCAGTCATCACACAGGCAAGTTCTTGTGCAGATTTAACATTGAGTATTTTTGCACAAACCTTAGCTACAGGATGTACATTGACAATTCCTCCAACAATTCCAACTGAAAGGGGAATTTCTAAAATTCCAACTAAATTTCCATCACCATCTTTACTCCATTTGCTTAAGGATCTGTATTTTCCTGAAATTGCAGCATATGCATTTGCAGCAGCTTCAATAGCTCTACTATCTTGTCCTACAGCATTGGCAACAGATATGATTCCATTCATAATTCCTTTGTTATGAGTAACTGCACGGTAAACATCATTGTCTGCAAACTCAAATGCTAAGATGATATTATCAACTACATCTTCTCCGCCAACAGATTCTTTTTCAAAAATAGCTTTTGCTTTTACCATACGTCTTGTAGAATAATTTGATAAAATTCTAAGTAGTGCTCTCCCTCCAGTAATTTTTTCTATAAGTGGTGAGACAGCTTCACACATTGTGTTTGTAATATTTGCACCCATTGCATCACCAACATCAATTAATAATTCCACGATTAGCATATTACCAGAAGGCGTATCAATTTCCCTACATGTAATTTCTTTAGCACCTTTATTCATCTTAGAAAGAGTATTACTTTTTGAGTTTGCTAATTCTAAAATTTCAAAAGTAGAATCTTGAATTTTTTTAATAGCTAAATTTGCATCAACATTTAAAATTTGAATTTGACCGATACTGTATGATTCATCAGCAGTTACTTCAAATCCACCTTTAATTCGTGCAATTTTAGCACCATTTGATGCAGCTGCAATTACAGAAGGCTCTTCAATAACCATTGGAACCACGTAATCTTTGCCATTAATTTTAAAATTTGTTGCAACACCTAGAGGTAGCGAAAAAGTTCCAATTGCATTTTCTATCATTTTATCTGCTTTATCAAAAGAAATTCCACCGTCAGTATTTTCTAAAATATCTAATTCATCTTTAGAAAGATTTGCAAATGTTGCAATTATATTCAATCTTTCTTTTCGAGATTTTTCAAAAAATTTAGAAATGGATGAATCAGGCATTCTATTTCATTATCCTCAATAATTTATCATCCAATCTATCTGGAAAACCTTTTCCATCAGTATTTGAAGTAATTACGTAGAGACTTCCATCAGATCCCTCCACCACATCACGAATTCTACCATTTCCACTAAGAATTGATTTTTGTGAGCTTAATCCATCTTCAAAATTAACTTGATACAGATTAGAGGCTCGCATTGAAGCCATTATGAATTTAGATTCAAAATTAATTCTATCACCAGAGTAAAATAATATTCCTCCAGGCTCTATACTTGGATCATAGCAAATAACTGGATCCTCAAAATCAAGATTTCCAAAACATTGCTGTTCAGGCCATCCATAATTTTTTCCGGCTTTAATTAAATTAATTTCATCATTTTTTTCAGGTCCAAATTCGGCTACAAACAAATTATCATTATCATCCCAAGTCATCCCTTGCGTATGTCTATGTCCTAAAGAATAAACAAATGAATTTGGAAATGGGTTATCATCAGGTATTGTACCATCATCATTTAATCTTAAAATTTTTCCAGATAGAGAATTGATATCTTGGGGTAAATGAGATTCATCTGAAACGGTACCAGTACCAACATATAATTTTCCATCAGGTCCGAATTTTAGAAAACCACCGTTAGTAAAAGAGGAACCTGGAATTTTATCTAAAATTATTTCAACATTTTTTAATTTATTATTTTCTTCAGTAATTTGTAAAATTTTATTCCATAAATTTCCATTTTCTTCATAAGTCAAAAAAACATACAAAAGATGATTATCTGAAAAATTTGGATGAAGTGTAATTCCCAATAATCCACCATCAAAAACATTTACAGTACGAAATGTAGCTAATGGTGACTCCAATAATACATTATTTTCAATAACTCTAATGTAGCCATCTTTTTCTGTAACAAAAACTCTATTATCAGAAACAGCAATCCCTCTAGGTTTATCAAGATTTTCAGCTAAAATAAGTACAGAATCATTTTCAGAATATGAATTTGGTTGAGGTAATGGAATTGAGGTTTTGTCAGGAGAAGTCAAAATAAATATTGAAAATGCTACGGCACATGCAATTGCAATAATTTGAATTTTTTTATTCATCAAAAAATAATCTTATCAAATCCTATTAATTACTTTCAAAGATTTGATAAAGCGTATATACCGTTGAACTTTATTTATTTTCAGCGGGGTGGGGAAGCCAGGTCATCCCGGCGGGCTCATAACCCGCAGTTCAGTAGTTCAAATCTACTCCCCGCTACTTATGTTCTATAAACACAAAACCAAGAAAGTGTTTTATCAAATTTTGAAGCCTTGTTAATTAATCCAGTTCGCTGAAGTGGTCGTGTTAAATGTCGGTGAGCCGAAATTTTAGGAATATACAGTTGTTTTTTGAGTTGTCTTGGAATTTCCACAGTTATTTTTTTAGAGTTCTTTTTTCCACACATTACACACTGAAATCCTTGATTTTGACCTTTAGATTTCATTTTTTTATTACATTTTTTACAAAGTGGATTAGATTTTGACAGATTTTTTTTAAGATTTAGAATTTTAATAAATTCAAGATTAATTATTCGTGGAAAATTTTTAGAGGCTTTTCTAACGCCTCCACCAATTGAAATATCATCACCAATAATTAAATTTGAAGCAATGGTAGAAATTCCTGTTTCTTTATACACAGCACACCAAAATTCATGATTTTTGGAAGTAACAGTAAAAAAAACATGACCACCTTTTACTACTTTTGGAATGCTAGATACGATTCCACTTAGTGTTCCAGAAGCATATGGTTTCATTGTTTCAAAATTTAATTCATTTTTTAAATGATCACCAGTTCCCTGATTAGATTTAAAAATCATGTATCCATCTAATTTTTCATTACTTTTTAGAATTTTAGTTGCATCAATTAATGAATTTACATTTTCTCCTCGGATTCCATAAAAAACTGGATCAGGTCCATGAGGAGTAATTAAAACTCGATCTTTTTTTACATCAAAACTATTAAACGTATACGGAAAAGTTTTTTCTTGCATTTCCTTAACACTCTTTACTGAAATTTTTCTCTCTGTTCCAAATTTTATTTTTTTTCTATAACTTAACAGCTCCAATGTATGATCATGAAAATCATATCCAATTGCACTAATTGCTCCAACTAAACCTTGACCATTTCCTTCATAAAAGAAATCAAGATTATATTTTTTAGCTAATTTTTTAGCATCATTTCTATTAATTAATTGCCATAAAGCTAAATTACTAAATTTTGTAAATTCAGAAGGAATAATATCACTTTCAAAAAAGACAAGTCCAGGATTTGCTCCATTTTTAATATCAGAATATTTTGAGACTAAATTTTTAATTTGATTTTTTATTTTAGAAGGATTTCTAGTCTTAATTTTTAATGAAACAGCTCCATTTCCTCGTGTTTTCCATGGAATGTTAGGATTAAATCTAATTAATTTTGGAAAATCAAGAAATTCAGTTTTTTGTTTTTGGAGTAAATCAACAATTTTGTAGGCTAGAAATGTAGTACACATTCCAGTAGGTGAATCAGTATCATCAAATCCAATATTTAGAACAGATTCCTTAATCATGATTTATCTAATTGGTTCAGACATTTTTAGTTGTTGTAAATTACAGTTGGTTTAAATTAATAACATTCTGTTCTAAGCTAAATTGATAATAATTGATGAAGCAAGAATTTTCAAAGAAATAGATGAAAAAAACCCAGCATCAGTTTCATTAAATGGTCCAGACGGCATGCTACCACAAGTTCAAGACATGGCAATTAAAATTTCAACAAAATATGACATACCAGCATATGTTTTAGCAGATACCACATGGGGAACTTGTGATTTGAATACAACTGGTTCAAAAATATTAGGAGCAGAAATTCAATTTAATATTGGTCATACAATCAATACGGAATCATTAGAAAAAAATTTAGTTTTAATTGATGCTTTTGATGATGTAGGATTTGAGAGTGTTGCAGAAAAATGCACAGATCTTCTAAAAGGAAAATTAATTTCACTTGTTACAGATAGTCAGCATTTACATCAGATGGATACAGTTGAAAAAATTTTAACAAAAAATGGAATTAAAGTAAAAATCGGAAAAGGAAAAGGACAATTAAACGACGGTCAAGTATTTGGCTGTGAATTTTATCCTGCAACAGAATTAAAAAAAGAGGTTGACGCTTACGTATTTTTAGGACAAAGTAATTTTCATGCAGCAGGAATTGCATTATCAACAAATTTACCAACATTTGTTTTAGATCCTTACTTTAATGAAGTAAGAGAAGTAACAGAATTTGCACGTACTCTAAAAAAGAAAGCAACAATGGCAATATACAAAGCAGCAGAAGCAAATTCATTTGGAGTGATTATCGGCTTAAAGGAAGGCCAATTATCAAAAGTATTTGGTTTAAAATTTAAAAAAGAATTAGAAAAAGAGGGCAAAAAAGTTCAATTATTTGCCTTGACAGACATCACAAATGACAGATTAAACAATCTAAGAGGAATTGATGCATTCATTCAAGTTGCATGTCCAAGAATATCTACAGATAATCAATTTGATAAACCAGTTTTATCAACACCTCAAGCAAATGCACTTCTCAAAGTTTTACGAAAAGAGAATATTGATGAATATTTAGAAATTCCACATTGGTTGTAATTAGGATATTAAATTCTGAAATCTAATATTATCAGATAAATTTTCAAATGATTTTGATTTTTTTGCTTTAATTTTGTATTGGATTCCTTGAGAAATTGCATGTTCAAGTAAATCTAAAGCACCATCAAAATTAGAAAGCATTGCAAAATTAGATGCTTTATCAAAAAGAACATCCCCATTATCAGGATAATCTTTCAGTATACTATTACAACAAGAGATAGATTCATTAAATTTATTCATAGAAAATAAAATTCGCTCCTTGTGATATAATACAATATTATAATTTGGGTTATTTTTTAAAATATTATCACAAATGGATAAAGATTCAATTAAATTTCCTTGCTTTCGAAAAGAAGATATTTTGTTAATTAATACAGATAAGTCATCAGGGCATATCTCTAAAGCAGCATCATAACATTTCATTGCATTGGTAAAATCTTTGAGTTTACTTAGAGCATATCCTTTATTGTTAAGAGAACTAATATTTTTTGGATCTTCATCTAGTATTTTATCATAATATACAATTGCTTGCTGAAATTTTCCTTGTAAAAATAAGCGATTACCTTCATCTAAAATTGAATTTACTTTAGGATCAGTCATAACTAATCAGAATTAGGTTTAATCAAAATTTTACCAAAAAGACCCTTACCATTTAGCATTTTATTATGAGCATTAACAGCATCATCTAAAGAATATACAGAATCAATAATAGATTTAATTTTACCTTTTGACATCCAATAGAAACACTCTTCCAATTCAGCTCGAGTGCCTTGAGTGGAGCCTAAAATATTAATTCCTTTAAAGAAAATATGTCGTAAATCTGTTTTAGCATCATATCCAGTAGTAGCACCAGTTGTGACAATAGTTCCACCATAATTTAACAAAGTCAGTTCTTTATTCCAATGTGAACCACCAATATGTTCAAAAATTACATCAACACCAGGAACATCACCATTAGGTTTAGGAATTTTTTTTGCAATTGCTCTAACTTCTTTGTGCCAATCTTCTTTTCTATGATCAACTGCAAAGTCAGCTCCCAGGGAGAGTAATTTATCTAGTTTTTCAGGGCTTGCTGTTGCAATAACTGTACAGCCAAATAATTTTGCAATTTGAATTCCAAAAGTACCAATTCCAGAACTTCCACCCATTATCAAAACTAATTGCCCAGGTTGAATTTTAGCTCTACCAACTAGCATGTGCCAGGATGTTAACAATGTCATTGATGCAGCTGCTGCTTGATCATAAGAAACACCTTCTGGAATTTTAAGTACATTAACTTCAGGCAAATGTGTAAATTGACAATATCCTCCCCAAAGAGGTCCGGTTTCAAAACCCCAAATTGTTCTTTTTTTACAATTAAATTCTCGTCCAGCAGTACAAGATTTACAAACTCTGCATGACATATTTCCATGAGAAACAACTCTATCTCCAACTTTGATATTCTTAACATCAGAACCTACTGCAACAACTTCACCTGCAGCGTCTGTTCCAGAAATATGAGGTAAAGGTATTGCCAGAGGTTTACCTCGCATACCCCAAATATCATCATAGTTTAATGCAGCAGATATTACTTTGAAAACAACTTCATTAGAACGTGGTTCAGGTTTAGGTAGATTTTTGATTTTTAAAATTTTAGAAAAATCATCATCAATTGTGTATTCCTCATATACTAATGCCCTCATGATTTCTTTGTAGATTTTAGAGATATATGATTTATCAGGATCTTTTAGACCATAAACAATTATAATCATAGCGACAAAATTTAGATTATGTCAGATAATTCAGTATTTCCAGGAGATAAAATAGCATCAATTGAGGAATATGAAGCAGGCCACAATACTTTTGATGATGGAGATATGGTTAGAGCAGCAACAATAGGGGAAAAAGATTTGAACAAAGAAACAAGAATAGCAAATGTCAATCACCCAAAACTTCTATCAATTCCAAAAGTAGGAGATATCATAATTGGAACAGTAGCAGCAGTAATGTCATCAATGATTGCAGTTACAGTTGATTACATTAATGGAAAACCAACTACTTCAAAAGTAGAATGTATTTGCGGTACACGAAATATGAGAATAAGAAATGTAGCACTGGTTAATGATATAGCAACATTAAAAGTTGTTGCACACCTTAATGGAACAATTCATGGAGTTATGGATGAAAAAGAATTAGGAATTATGTTTACAAAATGTAGAAAATGTGGAGGAAAAGTTGTTACAATGCGTGATGCCATTAAATGTACAGATTGTTCATGGATTGATGAAAGAAAACTTTCTTCAAACTTTGGTAAAACTGATTTCGTACATTTAACAGAATAAAGAAATGACAAGTGTTTCGTTCCAAGGTGAACTAGGAGCATATAGTGAAGCTGCAGCAAAATCTTTTTTCAATAAGGATATCAAAACAATTCCATTTCACACATTTGCAGAAATTTTACAAAATACATCTAAAAACATAACAGAATATTCAATTTTACCGGTAGAAAATTCATTGGAAGGAAGTGTAGGAGAAAGTTATGATTTATTATATTTTACAGATCTTAATGCAACTGGAGAAACATATCATAAAATTGAACATTGTTTAATTGGAACTGGTAAAATAGAAGAAGTAGATACAGTATATTCACATCCACAGGCTTTAGGTCAGTGTAGAAAATTTATTGAAAAAAATAATATGAAAACAATTCCCACATACGATACAGCAGGTAGTGTAAAAATTATTCAAGAATTAAATAAAAATAATTGTGCATGTATTGCAAGTAAAGAAGCTGCATCAATTTACAATATGCCCATTATTGCAGAAAATATTGCAAATAACCTCAACAACTATACTAGATTTCTAATATTATCTAAAGGTGAATCTTTAGAAACTGGAAATGATAAAACTTCAATCATTTTTTCAATAAAGCATGAACCAGGCTCACTATATAGAATCATAGAAAATTTTAATAAAAATAATGTTAATTTAACAAAAATAGAATCAAGACCTACAAAATCTAACACATGGGAATACAATTTCCACGTAGATTTTGAAGGTCATCAAAAAAATAACAGTATTTCAGAAATGTTAGATAAAATTAAAAAAGATACACTTTTCATGAAAATTCTGGGCTCTTATCCTTCTGTAAAATTAAGCTAAAAGCCTTTTGGTTTTCGTAAAGTAAAACCTAAACTAAATCCCAAGATAACTACTCCAGAGGTAATCACCATAAAATCAAATGTAATTCCAAAAGGATCAGGTGTTTGATTGGTATTAGCTGTAATTTCTAATTCACTAGCACCAGTATTTTGAATTACAATTATTGTTTGACCATCTTCAGTATGAGTCCAATCTAAGACTAGTTCTTTTTTGTAAGAAGTATTTGATATGTTTAATCCATCACCAGGACTTGTAAGTTTAAGATCAAAAGAATCTCCAATAATCATCATATATTGTGGTGCATCTTTTGGTGCAGGAATTGTAAAGAATTCGGAATCACCAGGAGACATAACAAAATTTTCATTCATAGAAATTGTTGGTGCTAAAGAATTAATCAATGCAAAAGCACCCAGTCCAATAACAAGACTACCAACAACTAAGCCAATAATAGTTCTTGTAGCTAACATAATAAAATAACTTTAGATACTGCTTAAAAAATTATCTACATTAAAGATACGTCATGAGGCTGACTTTCTGCAAATCCAGCTCTTGACATTTTAATAAATTCAGCATTTTCTTGCATTTGAGGAATTGTGTGTGCACCACAGTAACTTAAACCAGAACGAACTCCACCCGTAAGTTGTTTTAGAATATCTACAACAGATCCTTTGTATGGAACCATTGCTTCAACACCTTCTGCAACATAATCATTGAGATCATCAAAAGATGTAGAACCACTTTCTTTAGATTTTCTTCCAATAGATGCACCAAGAGAAGCCATTCCACGGTATATTTTGAAACGCTTTCCATTCTTTGTTAATACGGTTCCAGGAGATTCATCAGTTCCTCCCAACATACTTCCAACCATAACAGTTGAGGCACCAGCTGCTAATGCTTTTGTGGCATCACCGGAATTTCTAGTTCCACCATCAGAAATAACTGGAATACCATAATCACGTCCTATTTTTGCACAATCCATTACTGCTGTTAGTTGAGGAACTCCCGAACCAGTAATTACTCTAGTTATACAAATTGAACCTGAACCAACACCAACTTTTACAGCATCAACTCCTGCTTTCATTAAATCTTCAGCACCTTGAGCAGTTGCAATATTTCCTGCAATTAATTCACAATTAGGAAATGCTTTTTTGATATGTTTTACAGTACTGATTGCATTTTCACTATGACCATGAGCAATATCAACAACTAGAGTGTCAGCACCTGCTTCTAAAAGAGATTCACTTCTTTCTAAAAAGTCACCTTTAACTCCAACTGCAGCTCCAACAAGAGGGCGACCTTTACCATCTTTGGATGCATTTGGATAAGCAGAATTATTTGTTATATCCTTGCTTGTAATCAAACCTTTTACAAATCCAGATTCATCAACTAAAGGTAATTTTTCAATTCTATGTTTATGTAAAAGATCTTTTGCCTCATCAATAGAAATACCATATTTTGCAGTAACAACATCTTTAGTCATTACATCTTGAATAAGATTTTTAGAATTTGCAAATAACAAATCTCTTTTAGTAATAATTCCAATTAACTTTGAAGTAGCATCAACTACCAATAATCCAGAAATATTTTTATTTTCAGCATAATCTAATGCAGTTTCAATTGTTTTATCAGCAGTTATAGAATAAGGGTTTTCAATCATTACACTTCCAGATCGTTTTACTTTAAGAACTTCATTTGCTTGTTCTTGAATTGTTAAAAATCTATGAATTATTCCAATTCCTCCCGCACGTGCAATGGCTACAGCCATAGAGGATTCAGTAACAGTATCCATATTGGCACTCACAAAAGGGATGTTTAGAGAAATGTTTCTAGATAATTGAGTTGTTAGACTAGTTTGGCTTCTACTTGTTATATCAGAATATTTGGGTACAAGAAGAACGTCGTCAAATGTTAATCCTTCTTTAAATTCCAATGAAACCTTGTTAAAAAAGTAAAATATTGATTATAAGCCTTTGTGTTATTTTGATAATTTTGAAGCGATTGTAATAGCATCTTTAGTAGCCAACACATTATGAGTACGAATAAGATCGGCTCCATTTAAAACACATATTGCTTCAGCAGTAATAGATCCAAACAATCGATCAGAAGTATTCTCTTTTTCTAAAAGATTACCAATAATGGATTTATTTGAAACGGATATTAAAATAGGATAATTCATTTTAATAGAATTTAAATTTTTAATGACAGATAGATCTCTTTCAACCCAATCAGTTTTAATTTTTGTAAAAAATTTACCTTTTCCTGTTTTTCTAAAAAAACCAATTGCAGGATCTAGTACAATTTTTTTATTTGAGATATTACACTTTTCTGCAATTTTTAAGCTATCTGCAAGAAGTTTTTTTGTAGAATTTATCGCACTCCCAGATATGGTTTTGGAATCATACGCACATAGAATTAATGAAGGTTGAAATTTAGATATTACATCCTTCATTTGTACATCATATTTTAATCCTGAAATATCATTAATTATTTCAACATCATGTTCTAAAGCATTTTTAGCTACACTGGATCTACATGTGTCAACAGATATTGGAAGGTTGGTATTATCTTGAATAATTTTTACTGCATTAAGAATTCTTTTAGATTCTACTTTTTCAGATACATGAGTAGACAAATAGGGGGCAGTAGACATACCACCCACATCAATAAAGTCTGCACCGTCATTTTCCATTTGAATTACGGTATTTTTAATTTTCATACGGGTAGTATTGATTGATTTTTTGTAAAATGATTCTGGACTAGTATTCAAAATACCTACAATTCGAACAGGATTCCTTCCGCCAACAGAAATATTTGCAATTTTTGCCATATAGTTTATGAAAACCTCATACAATTTGAGTGATATGATGATTTTAGGTTGGGAAAAAAGATATTTTTCTATTTTAAAGAAATTGAATTATAGTGAGAAAAAAGATAAAGAGTCAGCTTTAATTTTAGATTCAATTTTAAAAAAAACAAATACTATTGAAAAAATTGAAAAAATAATCCAGGGTAAAACAGTTTTTGTCATAGGTTCTGGACCATCGTTATCAATTGCCATTCCAAAATTAAAAAAGTTAGAAAAATCTATAAAAATTGCAGCTGATAGTTCATTAAAACCACTAATAGCTAATGGGATTTTTCCAGACATAGTTGTAACAGATTTAGATGGAGATGAGGATACAATTAAAAAAATATCAAAGACAAAATCAATATTTGTAGTACATGCACATGGAGATAATATTGAAAAGTTACAAATGGTTAAAAAAATAAAAAATTGTATCGGAACAACTCAAACAAATCCATTCAATAAAATTCAAAATTTTGGAGGTTTTACTGATGGGGATAGAGGGGTTTTTTTAGCAAGTCATTTTGATGCCAAAAAAATTATTTTGTTTGGAATGGATTTTGGAAATCAAATTGGTAAATTTTCTAATACAAAAAAATCAGATAGAGAGACTAAATTAAAAAAATTAGAAATAGGAAGAGATCTTTTAATCTGGCTATCAACAATTACTAAATCAGAATTATTTACCACATCAAAACCAATCAAAGGGTTTAGAAAAATATCATACAAAGAAGTAAATAACATAATTACCTAGAATGCATTTAATACCCATTACAGATTTATTGAATTATGCAATTTTCAGAAGAGCAAGTAAAAAAAATAGTTGCTTTGAGAGAAAATATGCTTAGACAAATAGATAAAGATCAGGAAGGCATAGAAATGTTGGAAAAAAATATACTAGTATTAGATGAATTTCTAAAAGGATCTAGTTTCACAAAAGCATCTCAATTAAAAACAGGAATTGAGCCTGAGATCATAAAAAATGTAGAAGAGTCGGAACAGGTAGAAGAGTCAATTCCAATTAAAAGAGGCAGTGATGGAAAAATAATTGCTAATGCATATGTTACACCAGATCAAGTTTCAATAATTTTAGATAAACAAGTTATGATTAATGCAGACACCCCACCTTTCAAATCATTCTTTTTAGATAGAATTATTGGAGAAATGAAGAAGAAAGATTCAGTTGAAGCACAAAATGGAAAAATCCAAAAAGAATCAATAATAGATTATATTATAAATAAAAATGGGGCAGACATTAGAGAAATTATAATTAAGAATTATAGGCAAAAAGAGAGAGTGACAGAATTAATCAATACGGTAGGATGGTCATTAACAAGGATGTTGGAGAATATCAGTAAGTGATTTTATGGATAAAATTCTAGTTTTAGACTTTGGTTCTCAGTATAGTCATTTAATTTGTAGAAGAATTAGAGAATTCTCTGTTTTTGCAGAACTAGTACCGTATGATATCAGTTATGAAGAAATACAAAAACATAATCCAAAAGGAATAATTTTTTCTGGAGGTCCATCTAGTGTGTATAATTCAGAAGCTCCAGTTCCAGAAAATAAAATTTATGATATGGATTTACCATTATTAGGAATTTGTTATGGACACCAGTTAATTGTAGAGAAATTTGGAGGTAAAGTAAAAAGAGCAAACAAAGAATACGGCTCATCAATTTTAACAATAGATAACGATAATGATTTACTAAACGGAGTAGGTAAATCAGTTAGAGCATGGATGAGTCACGGTGATGAGGCTGAAGAAATTCCATCAGGATTTGAAATAATAGGCCATACAGAAGGTGCAAAAGCTGCAGCAATAGCATCAAATGAAAAATCAATTTATGGAATTCAATTTCATCCAGAAGTAGTGCACACAGAGCAAGGTGCACAGATTCTCAAAAATTTTGTACTAAAAGTATGTGGTGCAAAACAAGATTGGACAATGAAAGGTTTTATCGATACAGCAGTAGAAAAAATTTCAAAAATTGAAGGGAATGTTCTCTGCGGGGTTAGTGGAGGAATAGATTCTACAGTTGTAGCGTTACTTATTGACAAAGCAATTGGAAATAGAATGAAATGTGTCTTTGTAGATAATGGTTTGTTACGATTAAACGAAGAAAAAGAAGTAGAAGAAATGTTTAAAGAAAATTTCAAAGTTAATTTTACAGCAGTTAATGCAGGAGAACAATTTCTTGAAAAATTAAAAGGAGTAGCAGATCCAGAAGCAAAAAGAAAAATTGTTGGTGAAGAATTTATTCATGTTTTTACTAAATTTGCTGAAAAAGAAGGTCCTTTCAAATGGTTAGCACAAGGAACACTATATCCAGATGTAATTGAAAGTGGAGTTTCAAAAGGTCCAGCAGCTATGATAAAATCTCATCATAATGTAGGAGGATTACCAGATTGGCTTAATTTAGAAATTTTAGAACCATTAAGAGAGTTATACAAAGATGAAGTTAGAGAAATTGCTAAAATCTTAGGTGTTCCTGAAAAACTTTTCATGAGACATCCATTTCCAGGTCCAGGATTATCAGTTAGAATAATTGGTGAAGTGACTCCAACAAAATTAGAAATTTCAAAAGTAGCAAGTAAAATTGTTGAAGAAGAGTTAATGGAATCTGGATTTTATACAAAAGTTTGGCAAGCATATGCAGCAGTAGGCGATGATAAAGCAGTGGGAGTGGTAGGGGATGAGAGAAGATATGGAAACATAGTTATGATTAGAGTTGTAGATTCTATTGACGCAATGACTGCAGATTGGACAAGACTTCCACATGAAGTATTAGAAAAAATGAGTAATAGGATTACAAATGAAATTGAAGATGTAACTTGGGTAACATATACAATTTCAAGTAAACCTCCTGCAACCATTGAACCACAGTAGTGAAAAATTATGAATTATGAAAAAATCTGTGATCAAATATTAGAATCTAATGAAAAAATTAGATATGCAGCTGTTTATGATTACGGGGAACTTGTTGACAAAATTAGACCAGGAATAACATCTTATCTAACTAGAGAAGAAACGGAAACATCACTGTCACAAGCAATTTACAGATGGTCAACAAGGAAAAAAACTGCTGATAAAATTGGAACTCCACTTTATGCATTAGCAAAATATGAAAAAATCTTTAGAATTACAATACCAATTGGAGGTGCAGGTTTGATTTTGATAACTACAGAATTAGATGCAGATGTTAATAAAATTGTAGATAAATGTCTTGAAATTAGAGATGAGCATGTTAAAAATTTATGATTGATATGAATTTTCATGTCTTTGATACATATGTTAAATCAAACGATGGGAATACAATGCATTTTGATGTAATTACAGACAAAAAAGATTCTACGATTGCAATTTCTTTTGCAAAAGAATGGTTAGAATCAATTGGTGAAAAAAATGCAAAGGTAAGTACAGAAGAATGTAAATTCTGTCATTCAGAATCTGTTGCAGAAGATATAGAAATAGAAATTATGACAAATGGGTATTTTATTGTAAAAATGGAAGGATGTCCAAAATAATTAATCTAGTAATGCAGCACCAAATACACCTGAAGAATCACCAAGATTATTTTTCAATATAGGTGTCTCAATGATATCTGAAAATACTTTTGAATAAATTGAGTCCTTACCTTCAGTGTATAAAAAATCAATATTAGATAAACCGCCACCAAGTATTATTGCGTCAGGATCTAAAATGTCAATTACATTTGCAAGACCATAACCCAAATTTTCTAAAAATTCATCTTTCCATTTTTTTCCTACATGAATATCAAAATTATTAATAATTTCAGGCATAGATTGAGTTAATCCAGTTAACTGGTTCCAACGTTTTTCCAAAGAAGGTCCACTGATGTACGTTTCCACACATCCAGATTTACCACAATAGCAAGGATTTCCATTACGATGTAAAGTATGGTGTCCCCATTCACCTGCAATATTATTTTTACCAGAATGAAGACTATTATTAATTACAATTCCCCCACCAACACCAGTTCCCATTATCACACCAAAAACTAAATCAAATCCAACCCCAGCACCCATTTTAGATTCAGCCATTGTAAAACAATTGGCATCATTTTCAATGGAAATAGTTTTTTCCAATTTATTTTCTAAATCTATTTTTAGAGATTTACCGATTAAGCACTGAGTATTACTATTTTTAATTAATCCAGTTTGTTTTGAAATTGTGCCAGGACAACAAATACCTAATGTAAAATCAGAAATATTTTGAGATACATCAAAAACTAAAGTTGTAATAGTGTTGATAATTTCATTGTAATTATTTTGAGGAGTGGGTACTCTTTTTCGTTCTAAAACATTTAGATTTTCATCAAGAACAATAATCTCGGTTTTAGTACCACCTAAATCTACACCAATTTTGTACAACAATAATTTATGAAAAGTAGTATGATTAAGTTTTAACTAAATTTATCCCATACCGCCGCCACCTGGACCACCAGATATAGCGATTACATCATCGATTCTAAGAATCATACATGCTGCTTCAGTTGCGGATTTTATAATTTGTTCTTTAACTACAAGTGGCTCTAAAACATTAATTTCCATCATATCAGCAATTTTTGTATTTTTAGCATCAATTCCAGTCCATTTTTGACCTTGATTTTGTTTTGATCTTAAAGTAGCCATGGTGTCAATTGGATCCATTCCTGCATTTTCTGCAATAGTTAATGGTATTACTTCCAATGCTTCAGCATATTTTTTAATTGCAAGTTGTTCTCGTCCATCAAAATTATCAGCCCAAGTTTTAAGCTGTGATGCTGCAAATGCTTCAGGAGCACCGCCACCTGCTACAATTTGTGGTTTTTCAATTACATCTTTTACTACCATTAAAGAATCATGAATAGAACGATCTACTTCATCAATTACTCTTTGAGTTCCTCCACGAATTAACAATGTAACAGATTGAGGATGTTTACAACCTTCAATGAAAACCCATTTGTCAGATTCAACTTTCTTTTGATGAGCCAAATTAGCATGGCCAAGATCATTTTCAGATAAATCATCTAAATTACTAATGACACGACCACCTGTAGCTTTAGAAAGTTTTATCATATCACTTTCCTTAACACGACGAATTGCCATTATACCATGTTTAGAAAGATAATGTTGTGCAATATCATCAATTCCTTTTTGACAAATCAAAACATTAGTACCAGCATCATGTAATTTATCAACCATTGTTTTTAACATTCTATTCTCTTCTTCTAAGAACATCTGCATTTGAGTTGGATCAGTAATTCTAATTTCTGCACTCATCTCTGTTTTTGCAATCTCTAATGCAGAATTAATTAGTGCAATTTTTGCATTTTCTATTCTAGTAGGCATCCCACTATGAACAATTTCTTTATCTAAAACAATACCTTGTATAATTTGTGTGTCATCGATTGAACCACCTGGTTTCTTTTCAACTTTAATATTTTCAAGGTCGACAGAATACTTGTCACCTTTTTTTGTTGCAATACTAAGAACTGCATCAACTACAATTTTTGATAAATTAATACTATCTTCAGAAATTAATTTAGATTGCATACTAGTTGAAGCAATTTTAAGAAGTGTTACTTTATCATCAGCTTCAATTTTTTTAGATAATTGTGAATAGATTTCTAAAGTTTTTTCAGCTGCTGCTTGGAAACCTTCAATGATAGTTGAAGAATGAACATCTTTTTTCAAGAGATCTTCTGCTCTAGATAATAATGCACCGGCAAATACAACAGAAGAGGTTGTTCCATCACCCACTTCATTATCTACAGTTTTAGAGATTTCAACGATCATTTTTGCTGCTGGATGTTGAACATCAATTTCTTTAAGAATAGTAGCACCATCATTTGTAATTGTAACGTCGCCTAAGGAATCAACTAGCATTTTATCTAAACCACGAGGTCCGAGACTACTTCTTACTAATTGAGCAACCAATTTTGCGGCTGCAATATTATTTTGTTGTGCATCTTTACCTTTTGTTTGTAATGCGCTCTCTTTGAGAACTAAAACTGGTCCATTAGGTCCTTGTTGAATTGATGCCATTTTGATTCATTATCGGATATCAAAATCCCCCTTTTTAACATTGCCTAATTAATTGGAGAGACATAAGATCGCTTTTTAACATCAACAATTCCACCTGCAAGGATTCTAACAGATGGTAAAGCTAAGAATGGTAAGAATAAAGGAATCAAATGAGGTCGAGTGAATTTACATCCCAAATCCATAATGGTGTTATTGATCTTTTCAAAATTAGATGAAACAGTTTCAAAAGAATCTGTTGAAATAATTCCTCCAAACTGTAAAGGAAGTGAAGCAAGTATTTTTCCAGATTTTACTACAACTAATCCACCTTGATTTTTAATTAAATGGTTAGATGCTATGGCCATATCAGAATCATTTGAACCAAGTACAATCAAATTATTTTCATGAAAACTCCATGTTGAAGCAAATGCACCAATATCAGCACCAAAATTTTCAAGAAATCCAATAGAATGTTTATTCGTTCCATGAATTCTATCAAATGCTGCAACTTTCCAAATATCAGAATCAAGAGATGCAGAAACATGACCATCTTTGGAATAAAGTTCAGATGAACCTAATTTGGTAATTATTTCATTTTGCATAAAAATTGTATTTGCAATGACACTATTTTTTTTAGATTTAATAAGAAAATCATTTTTAGAGAATTTTTTTAATTTAACAGTTTTTTTAATCCATGGAGCAATAATATTTTTCTTCATAGGGGCGATAAAAATACCATTAGAAACTACAAGTTTACCTCCAACAAAAACATGTTTTGGCTTAAATGATTTTAAATTATCAAAAACTAGAATGTCAGCTAATTTTCCAGGTGCAATTCCACCAAGATCTTTTCCCATATTATAATAATCAAAATTATTCTTAGATGCCATTGTAACTGCATCTATAGGCTCTAAACCAAGTTTAATGGATTCACGTATACAATAATCAATATGGCCAAATTTAGAAATGTCTAACGGGTCAAGACCATCAGAACAAAACATTAATCGATTAAGATATGTTCCATGCGACAATACACGTGGAATGATTTCTTTTAAATCACGACGTATAGAACCTTCTCTAATCATTATCCACATTCCAAGACGTAATCGTTCTAACACTTGATCAAAATTAATTGGTTCATGGCAAGAAAGTATTCCAGATGAAACATATGCGTTAAGTTTTTTATCACTTGCTCCAGCAGTATGTCCATTAATTATGCAATCACACTCTAACATTGTTGAAAGTGATTTCATTGTTTTAGGTTCACGTAAAATTACTTTAGTCCATGAAAAAACTTCGCCCATCCCAATTACATGAGGATGTTTGATTGCAGATTTTTCTTGAAGTAGAGTTAAAGATTTGGTATTGCTAAATTTTGCATCTACTGGAAGCCCTCCAGGAACTACTTGGAATATTCTAATGGGTAGATTTTCTCCCAGTTTAAGAAATTCTTGAAAACCCTTGTAACCGCCAATACTAACAATATCAATAGGATCAGAAAAAAGTGAGGTTACACCACAAAGAAGAGCTTGTTTTGCAAATTCAGAGGGCAATACAAATTGATCAATGTGTAGATGAGGGTCTGCAAATCCAGGACTCACAAATTTATCTTTAATATCAATGATTTTTGTTTTTGAGCCTATTGTATGACTAGCATCAGGACCAACATATGCAATACGATCATTAATTATTGCGATCTGAATTTTTGGAATAATTTCTCTAGTGTAAACTGAAAGTAAGCTACAATTCTGTAGTATAAGATCAGATTTTTTTTCACCAAGTGCTACTGAATTTAGTGAATCAATTGAGCGTGCTAGGCTTGAACTCATAACTAATAATTAATTTTATGATTATTATAGGTTCAATGCTTAAATTACGGTTGAAGCGGTTTTGTTGATATGAACATTCCAAAGGTGATCAGGAAATTTTGTGCAAAATGTAATGCACATACTGAACAAAAAGTTGGAATTTACAAGGCTGGAAAAAGACGAGGTATGGCAGCAGGTGAACGTCGTCACGCTATACGCAAAAAGGGATATGGTGGACAAAAATTCCCAAAACTTGCAAAACCAGCCAAAGTTACAAAGAAAGTTACGCCTATTATGACATGTACTGTATGTAAAAAGAAATACAATAAAAAAGGAGTTAGAATTAAGAAATTTGAGTTGGTAGCAGCATGAAGAAAGGACACATAGAAATTCCAAAACCATCAAGTAAGTTTCAGAAGGTTAATTGTGAAGAATGTGGTGAATTACAAATAGTGTATTCTCATGCATCTACAGTGGTTTCATGTAATTCTTGTGGAAATACAATCTCAGAACCAACAGGTTCTAAAGCTAAAATAAATGGCAAAATTTCAGGTAGTGCCGAGTAATTCATAATCCTGCTTTGTGTTTAAATTAAATGCAACACGCTTATCATCCATTATAATATAATTTTCGTTAATATTTTCAGATGAAGTAATTTTATTTGCATTAATTAAAGAAATTCCAGTATAGTGACATATTTTGTTATCATAATTTACAGAATAATTAGATTTCAATCCAAGTGCTGTTAAAAATTTGTTAGTGACAAGAATACTTGTCCAAATTTTTTCAGGATCATAATAATTAACAATTTGTCGTACAATTTCTTTATCTAATAATGGTAAATCACCAGAAGTAACTAAAACAGAATCATTGGTTGATTGAAGTACCAAAGTTAAATCCTCAGCATATCCAATTCCAGAAGAATCAAATGTTTTAATATTATTTTCTTGTAACAATTTTTTTGTTTTTGGAGAATGTAAACTTGTTATTGCTAAAATTTTTGAAAAACAGTTTGAATCATTTAAAGAATCAACTACATGAAGAATAATTGATTTTTTATATTTGAGTAATAATTTCTCATCATCTAAATTCATACGAGTCCCTTTACCTCCAGCCATTACAAAACCAATCATAATGAAACAAATACCATTAATGATGCTAAACGAGTTAATTCATTAGTTGAACCAAGAACATCACCAGTAATTCCACCAAAACTACGATTAGATATTATTAAAATTATTAAAGTTACAATCACAGTAACACCAAGCATTACAAGTCCAGTAGTTTCACCAAGTAGTGTAATAGGAATAATCATAATTATCAATGCAACAATTAATTTTTTCTTATCTTTCATAATTTTCATAAAAGGAGAGTTTGAGCCTAATGATGCTGAATTTCCTAAACTAGCTAATAGAACCATTGAGAATTTTGCTAAAATTTCACTAATTAAAATTGCCTTAAACAAATCAAATCCTGTTGTAAGTGAAATTGTAACAACTAATCCAATAAGATACAAGATAATTGCAACTATTCCAGCAGAACCTGTAGAAAGATCCTTCATTGCGTTAAGTTTTTTCTCTTTAGTACCTTTTACCATAAGACCATCAGCAAAATCAGCTAAACCATCTGCATGATGAATTCCAGTTATAATTACAAGTGATGTGACAACAAGAAAACTAACTATAATTGGATCTAAAAAGAAAGATAAACCAAAACCAAAACCACCAACTAAAATTCCAATTATAATTCCAACAATAGGAAAAAGATACATGTATTTTGCAATATTTTCTAAAGTTGAATTTGATGATGGAAAAATTGTCAAAAAAGAAAAAATAGAACCAATCGCTTTAAACATAAATCCACCATCCAATAAAAGATAAAATTAGAATTATTGGAACAGTGATAATTCCAAAGAAAAGAACGGAAGTTAATTTCATAATATTAATTGCAGAAATTACATGTTGTTTTGTAAGTATAATTTCACCATCACCTAATTTGTAATGATTTATTTTTTCAAACTTTGTTTCAAGAGCACCTGCTAATGCAGCCATAGGATATCCAGCATTTGGGCTTTCAGTTTTTTTACCATCTCTCATCATTATTTTGTAAGAATGTCTCCAATTATTATGTAGAATAGCTGCTGAAATAATCATCATTAATCCTGTAAGTCTAGACGGAATATAATTTAAGATTGTATCACATGTAGCTGTAAACCATCCTAAATTTTTAAAAAGATCATTTTTGTATCCAATCATCGAATCTGCAGTATTAACAATTCTATAGAAAAAGGCACCAGGTAATCCAAAAAAGGCGTAATAAAACATCGGGCCAGTTATACCATCAACAGTATTCTCACTAATGCTCTCAAGTACGCCTGAAAGTATATGATTTTTATCCAAATTTGTGGTATTTCTTTTTACAATCATAGATAGATGATTTCTAGCCATATTGAGATTATTATTTTCAAGGGATTCTAATACATTAATTGCATGTTTTTCCATTCCACGAATAGCAATAGTACTTTTTAGCAACATTATTCCAACAAGTACAGATACAACTAATGAGATGTAATCAGTAAAAATTAAAGAAATTCCAAAATCAATACTCAATAATAATAAAATAACAATACTTGAAATAATTACAATTATTAAAACACCACCAATTTTTTCAAATATAGGATTTTGGTGTTTTGCAAGAGTAGTGAATTTTGCAATCAATGTGCCTATCCAAGCTGTTGGATGATAACGATTTTTTGGATCCCCAAATATTAAATCAATTAAAATTGCAAATCCAATAATAGTTATAGATTCAAAAATCATTGTAACATTTTTTCAATTGAATTAATATCAATATTTAATTTAACAATTTTAGATAATTTATTTAATTCATCATCAATGTTTGCAATATTTTTTTTAGTCCAAGCAAAATCTTTAGGATCTACATTAAGAGAATCTTCTTCAGGTAAATTTAATGACATTAATGGAACAGTTCCCATGACAGGTATTTTTGTAATATTTTTTAATTTTTTAAATCCAGGTTTTAATACATTGATGTCACCACGAAATTTATTAAAAATAAATCCTTTTACAAGTTTTTGATATTTTTTATCAATTAGATTCATAGTTCCGACTAAACTTGCAAAAGAACCACCTCTATCAATGTCAGTAACTAATAATACATCTGCATCTGCTTTTTTAGCAATTTTCATATTTGCAATATCATATTTCTGTAAATTAATTTCTGCAGGAGAACCTGCACCTTCCAGAATTACCAAATCAAAATTTTTCTGTAAAGTTTTTAGTGATTTTGAGGCTATTTTCATCCCTTGGGTATTTACAAATTTTTCATAGTATTCTGTGGCATGCATTTTTTTGAAACGCTTACCATTCAAGTAAACAATACTGGAATAATTTCCAACAGGTTTTAACAAAATGGGATTCAGATCAGGGCTAATATTGCAACGTGCACCAAAGGCTTGAATTGCTTGAGCACGAGAAATTTCAAAATCAGGCGTAATATATGCAAAATTAGACATATTTTGAGATTTAAACGGAGCAACACTGTAACCCTTATCAGAAAAAATCCTGCACAGAGCTGCAACCAATGTTGTTTTACCAGCACCAGAAGATGTTCCTTGAATCATTAATGATTTCATTTAATTTTCTCCAACGCACGTACTAATTTTATATTATCTTTATGTGATTTTACTGCAATTCGAATGTAATTATTATCTAAGCCTCTAAAATTTTTACAATCACGAATTAAGAGATTAAATTTTAATAATTTTGTTTGTAATTTTGTAGAGTCATATTTTGTTTTAATTAAAATAAAATTAGTAGATGAAGGAATACATTGAAATCCTTCTAAATTAGAAATATTATTTTCTAAATA
>ERZ891418.96-NODE-96-length-30291-cov-7.455616_pt1 | contig 30291 bp, 23 predicted proteins | sample MGYA00521236_ERZ891418 | MGnify/ENA primary metagenome ERZ891418 (study PRJEB32303, sample SAMEA104408696) | aquatic metagenome | biome: Brackish water; feature: Chemocline; material: water | place: Baltic Sea | collected 2014-10-18T10:34:00 | depth 100 m ... | reverse complement strand
CAGAAGGAACAGAAGGAACAGAAGGAACAGAAGGAACAGAAGGAACAGAAGGAACGAAGGAACGAAGGCAGCGAAGTGACGCGCAGTCGACTGCGCGTTGCTTCGTTCCTTCTGTTCCAACTCAATCGCATCTTCCGTCCCGGTCGGACTGCCGATCCCGCGCGACGTGACTCGTCCGCCGCCGCTTCTGGCGGCTGCCAGGTAGTCGCTGTTGTGGCTCCCGGCAGGCTCGTTTAACTTACCCGCTTCGCTTTTCGTCGAGGCTGCCGCTGGCTCAGATTCCTCGACCGCGACGAACGGCCAATCGGGGCCGGAGCCTTTGTTCCGGGGCTCTCGTCGCGACCACAGACACCTTTACGATCAGGGTACGAACCGTGCTTCGCTCTCACCATTGCGGCGAACTGACCACCGAACATGCCGATCAGCAAGTCCGCGTCTGCGGTTGGGTCGACAGCTACCGGGACCACGGCGGGCTGATTTTCATCGACCTGCGTGACCGCTACGGCCTGCTTCAGGTTGTCTTCGATCCGAAAGACAGTGCCGAGGCTCATCAGCTGGCCGGGACACTTCGCAACGAAGACGTCATCCAGGCAAACGGCGTCCTCTCGCTTCGACCTGCGGACCGAGTCAATCCGAAAATTCCTTCGGGCAAGATCGAAGTCCGGTCGAAGGAACTCATCCTGCACAACAAAAGTAAAACGCCGCCATTCGAGCCGACGGGCGACAACATTCCGAACGAGGAACTGCGGCTCAAGTATCGCTACATCGATCTGCGGCGGCCCCAGCTGCAGGAGGCGATGAAGCTTCGCCATCAGTTGTGCCACGCGACTCGCGAGTACTTCAACGCGCTCGACTTCCTGGAAATCGAAACGCCAATCATGGGGAAGAGCACTCCGGAAGGAGCTCGCGATTACCTCGTGCCGAGCCGCGTGCATCCCGGTGAGTTCTACGCGCTGCCGCAGTCACCTCAGCTTTACAAGCAGCTGCTGATGGTCGGCGGCATGGACCGCTACTACCAGATCGCCCGCTGCTTCCGCGACGAGGATCTGCGAGCGGACCGGCAGCCCGAGTTCACTCAGATCGACGTCGAGATGTCGTTTGTCGAGCAGGAAGACATCCTCACCACGATCGACGGCCTGGTCGCGGCGATGGTGAAATCCGTTCGAGGAATCGACATCCAGCTACCGTTGCCGAGGCTGACTCATGCGGAAGCTGTCGAGCGGTTTGGGAATGACAAGCCGGACATGCGGTTCGGCATGGAGCTTTCGGACATCTCCGACATCGCGGCCAGCTGCGGATTCGGTGTTTTTAAGAAGACGATCGAAAACGGCGGCAGGGTGCGAGGTCTCAACGCAAAGGGGGCCGCTGAAAAGTACAGCCGCAAGATGATCGACGAGCTGACCGCCTGGGTCGGCGATTTCGGAGCGAAAGGGCTCGCCTTTTTCCGCGTCAAAGAAGGAGCGCTCGATTCCCCGATCGCGAAATTCTTCTCAGAGGACGAGCAGAAGGCGATCATCGAAAAGCTCGACGGAGAAAACGGCGACCTGCTGTTTTTCGTGGCCGATCAGCCGGCGGTGGTGTCGGCAGCCCTCGCCAATCTCCGAGTGCGTCTCGGGAGGGAACTCAAACTTTACGACCCGATGGACGTCAACGTCCTGTGGGTTGTTGAGTTTCCGCTTTATTCCTGGAGCGCCGAAGAGAACCGCTGGCAGGCCGAGCATCACCCGTTCTGCTACCCCAACGTCGAGGACCTGGGCAAGTTCGACACCGACCCGGGCAGCATGCGGGCCCAGTCGTACGACCTGGTCTGCAACGGCTACGAAGCGGCCAGCGGCAGTGTCCGCGTCCACGACCCGATCGTGCAGCAGAAAATTTTTGACTTCATCGGGATCAAAGAGGAAGAAGCGGAAGAGCGGTTTGGCTTCCTGCTGAACGCTCTCCGATACGGAGCCCCACCGCACGCCGGCATCGCTCTGGGCCTGGACCGGTGGATCATGATCTTCCTGGCCAACGACAATATTCGAGACGTCATCGCCTTCCCGAAAACTCAGAAGGCCTCCGACCTGATGACCGACGCGCCGTCCAGAGTGGACGCGGTGCAGTTGCGGGATCTGTCGATCAAAGTTGACCTGCCGGAAGAGTAGTCCGAAACGCATCGCGCAAAAAGAAACGGGGCGGCGAGGAATCACCGTCCCGTGTCTTTGTTTCGACTCAGCTCGCAGAAACTTCTACAGCTTGATTTCATTCGGCTCGGCGACCTTGCGGTAGCCCATTGACCTGAGGACCTCGAGCACTTCGCTCCAGGTCGGAAACTGCCGGCCACTGCGACGTTTGTAGTCGTCCATGGCACCCATGAAGTCGATTTCCTCTGACGAGTAGTCGCGTTCGCAGGTGGTCGGATCAATCTGTCGGCGTCGCTCGACTTTACGCCGATCGCCGCCTGTCGCCTGTTTCTGTTCTTCCGTTCGATTGTCGACAGTCGACACACGCCGGTTGATACGGGCACCACCAGATCGCCTGTCAGTAACGAGTTCGGCAGTACCGTGACCATGATCTAATGTCATCATTCGGATCCTCATTTGATGAGACGCGGGATTCTCTCCTCCATGCACAACGGATCCACATGTGCCCGAAGAGCGACCAGGCAACCTTTGGCCTCGACCGTCCGGCAAGGTCATGACTGATGTCCCGCAGGACGACTCAGTGCGTTTGCTTTGCCAGGTTGTCGATTGAATTCCGGTGACCACTTCCGCATCGCAGACAAGACGATTCGGAAACCATGTCGATCGGAATTTGTGTCATCGCAAGGTCGATTGGATTTTCGACTCGTCACGATCACGCCAGGTAGCTGGAACACGTCTCATCGACCTGCGTCCTGAGAAGCCCGAGCAATCTCGCCACGAGACTGCCGTTGTGTGAAGACCCTTTCGCAGCGTGTTCACTCGGGACTCTGCCAACACAGAAATCGATGTTCGCTGATTCGACCAGAGTCTGTGGGAAACTCGATCGATGACGAAAACTTTCCTGAAGAGCTGAAGTTTGCAGATGAAGCAGAAACAACAGTTCTTCCGGTTTTCATGGCCGCGCCGTCGACCGGCGGTCGGGTTGCGACTGTGAAGTCGGTCCTGCCGATGCGCGAAAGACGAAGGTCAGCGGTTGCCCGCAGGACCTGGTGCCAGCCATGAAGACTCAGACACAACCGAATTATGCGCGCTGTTCCTGACCGTGCCTGAGTTCCTGTCTGGCAGGAGCGGTGAAATGTGGAATCTCTTCCGGCTACGTCGACTCCAGCGAATTTGTTCAGGATGACGCTTCGCCGGATTCTGCGGACAAGGCAGGCCAGGCTGTCGGGGAGGGCATTTCTGAACGGCTCACCCAACGCCCCATTCTGATCTTTGAGCTATATCTCTAACACAGGTTCACAACGCGCGATGCTGCGTCCGGTGAGTCTGTTGCCCGCACCGTTTGTCCGGTGAGAGCCGTTTTTCTGAAAACGTGAGTCACCCTGCTCACTGGAGTTCCATTATGGCTGCTGCTCAGGCCACACAAACCCGCACGAAAGTTGCAGACCTGGTTCTCGTCGCAGAGCCATCGCTCGGTCTCGATCCAGTCGCACTCGAATCCGGGCGATGGACGATCGGATCCTGCGATGACAATCGCATCGTCGTGTCTGGCTCCGGCATCTCCGCTCAACACTGCCTGATCCTGGTTGTCGGCGATCAGCTTCTGCTGAAGTCCTGGAGCGAGCAGACACGGGTCAACGGCAGTCCGCAGCGCGAAGGATATCTGCGAGACGGCGACGTACTGACGCTGGGCAATGCCGACTTTCAGATCCGCCGAGCGGATTCGGTCGGAAGTGACGGTCAAGTGACTGGGCGAAGCAGCACGATTATCGGACAGATTGAGGCACTCTCAGACATCGTCGAAGAACTCGATCGGCAACTCTCCGGACGTCGTTCTGAGGTCGAGCGGCTCGACGAGATGATTGTTCGAATCCAGGCTGGCCTCGAACAAGGGGCAACATCCGAAGAAACGATGACTCGACTGCGTTCACAGATTATCGAACTTCAGCAAACGGCCCGGTCTGTCGAAGCAGCTGGTCCGGTTGAAACGGTCGACGCGGAAGTCGGCGAATTCGGATTGGACGAAGCCGGACAGGATCTGCGAATCGAGGCGGCTCAGCAGAAACTGGATCAGATCATCGACGGTCTGGAAGAGGAAGAACTCACGCCTGGCGATCCCGGATTCGAGCGACAGTTGTCGCTGCGAGTGCAGTACCAGCTTCGCCAGCTGGAATCTGTTTCCTCGTCGCTTCAGGGCCGCGCGGCCGTGCTCGAACTACAGGCCATCGAACTCGACGGACAGCGGGCTCGATCCGGCGAGTGGCAGGCCACAGCGGCCCAGGACTCTGACGACGACTCCTGGGGCGACGACAGTTCCTGGGGCGAACCGGACGAAGCCTCGTCGTTCCAATCAACCGACGAACCTGACGTGACGTCCGAACATGAATCGGAAATCTCAGTCGATTCAATCGAGAATTCGGCTGGCGAAAACGAATCAGCAGACGAGTTCAGCGAATACGCGGCCGCATCTGAGGACTCCGTTTCTGAAGTGGAACCGGCTTTCCAGAGAACGGAGCCTGCGACAGAACTCGACACAGAAGACGATTCTGCGATCGCCGCGGACGCAGCAGGTTCGGTCGACACGGATGACGAGTTTCTGCGTTCATACGTCGCCGGACAACGGGCAACACTTCGCGAGCTGATGGATGAGTTTGAGCCATTCCAGGCGGGTCACAAAGATGAGCTGGGAATTCGCAATCAGAGCGAGGAAGCGGAAGCGGCCGAGACACACTTCGAAGAAGAGTCGACCGTCGTGGACAGCTTCGCGGAAGAGGATGAGGATGAGGAAGAAGCGGAAATTCGCGAAGCAGTTACAGCATCCGTTCCTGGCGGAAACTCGCCCCTGGGAGAAGTTGTCGGAGCGAGGCGATCCCGCGACGAAGCAATTCGTCAGCTCGACGAACTGATTCGAGAAGCCAACGATGAAAGTTACAGCGACGATCCGGTCCCGAAACTGCCCAACCGTCGTTCACAGGGCAATTCGACGATCGCCGTGACCGACACCGTGACCGAACGCGAACCGGCCTGGCAGGGCGTTCGAGTCGGATCGTTCGAAGTGGACCTCGAAGACGAATCCGTTGAAAGTGGCGACGCGGAGTCGCTCGACCTGGCAGATGCCGACGACTCGATCGAAGCAACTTTCGATTTTGCAACTGAGCATCTGGATGCTCTGTCCGAATCAGGCGACGGCAGTGTCGCAAAGGAGGCCGCCTGCGGGAACGAATTCGGATCCGCTGGAGAGTTTGAAATCGGTGAGACGGGCACCGAATTTGAGTCGAGCCTGACAACCGATGACGCGGTCGAGGAACAATCGAACGCGGAGTTCCCGCCGAGCTTCGACTGGACTGCCAGTCGATTCGAGGAGACCGAGGAAAACGACTCTGCCGACCAGGCGGAAGAAGACACGACGGCCTCAGACAGCGCTGAGAAATCCGCGTCGAAAGAATCGGTCGAACCTGACCGTCGTGTCGAGGACTTGCGGTCTCAGCTCGCGCAGATGTTCGACCTTCCGCAAGGCCGGCCAGCATCCGGCGTGCGGCCGCAAACGACTGCAGACGAAGTGGCATCCCCCGTCGCATCGGAAAGTCAACGTTCGTTGCTGGCCGAAGCGCCGGCCGTTGACTCCACACAGCAGCAAAGCGAAACCGACACGCAGGCCGACGAGGATGAAGACGCGACCCCGATCGACGAAGCAGATGAAGTGACCACGACGACCGGATCGGGGGACAGCGAGCACGACAATCCCGATTCGATCGGCGACTACATGGAAGCGCTGCTCGCTCGAAACCGAAAGCAGACAGGAGACGATCGTCCCAAATATCAAACCGAAAAAGAGAAAGCCGCAACTGCGACCGGACTCGTCACCGAGCAATTTCTTAAACAACCGACGGCGGACTCAGTCTCTGACGAAGGCGACTCACTGGATCGTTCGTGGTTGACGGAAGAGCCAAAGCACAAACAGGATCGCGCCGCCGTTCGAGCCAGTTTGACGACACTGCGGGAAGTCGCCAATCAATCGGCGCGGTCCGCGGTGGCTCAGGCGAGCAAGGCGCAGTTGAAGCAGGAAATCCTGACACTCACCGGAGCCAGTCTGATCTGCCTCGCCTTTGCGATCGCAGCGGCCCTGTTCGACGTCAACCCGCTGCTGCCGCTGGGGGCCGTCGGGCTAAGCCTCTATTTCGCGGTGAAACTCGGAATCGAAATGCGGCACAGCTGGGCGATCCTGCGTCACGCCAGGCAGGCAAAAAGTGAATCCCGCAAATCCAGCGATGTTCAGACACCGGACGAAGTCATCGACCAGAAGAGTTCTGAATAATCAACGTCAGGCGTCCATTGAAGATTTCAGGAGGCGGGGACGGATTGCTCCCGCCTCGAATTCGTTGAAACAGGAAGGCCGGGACCGCCCAGGCAAGTGTTCCCTCGGGTCGTTCTGGTCGACCTGGTTGAAAGTTTTCCGATCGGCACTGACAGTTCGCAGCTCACTCAGTGTCATTTTCCTTCGGAACAGTCAGATGAACCGCTCGACGCGACGTGCTGCTAATTCTCAAACACGGATTCCCAGGCGGCTTCACGGAGCCAGTATCGGGCCGCACCACAGCGGACCCTTCAACCCGCCCTCACGTGACGGCGAGTGGGAACTGGCGATCAATGGCGACATCACTGAGAAGCAGCACGAGCTGGTGTCGAGCCTGATCGAAGTTCCGCGCGGCAGTCGGGGCACGATCTATTTCGACTCTGGCGGCGGCAGCGTTTACGTCGGCCTGTCTCTGGCCTCGATCATCCGCCTGCGCGGGCTGAAGCCCGTGGCCATCGTGGCGGGTGAGTGTTCTTCCGCTGCGCTCTTTCCGTTTGCCGCATGCGAAACGCGGTACGTCACACCGCACTCGACTTTGCTGTTTCACCCGATCCGCTGGACCAGCGAAGAAGATGTGCGGCTGGAAGAGGCCGCCGAGTGGACGCGGCATTTCAGGATTCTTGAAAAGGACAGCGACACGTTGCTCGCGCGGCTGTTCGACTATCCGGAAGAAAAGCTCGCCGAGTGGATCCGTCCCGGTCGCTTCATCAGCGGCCAGGAACTTGTCGACGCCGGACTCGCCCGAATGATGGATCTGTTCTCCGGAGATCTCTGGAACCAGCTTTCGAAACCGTAGCCCGGGCGTCTCGCAGTCACCCGTTCCCGGACCCGTCTCTGAACGTCTTTCGAAGCTTGCGTCGTCACTCAGTAGCGGCCGCAGCAGCAGCAGCCTCAGCCACTTTCGCCGGGATACCGCGCACCTTGACGAAGCCGGAAATTCCGACGACGACCGCTGCGAGCAGTACGAGAATCTTCAGCCACTTCGCTCGTTGAGCCCGCATTCCTTCGAACGCTTTCGAGCGGCCAACCAGTGCCGAAGCGAGAAAGAAAATGCCCAGAGCAAGGATGATCTTTGTCCCGACCAGCCCGTGGTACAGACCGTCGCCTTTATGTTTCGGAATCATCGCCATGTAGTTGTAAACGCCGCTCAGCAGGAACAGCCCGATCCCGCCGTGGACGAATTTCTTCCAGCGCTTCACAACCTGTTCCCTCAATTTGTTGTGAGCCTCCTCGCCAAGCTCGTTCGCCGACGGGCCGAGGACGAACGCCATGAAAACGCTTCCGCCGACGAGTGTGATCGCGGTGAAGACGTGAACGAATCGGGAAATGACATCAAGAATTGGAACGTCCATTGGGGTTCTTTCGTAGGTGTGTCTTGAGAAGTCCGTCGATTTTCAATCACGGACGAACGCTGAGTGGCTGACCGTTTTGTGCGGGGCGAATCGAGAGAATGTACGGCACAGCGTAGCGGCTCCAGTCGTCCGCATCCGGATATTGGCTGGCGGACGAACCGAAACAGCTCTGCAGCATCTCTGTATTAATGACTCCCGGGTTGAGAGGCACGGCTGCCATGCCATGCGGAAGTTCCTGAGCCAGTGCCTGAGTCAGTCCCTCGATGGCCCATTTCGTCGCACAGTACGGAGCCACTTCGGCCGACGTCGAACGCCCCCAGCCGGAACTGAAATTGACGATGATTCCCGACCGTCGCTCCACCATCATTGGGACGAAATGCCGCAGCACGTTGGCGACGCCCTTGATGTTCACGTCGATGACGGTGTCAAACTCGTCCGCGGAGAGCTCCCACAGACTGGCGTTCCGGTTGATCGTCGCGGCATTGTTGAGCAGCAGATCCGGCGGCCCGAACTGGTCGATGACGCTCGCCGCCCAGGCCGAAACCTCTTCATCAGAAACGACATCGACACAGTCAAACCGGTGGAGGCGGCCATGAGTCGACTCCAACTGCTTGATCGCCGCGAGAGACCGGGCGCAGCCGATGACGGTATGCCCGGCCTCAACCAGCCGAGCCGTCATGGCCTGACCAAGCCCTTTCGTCGCTCCCGTGACGACAACTGTCCGTGAATCTGACATCCAACGTGGCTCCTCTGGACCCGTACGAAGCAGGGATCATCCTCCCGGCAGGCCAGCGGAGCAACGCACCGCGAGACTCAGCGACCGCGAGGGCGAAAAACCTGCCCGCCTGGTCTACGCTTCGGTTTCGAATCTTCCTGCCGAACGGACGTCACGATGAGAGCACTCACCTTCCAGGGCGTTGAAATTGTCGAAACCCGGAACGACGTTGCCGACCCGGTAATCCAGTCGGATTCGGATGTCATCGTCGCCGTCCATCGAGCTGGCCTCTGCGGCTCGGACCTGCACCAGTACCACGGCCGCGAACCCGTTCGTCCTGGGACTGTGCCGGGGCACGAGTTCTTCGGCGAGGTCGTCGCGGTCGGAAGCGCCGTGCAGCAGTTCCGCGTTGGCGAGACCGTTTTCGCTCCCTTTACGACAAGCTGCGGCGAGTGCTTTTTCTGTCGAGACGGCCTGAGCTCACGCTGCGAGCACTGGCAGCTTTTCGGATACCTGCCGCCCGAGAACGAACTCGACACCGGCCGAGGCATCCAGGGCGCGCAGGCCGAGTTCGTACGTGTGCCGCTCGCCGAATCGACGTTGCTCCACGCGCCCGGCGGTCTCTCCGCTGAAGAGGCGCTGCTGCTCGGCGACAATTTCACGACGGGATTTTTCTGTGCCGATCAGGCAGCGATCCGGCCGAACGGAATCACAGTCGTCATCGGCTGCGGATCGGTCGGACTGTGCGCCATCGTTGCTGCCAGGTTTCTCGGCGCGGAGACGGTTCTCGCCATTGACCCCGTCGAGTCGCGACGTCACCGGGCCGCCGAACTGGGAGCGGTGGCGGTGTCACCGGACGAAGCGCCGACGATCGTGGCGGAACTGGCTGCCAGGACCGGCCGCATCGGTGCGGACTCGATCCTTGAGGCAGTGGGCAATCCGGCGGCGCAGAAGCTTGCGTTCGATCTTGTTCGGCCGGGCGGAGTGATCTCGGCGATCGGCGTTCACACGGCCGAGCAGTTTTCGTTCTCACCCACAGCGGCGTACGACAAGAACGTCACCTACAAAACGGGTCGCTGCCCGGTTCGATCGTACCTCGACCGACTGCTGAAACTCGTTCAGGACGATCAACTTCGAATCCCGGTCGAGCAGATCGTCACGGAAAGCCGTTTGCCACTTTCGCAGGGTGAAGCGGCTTATCGCCAGTTCGCCTCGCGAAGCGGAGACTGCGTCAAGATTCTGCTCGACCCGCGTGCCGCCGGTTGAGCGTCACGATCAGTATCGCCAGAAGTAGTTCCACTTGTACGGCAGCTCGATTTCCTTGCCGGCTTCGATTTTGAATTCCCAGTTGACCTGACTGCGGGAATTCATATGGTGCCACCAGCCTGGCCACGAGTACCAGCTCCACCAGACCGGCTGGTCAGCTTCGTCAGCCTGCCAGGCTCCCGGGCGAGAGATGCGGCCGTCCTGACCGGCTTCGCTCACCAGGCCCAGCGTTGTTCGGACGACTTCCACCTTGATCGGTTCGGTCTTGAAGTTCGTGAGGCGAATCTTCCCGTCCATGTCGATCTGGTCGTAATCGTAGCCGCCGAACTTGCGGGCATTCGCCGTTCGTTTCAGTTCGTTCTCCGTGTGTGCCACGCCGACGTTGACGGCCGTTGTGACCACGATGTCCACTGCGGCCCCTGGTGCCGTGTACGTCATCATGCCCTGGCCGAGGATTCCTTTTTCCGAAACGATCAGAGCCGGTGCCGTTGTCAGGGGCGTTTTTTCGGAATTCGTAATCCGGATAACATGCTTTAGCTTTGGGAGTTTTCATCATCTCAGCGATGCGCTGCTGTTGATCCGTGTTGAAGTTGCCGCGGACTTCGGCGGGCGGGCGGATCGGAATTTCCAGTCGGTAAACATCCTCGTACTTCATGGTCCACTCGCCGACCGGAAGCACCATCCGCTCTCCCTTTGCGAGAGTGATGCCACGAATCGTGAACATGAACATCGACTCGTTCTGTCCAGAACCCGCGACGTTCGGGCCGAGATCGACGGTGTTGCCCTGCGGATTCGTGCGAGGCCGCTCGGTCATGCGAAAGGCCTGCTGCGTCATCAGTCCGTTCGAAAACGAATTGGACATCTGGCTGTCCCCTTCGAAGTACTGCGACAGCTGAGCCACTGACTGCTGAAGCGAGATCGGATCGACCGTGTCCTTGAAATCGAACGTCGGCACCCCGACCAGCAGGTTGGCTCGCACGTCCTTCAGGTCAGTCAGTTCATTCAACAGCGTCGCCTGGAGCTGGACCTTGACCGTGCCGTCGCCGTTCAGCGTGAGCCGGTACTGAGGGATCCAGCGGATCCCGCGCTGCAGATAGGTGAGGCCGACCTTCACAGTCTTCTTCGGTTTCTCGTCGCCCCAGTTCATCTTCAGCCGAAGCAGGTTTCGGATTTCCTCGTACGCCACCTGAGCCGTCGGGTTGTCGAGAAACGTCACGTCCTGAATCGTGGCGATCGGAACAGCCCGCGTTCCCTCTTCCGAACGCAGCAGAATGATCTGCCCGGGCTCGGCGAGTTGTGGCCCGTTTCCAGCCGGAGCGGACGCTTCGAGCTCGTCGGCCGAGCGTTTCGGGATGCTCAGAATCGTGCAGTTGTAGATCGCGTTTTCCATTTTTCCGTCAACAAGTCGCGCCTCGCGAATTCGGATTGTCGACCCAATGTTTGCTTCGAGCAGGTCGCGAATGCTGAGTGCCGTTCGTTCCAGGCCGACGCGATGCCGACCCGCAGCCACAGAGTCCAGCTTCACTTTCGCATCGGCCGAGTACGGCCAGAACGTGCCGATGACCGGAGTCGGCAGATAATCCAGGTGCACGTTTCCGGCCTCATCCGTCGCGACGTCTCCTTCGTGCAGGACGAATGCGTGCCCGTCTTTGAAGACGGTGATCTCGCGAACGGGCATTGACGAAAGGGCTTTCTCACCAACGGCCGCCTCCGCTGGTGCGACAAACATGATCGCCGTCAGAGCACACAGTGCGGATCGCTGAATCGTCTTGCTCATCTTGAATGTTCCTTCTGAGCTGTCAGTCGGTCAAAGGATGCTCCGCGAGCAGCCGAGGAAGACTGTACGTGAAAACGCTCGCCACAGGTGTAACACGTCTGTAACGAGCGATTCCGTGACCTGAAAGAGGGCCTATCGATGTGGATTTGGTTCGCCGGGTTCGGGAGGCCGACCCGATAGCCGACGAACCATTGTTCATGCCGCCGAATGCACTCAGAAGGTTCGGACCATTGGCCACTCCGGCCAAGGTCTCGTCCACCTGCCCGATCCCAAAAAAGAAACCCGGCTGCCATTTGGCAACCGGGTTTTGTTTTTCCGTCAGCAGGAATGCTCAGGCCTTCTTCTCAGGCTTGGCAGCGTCGACCGCTTTCTTGACGGGCTCGGCTTTGGCGTCGTCCTTGGGAGGAGCCGGTGCCGGAGCTTTTTCTTCGTAAGGTGGCGGTGGAGCGTCTTCGACTTTCGGAGCCTTCACGTCTTCGCTGTGGCCCTGGATTTGGCCGCCGCTGCAGGCCGTTGGAGCCGGCTGGCAGCAGGTGGTCTGTTTCGAGCAACCGAAGAGGTCAAGCTTCGGAAACTGCAGCTTCGGCAGTTGCAGCTTCGGCAGTTGCAGCTTCGGCAGACTGAACAGCCCGCAGGATGGTTTCGCGTGGCTGCAGCAGGTCCGAGCCGGCTTGCAACAGGAGTGGCCCGCCGACGCGGTCAGGCCAGTGCCTGCCACGATGGCGAAAGCCGCCACTACACACAGAATTCGTCGCATGATGTTTCTCCTTGGTTAAGTCGCCCACCAGGGCACAAATCGTTCCCCGGCAATTGTGATAGAATATGACGTTTACGTCGACTCTAACGACAAGGGAATCTGGAATATCCGGAGGCTCTGCAACCCTGCTGGCAGCCCATTGCTGGGATTCAGGCGAACCGCGTGGTATGAACTCCGCGTCAAGGACCAACAGAAACCTCTGAAATCTCCGCGAAGGTGATCCTTCGCTCGCTTCGACGAGTCCCCGGCTGCTCCATTCCGGACTCACCGGCTTCTGGACCCTCACCCCGCATTCATTGAGGCGCTGATGTTCTACCGGTCGCTCCTGCTTCCTGATCTGAGAATGACCCTCGAAGCTGGAGACACGGACGGTCTGGGGGAATTCTGCAGGGCCCTGCACGCAGCGATCGTGGCTGAAGTGCTCGCAGAACTTGATCCCTCCGAGCTTTGGACAGTGCTTCGCGCCTGCGAGCCGGAACTGCAGGCGGAGATCTTTGGCTTCTTTGACGAGACGATTCAGGTCAGCATCGTCGGCGTTGCCGACCGGAAGGAACTGTCGAAACTCATCGAGGTCATGGCACCGGACGATCGAGTGGACTTCCTGGAAGAACTCGACGAAGCCCAGCTTGAAGAATTAATGCCTCTGATTGCTCAGGCCGAGCGGGCAGACATCCGCAAACTGCTGTCGTACCCGGACGGAAGCGCCGGCTCGATCATGACGACCGAGTATGCGTGGCTGCGGGAAGAAATCACCGTGGGCGAGGCGCTCGACGAACTGCGCCGACAGGCTCCGGACAGCGAGACGATCTACTACGTCTTCATCGTCAACGAAAACCGCTGCCTGGACGGCATGGTGTCACTGCGGGAACTGATCCTCGCGAAACGAACCGCAAAGCTCACCGACATCATGAACCACACCGTGATCTCGGTGCGGGTGGACGATGAGGCGGAATTCGTCGCGCGCGAAATCGCCAGGTACAACTTCCTCGCAATCCCGGTCGTCGATTCTCACAACCGACTGGTCGGAATCGTGACCGGCGACGACGCACTCGACATTCTGGAAGAAGAGGCTTACGAAGACGTCCAGCGAACAGCGGCCATCGAACCGATCAACGAGAGCTACATGCTCACGCCGATTTTCGAACTGGCACGCAAGCGTGGCGTGTGGCTCGTCGTTCTCCTTGTTGCGGCCCTTATGACAGCGTTTGCACTGAAGAGTTACGAAGAGGTGGCTAAGGAGCACGTGTGGATGGCCTGGTTCATCCCGCTCGTTCTGGCCAGCGGAGGCAACGCGGGCTCACAGTCCGCGACACTGGTCATTCGAGAAATCGCGACACGACGGATGAGCCGGCGGGACAAGTTCACGATCTTCTTTCGCGAGATCAAACTGGCCTCGCTTCTGGGGGGTGGCCTGGCATTGCTGTCGTTTCTGGCGTCCGTCTGTCTGGTCGATCACGTGAGCCAGGCAGTCGTCGTGACGTTGACGGTCTTTCTGATGGTCATGATGGGAACCGTCTGCGGAGCCATGCTGCCGATTTTCATCGAACAGCTCGGCATGGATCCGGCCCTGATGTCCAACCCGTTGATCGCAGCCCTCGTCGACGTGATGGGAGTCATCATTTACTTCAGCGCAGCTCTCGCAATCCTGGGCCAGGTGGTCGAGCACGTTCCTGCTCTGTAGGCTGAGGCCGCTCACACGAAGAAGTCAAAAAAGATTTCTCACACGAAGAACACGAAGGACCGTCTTGTTTTCTTCGTGTCTTTGTGCCTTCGTGTGAGCATTCCCGGTCTGCACATTGGTAGAGAGATTCTCATGGCAAAACGAAAACGCCATTACTGGCTCTTGAAGTCCGAGCCGAATGCGTACTCGATCGACGACCTCGTCAAAGACAGAACAACTCACTGGGATGGAGTTCGAAACTACCAGGCTCGCAACATGCTTCGCGACGAAATCCTTGTCGGCGACAAGGTCCTGTTTTACCACAGCAACGCCGATCCGATGGCGATCGTCGGCACGGCGACGGTCGTTCAGAACGGCTACCCGGACCACACGGCGTTCGACAAAACGGACAAGCACTACGACGAGAAAAGCGATCCGGACAACCCGCGGTGGTTCATGGTCGACATCGAGATCGCACAGAAATTCGCCGAGCCGATTACGAGGGACATGCTCCGTGAAAATGAGATCACAGCCGGAATGATGGTGCTCGCAAAGGGCTCGCGGCTGTCGGTGCAGCCGGTGACCGAGGACGAATGGAAGGCGGTTCACAAACTCGCCAAAGCGAAACTGAAATAGCGGAGCTGCCAACTCTGTTGAGGGGCGATGAGGCAATCCGTTCCACGCCAAAGGAAAAGAAGAGTCGGATCCCACGAGCGACGACGATACACTCCGGAAAACCCCATTTGATAATGATCGTGGAGCGGACTGATGCGGACTCCAATCACAACGACGCTGGCCGGCCTGCTGGCAACACTTTGTTTCGCGAACACATCCAGCGGCCAGACGATTCAGCAGCCAATCTTTGAGCAGATCGGCGTTCAGACGTCGGTCATGGTTCCGGACCGCGGCGGCGTTTACCTGGGAGGCGTCAAACGGGCTCGCGAGTCGAGCAGGTCAACTCCGTTCGGTCTTGGCTCGTCCATCGGGCGAGAAGTCTCGAACACCGGCATCTCGGCCCACGTTTACATTTCCGATTTGCACGAGATGGACCATCTCATCCTGAATTCGCCGGACCACGGTTTCGGCTTCGGCGTCCGCTTCGTCGATCCCGGCCCGCACTACAGCCGATTCAGCGAATTCTCGTCGCCCGCGATGAGAGCTCCCTGTTTCGTCCAGTCGATCGGTCGGGTTTCCCCGGTGCCATTCCTCAACGCTTATCCGCCGGCGGTCCTGTCATCGCGAGGACTCTCCAGCAGTCGCGTCAGTTCAAGTCCCGTGGCACCGCCACCGCCAAAGAAACCGGAGAAGCCATCGCTCGACGCGTCGCGGTCACTTCGACTGGGGCAGGAAGCGGAAGCGGACGGGAAGGACGGCCTGGCAGTTCTGCATTACCGAACGGCGGCCCAGTTTGGGTCGATGATCGCTCGCGAGCGGCTGACCGCGCTCGGCGATACCGCAAAGATCAAGACGCTCGCGTCGAAGTAGCCTGGGTGAGTTCGATGTCGACTTCTGAGCCAGCGTCCGATCGAGTCCTCGCGATTGTCGGCGTCGGACTGCTGGGCGGATCAATTGCCGCAGCCGCGAAGCAGCGCGGGGTCGCCCGCCATGTCATCGGCATCGGCAGAAACGTAGAGCGACTTCAGGCCGCGGTCGATGCCGGAATCATCGACGACTTCGCGACGGACCCGGCCCAGAGCGACGCCGAATGGGATCTGGGCATCATCGCGACTCCCGTCGACCGAATCGCTGACGACGTTCACCGGCTCGCGAAAGCCAGTCGCCCCGGCACGCTGATCACCGACGTCGGCAGCGTCAAGGAGACGGTTTGTTACGCGTCGTCGCTGGGGCTGCCCGAGGGAATCCACTTCGTCGGCTCGCACCCACTGGCCGGTTCGGAAAAGAACGGGTTCGAGTTCGCCGATGCGGATCTGCTTCAGGATCGAGTCACCATCGTCACTCCGCTCAACGATTCTCAGATCGAGGCGGCGGATGAAGTCACCGCGTTCTGGAAGTCGCTCGGCTCGATCGTCCACCGCATGGACGTGGCGACGCACGACCGGATCCTCGCGACGACGAGCCACCTTCCTCACGTCACGGCCGCGGCTCTGGCTCGGCTGCTGACTGACGAGCTTCGCCCGTTCGCCGCGACGGGATTTCGAGACACAACTCGCGTCGCATCAGGCGATTCTGATCTGTGGACCGCGATTCTGCTGACAAACGCCGACGCCGCAGCCAGTTCACTGGACGCTTTTTCCCGGCAGTTGGACGAGTTTCGAGAAGCCATCCGGAATCGCGACGGCGAGCGGTTGAAAACGCTGCTGCAACTCGCGAAAACGAGCCGCGACGCTCTCTGAGTCGTCGCCAGCGTAGGCAGATTTCTCCGAACTCTGCATGTCTTGCGTGTTGTTGACTCTTCGACTCGCAAGCTACGAAACCGTTGCCACCCGCGACAGCTGCGGATTTCAGAGAAATCCGCCTACGGAAATTCGCCATGCTCTGGGAAGTAGAAATCCGCCCCGCTGCCGGTCAGGTCGACCGCGAGGGCGAGCGAATTCTGGCCGAGTGCTCGGGCCTCGGCCTCGGCTCCGTCTCGACCGTCACAGCCGCACGGTCGTTCCTGCTGCAGGGTGATCTCGACGAGGCTGATGTTGATCGCCTGGGAAGAAAACTCCTGGTCGACGGAGTCGCCGAGACGTTTACCGTCACGAGAGTCCACGCGGGTTCGGGCGAGGCCGACGGCAATGCAAATCTCCTCAACGTCCTCTTCAAACCGGGCGTCACCGACAACGTCGCCGGCAGCACGCTGAAGACGCTCAAGGATCAAAACGTCCCCGTCGAGGCCGTCGCCACCTGTCGGAAGTACTGGCTGAACGAAGACGCGGACAAGGCCGAAGTCGGCCGGCTCTCGTCGCGGGTTCTCTCGAACGACGCCATCGAGCATGTCGTCTCCGGGCCGCTCAAAATGGACGGCATCTCGGTCGGCAGCAGCTACGAATTCAAGCTGACTCACGTCGCCATCCGGATTATGAATGACAAATCGCTTGAGCGGCTCAGCGTAAAGGGGCAGCTCTATCTCAGCCTCGAAGAAATGCGCACGATCAAGCAGCACTTCATCGAGCTCGAACGCGACCCGACCGACGTCGAACTGGAAACCGTCGCGCAGACCTGGAGCGAACACTGCTCGCATAAAACACTCGCCGGCCGCATTGCCTATGAAGATGAAAACGGCCCGCGGCAGTACAAAAATATGCTGAAGGAAACGATCTTCGCCGCGACGGTGAAGATTCGCGAGCAACTGGGCGAGGACGACTGGTGCGTCAGCGTGTTTGTCGACAACGCGGGCGTCATCAAATTCGACGAGAAACAGGACGTCTGCTTCAAAGTCGAGACTCACAACCATCCGTCGGCCCTCGAACCTTACGGCGGAGCCAACACGGGCATCGGCGGCGTCATCCGCGATCCGATGGGCACGGGCCTGGGCGCGAGGCCGGTCTGCAACACCGACGTCTTCTGCTTCGGACCTCCCGACTACCCGCACGACAAACTGCCGAAGGGCACGCTGCACCCGAAGACGGTCGCTCGCGGAGTCGTCTCCGGCGTCCGCGATTATGGAAATCGCATGGGAATCCCGACGGTCAACGGAGCTGTCTATTTCGACGAGCGGTACCTGGGCAACCCGCTGGTCTACTGCGGCAACGTCGCGATGCTGCCCGTCGGCAAGTCGGAAAAGCAGTCCGCTCATCCGGGCGACCTCATTGTTGCCGTGGGAGGCCGGACTGGCCGCGACGGAATTCACGGAGCGACTTTTTCCTCGGCAGAGCTCACCGAGGAAAGTGAAGAGCTTTCCGGCGGAGCGGTCCAGATCGGAAACGCCATCACCGAGAAGATCGTGATGGACGTCATCCTGCAGGCTCGCGACCAGGAACTTTTCCGGGCGATCACCGACTGCGGAGCCGGCGGGTTCAGCAGCGCCGTCGGCGAAATGGGCGAGGACACCGGAGCGGTCGTGTGGCTCGAAAAGTGTCCGCTGAAATACTCGGGCCTCAGCTATACCGAAATCTGGATCAGCGAAGCGCAGGAGCGAATGGTCCTCGCCGTGCCACCGGAGCACTGGGACAAATTCAAGGCGCTGTGCGATTCCGAAGAGGTCGAAGCGGCTGTCATCGGTGAGTTCAACGACGACAAACGGCTCGTCCTGAAATACGACGATCAGGTCGTCGCCGATGTCACGATGGCCTTTCTGCACGACGGACGGCCGCCAGTCGTTCGCCAGGCGCGTTACCAGCCCGCGCCGGTCAAGCCGCTCGAACTGCCGCAGAAGGATGACTACACAGACGACCTGAAGGCGATCCTGGGTTCGCTCAACGTGTGCAGCAAGGAGTGGGTGATCCGCCAGTACGATCATGAGGTCCAGGGGGGCAGCGTGGTCAAGCCGCTGGTCGGCGTTCACCGCGACGGCCCGTCCGACGCCGCGGTCGTGCGGCCGGATCTGGAATCGAACCGCGGCCTGGTGATCTCGTGCGGAATGAACCCGCACTTCGGCGACCTCGACCCGTACTGGATGGCCGCCTCGGCAATCGATGAGGCCGTCCGCAACTGCGTCGCCACCGGAGCCGACCCCTCGCGCATCGCGATCCTCGACAATTTCTGCTGGGGAAACTGCGAGAGGCCCGAAACGCTCGGCAGCCTTGTTCGAGCCGCCATCGCCTGCCAGGACCTGGCAGTCGCGTACGGCACGCCGTTCATCTCTGGCAAAGACAGCCTCAACAACGAGTTCTCCTACGAAGACGAAAACGGCGAGCGACAGACCGTCGTCATCCCCTCGACACTGCTGATCAGCGCCCTCGGCCAGATCGCCAATATCGAGAATGCCGTGACGATGGACCTGAAATCGGCCGGTAACCGACTCATCCTGATCGGCGAAACAAAAGACGAACTCGGCGGCAGCCATTTCTCACTGGTCAACAAACTGAAAGGCGGATCCGTCCCCACCGTCGATTCCGAACGAGCCCCGAAAATCTTCGCCGCTCTCCACGATGCGATTTCCTCCGGCCTGATCGAAAGCTGCCACGACCTGAGCGAAGGAGGCCTCGCCGCCGCCGCCGCCGAAATGGCCTTCGCCGGAGACCTGGGAGCCACCCTGAACCTCTCCGCCCTGGCCACCTCAACCGGCCTGAGCGACGCCGCGCTGCTGTTCTCCGAAAGCAACACACGCTTCCTGATCGAAGTCGCCCCCGAAAACGCCGCGGCAGTCTCAGCCAAATTCGGAGCCGGCCTCACCACAGATCTGGGAGAAGTCACCGACTCCCGCTCGGTCGTAGTCACCGGCTCCAGCGGAGCAATCATCGACGAGGACATCGACGTCCTCCGCACAACCTGGAAGGCCCCGCTCAACTGGTAGGGTTCGAAGCTCGGCATTCTGTTCAATACCGCCTTGTAAAAAAGGCTGAACAAACGACATTTGTCGCATGTATCTCGGTGCGATCCCAAATGTTGCAAAACTTCAAACGTTGGACGTTCTGTTCGCGCTCCTTCCCGGTCTGCTCACCTACCATGTTCAGCATGCTCTGACAAAGCGAGAGGAGGAGTTGAAGGCAGCTGAAGCAGTTCTTTATAGGCTTGTTTATACGCTGGCGATTCATGGCATTTGGACTTTGCTCACTCTCGTTGGAATCTACGCTGTAGTTCATCTGTCAGACGCACGACGGATAATGGGAGAGATTGGGGGATGGTCACCAGATCAGAAGGACGGCCATGTCACGCTAAGAAATCCCAAATGGCTATCTGACGGTAAAAACTACAGACGGCAAATTGATCACGACGATGGGTACCACTCCCGAGTGTCCGACACATTGCGAGATATGGCATGAATGAACTGCAAATGAACCGGCGGCAGGCCCTGATTGCGAGCGGGTTAGGGACGATGAGTCTCGGGATGCCGGGAGCGGTGATGGGGGCCGACAAGGTCGACGCCTCGGGTAAGGCGGTCGCCTCGGACAAGTCCTGTATCTTCGTCCTGCTCTGCGGAGGACCCAGTCACGTCGACACGTGGGATATGAAACCGGACGCGCCGCTGGATTACCGCGGACCGTACGAACCCATCGACACCAAAGTGCCGGGCATGCGCATCAACGAGATGCACACGGAACTGGCAAAGCTGACGGACCACTTCACGCTCATTAACTCCATGTCGCATCCCGGCGCGATCAGCAATCACTTTGATGCGATGCACAATCTGCTCAGCGGCCAGTCGGAGAAGCGTGCGCAGCAGGGCATGCCAAACGAGAATCCCTATCTGGGCTCGTTCGTTGCGAAACACAAACCCAGCACCCGCAATTTCGTTTCCAACGCGTGGCTCATCAAATGTGTGGGACCGCCCGTGTTCTGTGCCCCCAATATCGGCATTGGCGGCTACCTGGGCTCGGCTTATGCGCCGGTGTTTGTTGGCTCGGCCAGCAACCATCCGGCGATGCCCGACTTCAAACCGCCGCAGATTTACGACGCCTATGACGAGAAACGATTCGATTACCGCAAGTCGCTGCTCGGCCAACTGGAATCCAACAGGCTGGACAAGGACCAGCAGGTGAAGGACTGGTCTGATTTGCGTGAGAAGACCTACGACGCCCTGACCCGATCCGAAGGCCGACAGGCGTTTAATCTGAGCAGCGAGTCCGTGCAAACTCGCGAACGGTACGGAATGCACCCGCTCGGCCAGAACCTGCTGCTCGCTCGGCGCATGGTGGAATCGGGCGTCCGCTTTGTCACCGTCAACGGATGGACGGGCCAGGCCGATTATGACAAGCAGGGCCCGCCAAGCAGCAGTTGGGACATGCATGGCGGAAACATGGGTATGGGCAACGCCTTCGGCAAAGGCTCGTACGGCATGGGATTCTGTCTGCCTCGTCTGGACCAGGCGCTGTCCGGGCTGTTTTCCGACCTCAACGAGCGAGGCATGCTGGACGACACGCTGGTGGTGGTGACGGGCGAATTCGGCCGCACTCCCTTCGTTCTGAAACAGGACCCACCGGGCCGCCAGCACTGGCCGAAGTGTTTCTCGTCGATCCTGGCCGGAGCAGGCATCAAGGGCGGTAACGTTTACGGCAGAACCAACAAACTGGGCGAGTACGTCACCGACAAGCCTGTTCGCCCCGAGGAAATGGCGGCGACCATCTACCACGCCCTCGACATTCCCATCAACGATCCGACGGACGCCAGCGGCATTTCACGCACGCTGACCACGGGCCAGCCGATCATGGAATTGTTCGGGTAACCTGGCACGCTCCCAGGTAAAGACGGAAGTTGTCGATCGCACGGACCTGCTGTGACTGCGGAACTCAAGATGCACTTCGACGTTCGCAGCTGGCCAACTCGTTCCGCGAACCTGGTTGAGTATCGGCAGGGGATCGGGCGGCGGGATCCGGATGACGATTTTGTGGAGCGGACGCGACGCGGAAACTCATATGGAGATGATGCGGGAGGGCCGATGACCGGAAACCGGATTGAACGAGCCAGTGCGTCCGGCACCCGCCCCGGCATCGAGCTGCGTCCGTCGATCGTCGTCATCGTCCGGTTTGAGAGAATTCAGAGGCACGATTCAACGGGCGACCTGAGCCTCCGCGACCCGAAGCTGGTCGTGATCCGCTCGGGCAAGTCGGCCACGGAAGCCGACACCGTAAAATCGATCGAAGAACTTTATTTGAGAGAGCGAGTCTGTTGAGATGAGGTTTGCTCTTCTTGGTTACGATCCTCAAGCCGGACCGCTGCTCGATGCGCTGGCATCAGCTCCGGAGCACTCGCTGGACTTTGCCCTGGGAGTTCCCGACGAGGCGCTTGGCGAGCTGCTCGCGAAGTCGCCTGGCGTTCGCATCTACGAGTCATGGGAGAATCTGCTCAGCAGTCCGTTCGACCGGTTGATCGTCGCCGGGCACGATGCGACGTTGCTTGACGGGGCCCGGCAGCTCGCGGCGGATGGGCAGAGTCTTGTGCTGGTTCCGCACGCTGCCCAGGGCTCGGCGTTCGTGTACAGCCTCAGCCTGGTCCACGACGACAATCAGGTTCCGTTGATTCCTTTGCCAACGCTCGCCAGCACACCGCTTGTCGACGAACTGTGTCAGAAGATTCAGTCCGGAGAACTCGGCGAGGTCATGTTGCTTCGCCTGGAGCGGCAACTGAAACCGGCAGGTCATCTGCTGACCCGAGCCGAAGTCGATGCGGCTTTGCTGGACGACGTGAGCCTTCTGCGGCGGATCGGCGGCAGCTACGACCGCGTCACCGCCGTCCACGCGGGCGGCGATCCCCAGGCGATTTCGCAGGCGACGGTCACACTGGCCGGCGCCAACGCCGCTGAAGCCAGCTGGATTTGCCGGCCGGGGGCTGATTCCTGGCGGCTCACGGTGAGCGGTTCTGAGGCGGAAGCTCGACTGACATTCGACCTGGGTTCCTCGTCCGGTCGCCTGGAAATTCAACCGGCCTCCGGTCAGCCGGTCTCAGAATCGACAACCGATCGTAAGGCGATCGGGCAAGCTCACCTGGCGAAGGCAACGCGCGAGGACACGTCCAGTGAAGACTGGCCGGAGATGACCCGCTCGTTTGAAACGGTCGAGGCGACTCACACGTCGCTCCGCCGGCGACGAACGATCGATCTCTATTTTGAGACGACGTCCGAGCGATCGATTTTTAAATCGCAGATGACGGCGATGGGCTGCGGCCTGCTGCTGCTCACTTTGTTCGGCCTTGTCGCGTTCCTGCTGCTGGGAGCGTTCCTCGACTCGCGCACGGTGCTGCAGCGAAACGCGCAGGCCGGCGGGCGAATCGTTCACGAAGACGAATTCGCAGCCGGTACGGCGATCCTGAATGCCGGCGGTCGGCAGCACGTCGACGAGCTTGCTCGAAAGCTGGAACGCAAATCGGAAACGGTGCTCGTCATGCCAACGGAAGCCGACGATCCGGGAGACCTTGCCGCCCGCCGCGTCGAGGCGGTGATCCAGGCACTCCTGGAACGCGACCGCCCGGAGGCTCTGCAGCTGGTCTCGCTGGCCGACGTGCCGAACCCGTGGGTGCAGGGACTGCTCAAAGTGCTGAGAGTCGCCTGGATCGCTCCGCTCGTCCTCTTCCTGGCGATGCAGACGCTGCTGTTCATCACGCGTCCGTCGGCGCAGGCTGAATCCGAATCGTCAGACGGTTGACTGGCAGGCACCGACCTTGTGCGGGACGGGCAGGACTTCCCGCATGACAGCCCGCTGAAAAAGTCGAACGAAGTGAGACCCCGGAAATCTGTGGGCTCGCTTGCGCTCGACGACAGCCACCCGCCATAGTGAACTGCAACCTGCTCCGGGCTTCGAACCAGCGAATCCATGAGTGTCGTTTTTCGATCCCAGGCTGTGCCTTTTTCGTGGCGTAAGCTTCCAGCTTGCGATCTTCGGGCTCGGCAAGCTGGAAGCTTACCCCACTTTCGATTCGTGAAAGTGCGTTCTTTCGCAGAGCGAAAGACGACAATGACACCAGGAATTACTCCCTCGGACCTGAAGCATCGAAACAGAGCATCGCTCCGGCAAACTGATCTGTGACGGTTACGTTTCAGACCCTGCTCGCCGGCTGTTTTCCTGGCGAGCTCGAATTCGTTCGATGGCAAGCTGCCGTTCGTCGCGCGTTTTCTCGTAAAGATTCCGTAGCAGCCGCTCCTGAGCTGCTGTCAATTCGCAGTTTCGCCGCTCCATGGCTCGCCGGGCGGTTTCGAGTGCTCCGTCGAGGTCGAGATGATCGTCGATGGTTCCGTGCCAGACCCGGCTGAACGATGGCACGTGCTTGGGAAGAAGTTCTCCGCCTGGCAGAATCATCGTCATCACGCCGAGCGAGGAGCCCGTGTTGAACTGACTGCACAACGCTGTCTTCGTGTGGTCTCCGAAGAACGCTCCCACCTTCTTCGAACCACTGTCGACGGGAATTCCGGCAAGCGGCACGCGCACGGTCGAGTAGTCGTTCTTCAGATCGCTGTTCGTGGTGAGGGCTCCCATGTTGACCCACGGGCAGACGTAACTGTGCCCGAGAAACCCGTCGTGATACTTGTTCGAAAAGCCGTGCATGATCGACGCTTCAATCTCACCCCCGACTCGACAGACCGGGCCGATCGTCGAGCCGGCTTTCAGGTTGGCTCGAAACAGTTCGCTCTGAAAGCCGACGTGGCACGGACCTTCGAGCCGCGTAAACGCCTGGATCTTCACTCGCGCATCAATCGAAACCGGCCCGCCCCGCGCGTCGATCACGACGAACGGATCGATTGAGGCTGTCGGGTCGATCGAAACGTGTTCGGGGTTTCCGAGTATCGCCAGCTGCTGGCCGGCCTCGATCTGAAATTCAACCGCGGACCGATCTCGCGCTCGCGTCGGAAAATCCGCGACCAGCATTTCCGGGTTGAGGTCGATGAGATCCCAGGGTCGCTCGATCATCGAACCGCCTGCCTCGACGGCTTTCCGGGTCGCCGCGATTTTCCGCAGCGGATCGTCCCAGTTGTCCTCCGTCAGCAGCACCGCCTCAAACGGCTCCAGCAGAATGTACGCGACCTCGTCCCCGACTTTACCGACGATGGCTTCGGTCGCGTCAGCCAGCTGAGCAAGCCCGTCCGGCCCGGTCAGCCAGCGACCGTTGATCAGCAGCGTCGGCTGCTCGGCGAGCCACCCGAAATCGTTGACCCGCGCTTCCGGCTGCGTCTCGCGATAAGTCTCGGCGAGGAATCCTCGCAGAAATGCTCCCCATTCCGTCACGTGGAGCGTCCGCACGACGCGCTCGCGCACAGAGAACTGTCCGCAAAGCAGCTCAAACACCGGCCGCGTCAGCGCGATCGGAGCAAACCCGCCCGCGGCGGTGTCTTCAAAAAAAGCAATTCGCATCGGTCCCGTCCCTGGGAAAAGCATTTTGTTGAACTCAGGCGGACGTCCCTGTCCGGCCGCGAAATATACCGTCACGCGAAAATCCCGAGAAGACGTGTCGAAAACCGCCTCACACCGTTGTTGATCTCGAATCGGGCGGGTTCAATCTGCGGCTTCGAATGCGCGCGGTCGCTCAGCGCAAAGACGCGAAGTCGCAAAGACTCGCGAAGACTCGCAAAGGACTATGAACCTCTTTCTCTTTGCGTCCCTTCGCGCCTCTGCGTCTTTGCGCTGCCGACAGAGACGTCAAACAACACTGAAAGAAAACTCCCATGGCTTTTTCCCGCTCGCAGATCCTCGACCGTCTCCGCAGCCTGATGGATGCCGGGGTTCCCATTGTCGGCGGCGGAGCCGGGACCGGGATCAGTGCGAAGTTTGAGGAGGCCGGCGGAATCGACCTCATCATTATTTATAACTCCGGCCGCTATCGGATGGCCGGGCGAGGTTCGCTGTCCGGCCTCATGCCGTACGGAGACGCCAACCAGATCGTGATGGACATGGCGAGGGAGGTCCTCACCGTCGTCAGGAACACGCCGGTCCTTGCCGGAGTCTGCGCGACCGACCCGTTTCGAGACATGGAGTGGTTCCTGCGCCAGGTCATGGACATCGGTTTTTCCGGCATCCAGAACTTCCCGACAGTCGGCCTGGTCGACGGCATTCTGCGAGCGAACCTGGAAGAAACCGAGATGGGCTACGACAAGGAAGTCGACCTGGTCCGCCTGGCTCGGTCGAAGGATATTTTCACGACGCCGTACTGCTTCAACACGACCGAGGCCGAACAGATGGCCGACGCCGGAGCCGACATCGTGGTCGCTCACATGGGCCTCACCACGAAAGGGTCGATCGGAGCTCACACGGCAAAGACGCTCGACGATTCCGTCCGCGAGGTTCAGGCGATTGCCGATGCCGCGCGAGGCGTCCGCGACGACGTGATCATCCTCTGCCACGGCGGCCCGATCGCGATGCCGGACGACGCCGAGTACGTTCTGCACCGAACGAAAAACGTCCACGGGTTTTACGGAGCATCGTCGATGGAGCGGCTTCCGGTGGAGACGGCCCTCACCGAGCAGGTGAGAAGTTTCAAGGCAATCAAATTCGCCGACTGACGTTCCCGCAGTCACCTGAAGCGTGAGTTTTGAAGTGGCACCCTTCAGTCCCGAAGGGACGCAGGCAAATAACTCGCGGTTCAAGTCAGGATCCAGCAGTGATTCAGAAAACGGCGACGAGGCTATTCGGTGCCGGGACGATCGCGATTGCCGTTGGGGATGAATGGGCGCCGGACGCCAGGTTGAAATCGTCCGTCGCCAGGTTCGCGGTTAAACCTCATGAACCGCTTCATCATGTCCATCGCTCCGGGCATCTTTTCTTCGACCCACATCCAGGCGATCCGCATTGACCGTTCCTTCTCCTGGAGCCGGTCGAGGTACTGACGCCGCGGAGCAGGAAGTTGCTCGTAATACTCGTCCAGCATCGGTCCATTCGTCATCGCGATTCGACGAATGTCCTCACCGCGAATGCTCCTCAGCAGAAGCATCAACAGCGCGGCCGGGTTGTCGCCGACAAGTATGGCGATTTCGTCTTTTCGCTCGTCGTTTCCAATCGCGTTGAGAATGTCAGTGACGACTTTCTCGGGAACGCAGACAGGGCCATCCACGCTTCGCATGTCTCGCAGCTTTGTGCCGGCCAGTTCGAGGACATCCAGGTGATACTTGAGAAGCTCGACTGGCGTGTGGCCAGGAGGGGCATTCGGCGCACCGCACCATTTGGCGATGACCTCAATGACGTCTTCGAAGTCACGGTCAAGCAGCGAAGGTCCTCGTTGCAGTCCGATGAAAAACGCATCCTGACCGATGGGTTCATACGGCGGCTCGTCGGGGCCGATGCGAGGCTGATCTGGCGCCCAGCCGAGGTGGCCTTTAATCATTCGCAGTCGCTTCTCAACATCCTTTTCGTTGAGAATCCGTTCCCGGAACTCGTACGAAACACTCGACACACTGGCCAGCCAGGTGTGGTAGGCGGCGAGCGTTTTGCTGAGCTGCTCGTCTTTGGCGACAACTTCGTGCATCGCTCGCACGCTGCGGCGATCGCTCTGAGGAAGCTTTCGCCATGAGTCAAAGTTGGAGAGGAGCAGGTCCCGCTCGGTCTGAGTCATGCCCTCGATTTTTTCGCGGTTGGCGCGCATTTCAGTGGACTCGGCATCGCGTGCAGCGGACGGAGCCATCATCAGCACGACGCCGCTTCCGATCACCAGCCAGATATTCTCGCCGAGCCAGCGTTTGACGCGGACCAGGCGGGAAAGCGGCGGATCAGTCGCGGGGCCGTCCCGGTCGATTGCGGTTCTGGTTTTCGATTCGCTGGCCATCTAATCTCAGTCCACTCTCGTGAAGAGCTTTCAAAAACTCCAAGTTATCTACTTCCTGATACTCATCCAGTCGCTCGACGATCGGCAACTCCTTCAGTAGTTCGTCGATCGGCTCTGCGCCTTTCTGAAACGTCGAATTAAACCCGACCGCCGCGACGAACAGCAGGATGAAGAATCCGACTGTGCGGCGGCCGATCCTGATGGCCCGCTCGCGACCTCGACCGGGGATCACATCGTCCGGATCGACGTCCGCCTGCTCCAGGCTGGTCGAGACTGTGGTTCGAGTGCGGATCGCGGTGAGCGTTTTTTCCGTGAAGCCATCTGACGCCCGGCCCTCAGGAAGCAGGTCCAGCAGTTCCCAGGTCCGCATCAGCTTCTCGACCTCCTGCCGCGCAAACACTTCCTCGGCGAGTGTCTTTTCGACGTCGGCCGCCGCCTCGTCGGTGAGCTCACCATCGAGGTATGCGATCAGATTTTCCTGCTGTTTCGAATCAGCCACAGGTCGTACTTTCGGATTCCAGTCGGGTCTTCGTCGGCATCAGCAGAAAGTGGCCTGGAAGGCCGTGCCACAGCCTGGTTCACCAGACTGCTGCCTTCAGCCGTCACAGAAATGGCTCCAGCTTCGTTTTCAGATTTTCTCTCGCCCGAGTCAGCAGCGACTTCACGGCCGGCACACTCAGGTCCATGCTGGCTGCGATATCCTGGTAGCTCATGTGCTCAAACTTGTTGAGCAGCAATGCCATCTTCTGCCGATCGCTGAGCGTGTCGAGTGCCTGGCGAACGACCTCCCGCATCTCTTTCCGGTCGAGCTGCCGACCGGGCATGAGCCCCGATTTCTCCAGGGCCAGTTGTTCCTGAGGATTCATTCCGAGCGGTCCGGACTCACTGGCCTTCAAGTGGACTTCCTTGCGACGCGACTTCGAACGGCGATTGTTCATCGCCAGATTATTCGCGATGCGAAACAGCCAGGTCGAAAATTTCGCCGTCGGTCGATAACGCTCGCGCGCCCGATAGACGCGAAGGAACGCTTCCTGGGTGAGGTCCTCGGCCGCGGCCGCGTCTCGCAGCAGATGATTGAAAATCCCGATGAGCCGGTTCTGGTACGCTTCCACAAGTTCTCCGAACGCAGCCTCATCCCCGTTCTGGACACGCAGCATTCGCTGCACGTCCGGATCGCGAAGCCAGACATTCTGTTCGGATTCGGAAGTGACGGTGGACATGTTCGACGGAGATCAGCCGCCTCTCACCTGACTGGTCCGAGGCGACGGGAGATTGAAGTGAGAAAACGTAAACCCGATCGGTCTCAGAAAGTTTCGCTCCGAGGCTGTGAATTTATCGTGGCGTAAGCTTCCAGCTTGCGATCTTCGGGCTCGGCAAGCTGGAAGCTTACCCCACTTTCGCTCCGCGTTGGGTTGTTTGACAAGGATGTCGCAGGCTCGGCACGCTCGTCTTCCTGCAGAAGTAAGGACCTGCGAGGTCGCAAACAAGTGGCAGGTGATCAGCTCAGACGGTCGCTCAGACGGTCGACGATCAGGTTGCCGATGTTGAGTGCAGCGGTGGCGGCCGGTGACGGAGCGTTGCCGACGTTGACGACTCGCCGCGATTCCTGAATCACGAAGTCGTCAATGAGCTTTCCGTCGCGGCCCAGGGCCTGCGCCCGGATGCCAGGCGGCGAAACTTCCAGATGCTCGACCCGCACGTCCGGGACGAGTCGCTGCAGCGCTTTGACGAAGGCCCGCTTGCTGAGAGATCGCCACATTTCGCCGCAGCCGGTCTTCCAGTTTTTTGCAGCCATGCGAATGAAACCGGGATACGTCAGCGACTCGAACAGGTCGCGCGGATTGATGTGCAGCTTGGAGTAGCCTTCCCGCGCGAATGCTAGAACGGCGTTCGGCCCGCACTCGACACCGCCGAGGACCATCTTCGTGAAGTGAACGCCGAGGAACGGGAACTTCGGATCGGGCACCGGGTAAATCAGAGTGCGGCAAAGATGCTCAGCTTCGGGCTTCAGCTCAAAGTACTCGCCGCGAAACGGGACGATCTTCGAGGTGGGTTTCGTACCGCTCATTCTTGTCAGACGGTCGCTGTGAATTCCGGTGCAGTTGACCATCAGGTCGCCCGTGAAGTCGCCCTTTGTCGTCAGCACGACGACTTGACTGTCCGTCTGATTGATGCCGGTGACCCGGGTCGACAAATGGATTTGCGCGCCGTGAGCTCGAAGCAGCTCACCAAGTTTCTCGCAGACGCCGGGGTAGTCGACGATGCCGGCTTCCGGAACGTGGATCGCCTTGATCCCGGCCGCGTGAGGTTCGAGCTCGGCAAGACGCTCCCGGCCGATCATCTCGCAGCGGACGCCGTTTTCCTGGCCGCGCCCGTAGATCGTTTCGAGGTTGGGGAACTCTGATTCGTTGACGGCGACGATGACTTTGCCGCAGGTCTCAAACTTGACGTTGTGTTCTGTGCAGAAAGCTTCCATGGCCTTCTTCCCGTCGCGGCAGTTCGTCGCGCGAAGTGAACCCGGTCGGTAATAGATTCCCGAATGGAGCACTCCCGAATTCCGACCGGTCTGATGAAACGCCAGTTTCGACTCTTTCTCGATGAGTTGAATTTCGGCGTCCGGATAACGCTGCGAAAGCCGCCAGGCCGTGGCCAGCCCGACGATCCCGCCTCCGAGAATGACGATCTTCTGGTTTTTCATGAGTGCTTGCTGAACGACAGGAATTCGACTGATTGCGACGAGTCTGATGGAGTCTCACGAATGGAGCAACTTCACGTCACATTCAGTACTCGTTTTGATAGCTGCGTGCATGCGCGTTCATACGCGCGAGCATTTTCACTTGCAGCTTTATTGCCGACCACATGTAATCTGCGTCGCAGAGTCAGTTCAGGAATTGTGCAGAGAATAGTTCATCGAGAGTTCAACCTCACGGTGAACTTGTGACGTCTAGTTAAGCGGGCAAGTTATGATTCGCATCGTCGTGGCTGACGATCATCGATTAA
>ERZ891418.92-NODE-92-length-30728-cov-7.056336_pt1 | contig 30728 bp, 22 predicted proteins | sample MGYA00521236_ERZ891418 | MGnify/ENA primary metagenome ERZ891418 (study PRJEB32303, sample SAMEA104408696) | aquatic metagenome | biome: Brackish water; feature: Chemocline; material: water | place: Baltic Sea | collected 2014-10-18T10:34:00 | depth 100 m ... | reverse complement strand
TCCAGACGACCTGTTCTTCTACGAAATGGTCGTCGCTCGTTCGTTTGAAGACGCGTTGATGTGCGTCCTGCTGAATCCGGATATTCAAATCTGTGTCGTGCGGTACAGCTTCCCGTACCGCACGTCGAAGAAGTTCAATTTGCTCAACGAAATTCATCCGCTGACGAATCAGGATCCTGACAAAGTCGTCGCGATGATGCCCACAGAGCGATCATTGAGGCTCGGCAGCGCATTGAAGGCGCTGCGTCCGGAGCTCGATCTGTTTCTGGTCACTGATGCTCCTGTGGAAGCGATTGCCGGTGAGCCAAGCCGCGCTTTCCGTCGCGCGTTTTATCACCAGGAGAACTACCACGAGCTGCATCTCAGCATCCTGAAGGCGGTCAACGATCGCTTCGAAACACCGTTCTTCAATGCACTGAAAAAGTACAGCCAGAAACCGACCGGCATGTTTCATGCGCTGCCGATTTCACACTCGGCAACCATCGTCAGGTCGCACTGGATTCGCGACATGGGCGAGTTCTATGGCCAGAAGATTTTTCAGGCGGAAACGTCAGCCACAACCGGCGGGCTGGATTCACTGCTGCAGCCAAACGGTTCTCTGAGAGACGCTCAGGAGCGGGCAGCGCGCGCGTTCGGTGCGCGACGAACTTACTTCGTGACCAATGGCACCTCGACCGCGAACAAGATTGTCATGCAGGCCATCAATCGGCCCGGAGACATCGTGCTGCTGGCTCACGATTGCCACAAGTCGCATCCCTATGCGGTGATTTTGTCCGGCTCGCACCCGGTGTACCTCGACGCCTATCCGCTGTCGGAGTACTCGATGTATGGAGCCGTTCCGCTGTCTGAGATCAAGTTTCGGCTGCTGGAGCTTCGACGCGCCGGAAAGCTCGATCAGGTACGCATGCTGCTGCTGACCAACATTACATTCGACGGAGTCGTCTACGATCCCGTGCGGATCATGGAAGAAGTTCTCGCCATCAAGCCGGACATGATTTTTCTGTGGGACGAAGCCTGGAGTGCTTACGCGAGGTTCTCACCGATCCTTCGACGTCGAACGGCCATGTGGTCGGCAGGTCACCTGCGGCAGCAATTCAAGAACGCCGAATACCTCGCCACCTGGAAGAAATGGCAGGCTCGGTTTGACGCTGGCGAACTGGGCGACATCGACGACGACGAAACATGGCTCACCCAACGGCTGCTGCCCAATCCCGAGCGGGCACGCGTCCGGGTCTATGCCACACAGTCGACACACAAGACGCTCACGGCGCTGCGGCAGGGTTCGATGATTCACGTCCATGATCAGGACTTTGAACATCACACTCGCAACGCGTTCAACGAAGCCTACATGACCCACACATCGACCTCGCCGAATTATCAGATCCTGGCGTCGCTGGATGTCGGTCGTCGGCAGGTCGAACTTGAGGGGCACGAGTTGGTCGCGCGCAGCATCGAACTGGCGATGATGCTCCGCGAACGCATCGACGCCGACCCGTTGATGGGTAAGTACTTCAGTGTCCTGGCTCCAAGCGACATGATTCTTGAGGAATATCGCCCGTCAGGATTGAAAGAGTACTACAGCGAGTCCGACGGTTGGGCACGCATGGACCAGGCCTGGCTGGCCGACGAGTTTGTCCTCGATCCGACCCGAGTCAGTCTGCATGTCGGTCGAACGGGATTGGATGGCGACACCTTCAAGCAGCTGCTGATGGATCGCTTCGACATCCAGATCAACAAGACGTCACGGAATACCGTGCTGTTCATGATTCACATCGGCATGACGCGCGGCACGGTCGCCCATCTGGTCAACGTGCTGACGGAAATCGCCCGCGACCTGGATGACAAACTCGACCGTTGGAGCAAGGTGGAACTCGACGTGCATAAGCAGCAGGTCCGATCGTTGACCGAGGATCTGCCACCGCTGCCGAACTTCAGCCGCTTTCATCCGGCATTTCTCACCTCGTCCGACAGCACAACGCCGGAAGGCGATCTGCGACGGGCGTTTTTCGATGCCTACGAAGACAAGTCGTGTGAATACGTGAAGCTTGAAGACGGCTCGTTACTGAAAGCCGTCGAGTCGGATCGGGAGATCGTTTCGGCAGCGTTCATCACTCCTTATCCGCCCGGATTTCCCGTGCTCGTACCCGGTCAGGTGATTACTCGCGAGATCGTCGGCTACCTGATGGCGCTCGATGTGAAGGAAATTCACGGATACGAGCCGACATTCGGCCTGCGTGTGTTCAGGAAGGAATTCGTCGCCACGGCCGCCGCGCCGGCCAGCGAAAAGGAGCGGCGATCCACTGACGACGATGGCGACGCTGCGATTAGTCGCTCCGCGTGACTTAACTTTTACAAACGAATGATCTTTACGGAGAAACGAATATGACGACCGACTCAACACCGGCGAGAACACTGCAGGGCATTCCGGACATTCGCCTGTTCTTCCACCGCAACGAAACGCCGATCTATTTCATCAGCGCCACGAACTTCAACCTGCTGGGTCTTGATGAGTGGGTGCGCATTTTTTTTACTACATCAGTTACATCGACTGCTTCGACGGTCAACACCCGAGCGTTCTCTCGCCGTCTGAGATGCCGCACCGACCCTTCACATCCATCGAGGACATCAACAACTATCTGCTCGAACACAAAGAGGTCGTCGACGAAATCCGTAGTCGGACGAAGGACGGAGTCGCCGGAAAGGCCGTGTTCCTGTTCTTTGACGAGCAGACAGAAGCCCTCTGCGAGCAACTTGGACTCGAAGTCTGTTTTCCGAAAGCCAGTCTGCGGCAGGAAATCGACAACAAGATCATGACGACGCGGATCGGCGATCGAGCTGGTATCGACAGTGTTCCGAACGTCCTGGCGAACCTGAAGTCTTATCAGCAGATGCGTGAGCTCACCGGGAAACTGGGTGAGGATGTCGTCATTCAAACGGCGTACGGAGATTCGGGACACACCACATTCTTCATTTCCAGTGAAGCTGACTGGAACAAGCACGCCGACGAAATCATCGCGGATCCCGAAGTGAAGATCATGAAGCGGATCCGCTGCCGGGGGGCCGCTCAGGAAGCCTGCGTGACCAGGCACGGCACGATCGTCGGGCCGTTGATGACGGAACTGGTCGGGTTCAAGGAACTGACTCCGTACCGTGGAGGCTGGTGCGGCAATGAAGTGCTGGCCGAAGCGTTCTCGCAGGACGTCCGTAACAAAGCCTGCGACATGACGTTCCGCTTTGGTGAAGAACTCCGAAAGATGGGTTATCGCGGTTACTTCGAGCTGGACTTCCTGCGTGATCTGGATACGGACGAGCTGTACCTCGGCGAAGTGAATCCGCGAGTCACCGGTGCCAGCGCGATGACCAATCTGGCAGCGTTCGCGCATGCCGACGCTCCGCTGTTTCTGTTCCACCTGCTGGAATGGGCCGGCGTCGATTTTGAGCTGGATGTCGAAGACCTGAATCGTCGCTGGTCCGATCCTCACAATATCGACAGTTGGGGTCAGCTCGTCATTAAACACACCGGCGATTCCGTCGAGCTGATTACCTCAGCGCCGATGACGGGCATCTGGCGTCTGCACGACGACGGCAGTGTCGAATACGTGCGCATGCAGACGCACCGCCGAACCGTTGAATCGGAGAATCAAGCGTTCTTCCTGCGAATCTCCAAGCCCGGCGACTACAAGTACGAAGGTGCCGATCTTGGGATTCTGATTACTCCGGGTCGTCTGATGACCGAAGACTTCGAACTCAACGACCGGGCTCGCGCCTGGACGAACGGAATCCTTTCGCAGTTCGTTTCACGTCCCATTGAGCCGGCCGAAGTGGAAGTGTCTGCTCAGGTTGCGGAAGTCGGAAGCTTCAAAATGATGTAGATTGGACAGACCGCTCCCCATGTTTCTTTATCACGCCGGACACGATCTGTATCGCGAATGGAAACACTGTTTCAAGCGATCTCTGAACTGCAGCCGGGTGACAAGTGGCGCCGCTTGTTCGAAAAACTGTGGCCCGCTTATCACAAATGGTTTCTGAAGGAGGGTGACAAGGCCCGACCGAAGTTTCTGACGTGTGAGCGTGCGCTGAAGTCGTACATGCCGGAACTGATGCCAACGTACGAACGCCTGCTGGAGCTTGCCGGCGGCAGTGATCAGGCCGCTCGGTTTCTGAGCCTCTACAACCCGACGCCCTACATGTCGGGCTGCTCCCAGGCAGTCTGGACGCGTGACGAACCGTTTCTGGTCCGCAATTACGATTACAGCGCGAAGCTGTGGGAAGCGCTGCAGTTGCACACGGCGTGGAATGGCCGTCAGGTAATCGCCACGAGCGACTGCCTGTGGGGCGTTCTGGATGGCATGAACGAAAGCGGCCTCGCGGTGTCGCTGGCGTTTGGCGGACGCAAGATCGTCGGCGATGGTTTCGGCATCCCCTTAATTCTGCGGTACATCCTGGAATTTTGCGAAACGACTTCCGAGGCGACTGAAGTTCTCAGCCGCGTTCCCAGCCACATGGCCTACAACGTGACGTTGCTGGATAAAGCCGGTTCTCACGCCACCGTGTTCATTTCTCCGGATCGGGATCCCATCATTTCACGTCAGGCCCTGGCGACGAATCATCAGGGTTCTGTCGAGTGGGCCGAACACGCCCGCGCGACGGCCAGCCTCGACCGCGCGCATTTTCTGTCATTGCGACTACACGACGAAGGAGAGACACGGGACCGTTTCATTTCGAGATTCTTCGAGCCGCCGCTGTACCAGACGAAACACCACATCGGCTGGGGCACGCTCTATACGTCGATTTACGATCCAGCCTCGGGGCAGGTGGTCTGCCGCTGGCCTGCGTATTCGCTGGAGCAAGGAATGGAGGATTTCACGGAACGAGGCCTCGTCGTCCGCTTCCAATGAGCGTCTCGTTCGGTGTGACAACTCGCGCCGGGGGACGACAGCAAACCCGCAGTTCAAGTCTGCTGTCGCCACTTCGCGGCTTGGCGTACGGAGGCGCTCGCCGTCCCCTGGCTCACGCCAGGGGCTACGTGCTGCCGCCGCTTCGCGGCTGAAACTCCGGAAATCAATTCATTCCCAGTTCCTACGCGGCGTCGCCCGTCTTTTCGATCTTCGGGGCGATCTTCCTTGTTCGCTTGCCGGCTCTCGCTTTGAGGTCGAACAGCCCGAAGATTTCCGCCGCGTTCAGACTCAGCGAGGCCGTTGACTCGTCGCCTCCGCCCAGCACCGCCTCGAAGATTTCGCGCTTGTGCTTGAGGACCGCGTCAATTCGCTCTTCGATCGTGTCCTTCGAAATGAACTTCGTCACGATGACCGTATTCTTCTGCCCGATGCGGTGAGCCCGGTTGATCGCCTGGTCCTCGACAGCCGGATTCCACCAGCGATCAAACAGGAAAACATATTCGGAAAATTGAAGGTTGAGCCCGACTGCTCCCGTGCCGTAGCTCATCAGCAGAATGTGCTTTGTTGAGTCTTCCTGGAACTGTTTGAGAATCGGCTCGCGTTTCTTTGTCGGCACGCCACCGTGGTAGATGAGCGGCCCGAACTGCTCCAGAGAAGGGGCGAGCCAGTCCAGCACTTTGGTCCACTGACTGAAGAGGATCGCCTTCTTGCCGCTCGCCGCGATTTCCTCCATGTCCGCGATGAGGCGGTCGCGTTTCGTGCTCTCGCCGGTGAGCGGATCGAAATTTGTAATCTGCTTGAGCCGCAGCACGAGCTCAAAAACGTGCTGCACAGTGATCGATTCACCGAGCTCGTTGAGCTGAATGACTCCCTCCTTCTCCGCCGTGTGGTACGCGTATCTCTGCGCCGCCGAGAGCTCCAGGACTGCCTCGCGGTCGAGCAGCGGCGGCATATCTTTCATGGCCAGATCTTTCGTCCGCCGCAGAACGTAGACCTCGGAAATTTGACGCATCTGCCTGAGGTCCGGCGTTGCTCGCGGCGGGACGACTTCCATGAACTCGAAGATTGATGCCATCTCCTCGATCCGGTTTTCGATCGGCGTTCCGGTCAGCGCCCAGCTTCGTCGACGCGACACTTCGCGAACGATCTCTGCGGTTTTGGAGTCGCGGTTTTTGATCCGCTGTGCCTCGTCCAGAACAACCAGATCGAATTTCGGTTTTACGTCCTCGGACATTTGCTCCATGTCGCGCACGAGGACTTCGTAATTGACGATTCGGATCGGAATGTTGGGCATCGACCAGATCAGCTTGCGGCGATTCGTGTCGCCTTCCACAGTGACAATTGGAAGCTCCTCCGCCCACGCCCGAAACTCGCGCTGCCAGTTCGGGATGAGTGGTTTCGGGCAGACAAACAGGACCGTCCTGACGCGGGCACCACGCAGCAGAAGCCGCACGGCCGTAATCGTCTGCATCGTTTTGCCGAGCCCCATCTCGTCGGCCAGCAGCGCCGACTTCTGCGAGAACAGCCAGCCGATTCCCTCGTACTGATGCGGAAACGGCTCAAACGGCATGATGAGTTCCTGCCCGGCGAGCATCGTCTCCAGCGGTGGCTGCAGGATGTAAAACAGCCGATCCTCAAGAGACAGCGCATCATCCGGCGGTCGAAGTCGCGTTGGCTTTCGCTTTTCCCGTTCCGACTCGCCATCGCCGTCGCCACTTACCTTCGACTTTTTCGGGCGGACCACGGCCAGTCCAGCGTCGGCCTGATCTTTGATCGGCAGGAACTGCACGGTATCGGGAAACGCCAGGCCGACCGTCCGCACGCGAGACCACGCTGGCCTCCACGACGGCACCATGCCAACCGGAATCGAGGAAGCGACTTCGCAACACTCGACCGGAGGCCAGCGCCGCAGCGCACCATTCCAGCCCGACGGAAAGATTTCGGTCGTCAGGTCGAGTGACGCCGGGAATGTCGTGACGCCAAAGTCCGCGGCCGTCGGCAGGTCGAGCATTGTCGACAGCCGCTTTTCCGGTCGCGATTCCACGGCCCGGTGCCAGTGTCTGCGAGTCGAGTTGTCCGGTCTTCGAACAAACACGGAACCTGCCATTCTGAAGGTTGGGTCAGTTGGGTCAGACGTTGCTGAGAAGGCTCTGGTACCGAACGAGCTCTTCCCGAATGTCGAACTGCGTTTCGCCAAACGACTGTTCATTGACGTGTCGAAGTGCCATCGCGGTTTCCTCACGCGACGCGCGGTTTCGCAGAAACCGTCGCCATTGTTTCTTTCAGGGCATCCGCAACTCGTTCCAGCGGCTCCTGCAGATTCGCATCCGACGCCAGCTTCTTTGTGAGCCCGGCAACTCGCGTTACGTCGCTCGCGAAATCGTCGTGAGCTCGAAACCGGTGCTGCCCGATCGTCACTTCCAGCGGGTCCGACTCGATGTTTCCCGTTGGAGCAGCGTTTCCCGTTGGAGCAGCGTCCGGCACACGATCTCCACACAGGGTGACGACAGGAACGCTCACGATGTTTCGCAACGCGAGCATTTCCGAGCGGTCAGTCACGACGAGCGTCGGCTTGACGCCGATCCTGGCGAGCAATGCCTTCCCCAGCAGATCACCAAGGATGAACGGTTCCAGAGTCGGTCCGTAAAGCAGTTCCTGGGTGCGGTTCGGCTTGACCGGCGTCGTGCATTGAAATTCAAGCGGCCGGCCAAAACGGTCTGTGACCAGCAGGCCACCCACGAACGCATGGTCGCGAGTCTGCACGGCGGTCAGGAATCCGATTCGTAGTTCGTCTCCGTCGCGGCTCATTCGAAACGCCCCGGGTCGAGAGTGTCAATCAGTCAGGTCAATCGAGTGTGCGAGGCTCCGTCGCGCAGCGCGAACCGCGCGCCGGGACAACGCCTCACCGTGAGTATCGTCGCGGAACCGTGTGAAACTTTACCGGTTCTCCGGATTCTCCGGGCCTCGCAGGGCGCCGCGCGGTCGGCTCAATTCCTGTCGAGGCAATCGACGACCGGCCGGGTTGTTCCTGGCGATTCAAGCGTTTCGCAGTGCCTGGACGATCTCGGTTCTCGCCGCCTGAATCGCGGGGGCGATTCCGGCGAGGGTCCCGGCAATCGCTGAGACGATGAGCCCTGTGGTCGCCAGTCGGATCGACGGCGTAAACGCGATCGTGACGGCTTCGGCTCCGACCGAAAGGCTGCTGACTTTGAGCATCAACATAGCGGCTCCGACGCCGATGATGCCGCCGGCAATACTCAGCAACAGGCTTTCGGTCATGATCAGCCGGAAGACTCGTGGGCCGGAGAACCCGATGGTCTGCAGGACGGCATGTTCCTTGATGCGATCCTGGACCGACATGACGGTGGTTGTGGCGACAAGTGCCAGAACGAGGCCGACGCAGGCGTAGCCGAGGTAGTGGGCCATGCTGATCAGCTGCGTCAGGTCACCGAGGCTCTTCGCCTGGAAGACGCCTTTCGGGCGAGTATCGGTTTCGACGGGACCACCACGGAACTTCTCGTCGATCTCAGCACAACTGGCGGCAGGATCGACGCCTTCGTCTAACAGGATTTCTAACTGCGTCACCGTGCCGACGAGGTTCATCCCCTTGCTGCGTTGCAGGAACTCAAGGTGCGAGTAGATGTAGTTCTCTTCGGCGGGATCGTCGCTCCTGAAGATGCCGGCGACGTTGACACTGAGTTCGCCGATGGAAAACTTGTTACCCACTTTGATTCCTCGACGACTGGCGACAGATCGGCCTACGACCGCGGCGTCCTGATGTTGTTCGAACTCGGACCAGCTGCCTGACGTGAGTTCAAAGTCACGAGCCTTTCGAAGCTTCTGCGGTGGCACTCCGTAAAACACGACGACATCGAGACTCGCCCGGCAGTTATTCGTGAAGACCTGAACCGGAACGACTTCCTTCACGCCATCGAGCCGGGCGATTTGCTGGTCATAGTCCTGTGGTAAATGACTTGTGGCCGGGCAGAACTTGTTGGCCTGGAAGACGATCAGCGAGCCCCTCGCTGCCTGCCGTCGCTGCAGATCGTCCATGCCTTCCTGTACGGCACCGACAAAACAGAACACGAAGAGAGCGACGGCAGACCCACTGACGGTGAGGACCGTGCGTGAGCGGTGCCGCCACAAAGTTTTCCAGACGTACGGAACGAACTTGAACATGTTTCGAGGGACGGAAACTAATCCGCCGCTTCCTGTGGTTGGCAAGAGGCTGATGACTCGAATCCCGCGCCGCCCGACTGCACGAGTTTCCCTGCATCGAGAATGAACTGCTTATGAGCGATTTCGGCGGCAGCGGCGTCGTGAGTGACCATCAGAAACGTCACGTTGAGTTGTTCGTTCAGTCGTTTGAGCAGATCGAGAATCTGATCCGAAGTGACCGGGTCCAGGTCGCCGGTCGGCTCGTCAGCGACGACGACTTTCGGATGAGCAACGATGGCTCGTGCGATGCCGGCTCGCTGCTCCTGACCGCCCGACATTTGACGTGGGTAGTGGTCGGCCCGGTCAAGCAGATCGACGGCCTGCAGTGCGATCTGAATACGTTTTCGACGTTCGCTGGCAGACATCGGCAACAACAGCAGCGGCAGTTCGATGTTCTCATAGGCGGTGAGAACGGGGACGAGATTATGGGTCTGGAAGATGTAGCCCATGCTGGCTGCCCGCCAGTTGGCCAGCTTTGTACGAGACAGATTCGTAATGTCGATTCCGTCGATCACGATGCTGCCGCTGTCCGGCTTGTCGATGCTGGCGATCAGGTTCAGCAGCGTGGACTTTCCGGTGCCGCTGGCTCCCATCAGCGAAATGAACTCGCCCTGTTCAATGTCCATCGACACGGAGTCCAGCGGCGTAATCGTCTCGCCGCCTTTGTGGAATTGTTTCGTCACATTCCTGATCTCAATCAGTGCCATATTGGATGCCTCCTGACGGCAGTCGATTCATCGAGCCTGACCGACTGCCCGTTGTTTTTCCGAATGACGGGTCTTCGCCAACGACCAGAATTCGATCTCCCTCGCGAAGTCCGTCTAGTCCTGTCGTGATGAGCCGGGTTGCGACTGTCAGCCCACTCGTGATCTCAACAAGCTCGCTGGTCAGAAGTGGTCCGGTTTCCTTGGAAACCCGGCATTTCCGGGCGGCACCGGCCGATTGATCGGCGACCCAGAAAAACGCGCCCGCATCGTCGCTCTGCAGGAGCTTGTGCGGTGCGTAAATCTTCAATTCCTGCGATGGCCTGGCAGTGTCCTCACTTTGTGCTGGAGCAAGGAACGTCACATCGACGAGCATTTCCGGCTTGAACACGGGTGGCGGATCGGGAATCGCCACTTTGACCTGCAGCGTGTTTTTCTGGATGTCGGCTTCGGAACTGACATACAGAACTTCCCCGGTAATGGGTGACGACAAAGCCGGGTTGTTGATCTCGACGGTTTGCTTGAGGCTGACGCTGGCGCTGACCCTGGGAATGTCCTCGAAGCGGACATCGACTCGGACCTGCAGCATTTCAGGGCGGTACATGGTGACGACCGTGCTGCCGTCGTGACCCGACATCTGCGTCGTCCCGCTTCCGATGCGTGCGCCGGGGTGAGCGATCAGACGAAAGACCCGACCGTCGACCGGAGCAACAACCGTCATTCGAACCACCTGCAGTCTGGCTTCGGCCAGCGCGACGCGAGCCTGTTCGACACGCGCCGTGGCGGCTTTGACTTTGGCGTCGGCCTGCTCCTTCGCCTCAAGTTCGTCGGCGAGCAGTTCGAGTTGGGTCCTGACCGCTTCCTGCCGGCCGGTCAGTGCAGTCTGTTCCTTCTTGAGCGACTCGTCCCGGCCACGAAGTTCCTCGACCAGTGCCGTGGCGGAATCCCGTTTGCTCCTGGCGATGTCAATCTCGACACCCGCGACGACTCCCTTCGCTGCCAGTTTTCCGTCATAGTCCTTTTCTGCCGCAAGCTGATCGGCCTCGGCTCGACGGAGTTCGAAGGGCAGGTTCTTCCGGGTCGTCTGTATCTTTGCGAGAGACGCGTCGGCTGCTCGCAATGCAGCCGTCAAATGCACCGGCTGCTCCAATCGAGTTACAGCCGCCTTGAACTGAGCTCTGGCTTCATCCCGCTCGGCCTCTCTGAGATTGAAGTCCGCCGTCGCTCGTTCGAACGTCAGCCTCGCATCGTCTTTGATGAGTTCCGCAATCAGGTCTCCCGCTTTGACAGGTTGATCCTCAACGACAAGCAGTTTCTCGACGACACCCGGCGCAAGCGCCGCAACTCTTATCGGAGTGGGTCGAGGTTCGATCCAGCCTGCCGCCTTGAACAAGGGCGTGCCCTGCTGCCGGACCTCGGCGGTCGTTGAGAACACGGGCACGACCATGACTTCCCTGGGCGGAAACATGAGGTCGCGTGAAGCCCACGCCACCAGCGACAGGAACCCAAGAATCAGAATCAGCGGCAACACGTAGCGAGTCAGCACGTGCCGCCGAGTCTTCATGCCCGGTTGGCTTCTGCCGCCGCGATCGATCGCCAGTCCTGTGAGATCAACATCGTTTGTCATGACTCATCATTTCTTCTTCACATACACGCCAGTGGCGAGCACGGTGAGATTGCCAGCGTCGTCCCGTTTGGCCTTGCCCTTAACGACAACCGTGGAAAGTTCTGTCACACCGAGCAGTCCTTTGGCATTGGCCTTCACGAGCGAGCCCTCTGCGTCAACGACTTTGATCAGAGCAGTCGAGGCCGGCAGCCGGTCTGTCTCGCAGCAGTAGTCCCAGGGTTTGGGACATTGATCGCCGGGAATATCACTGCACGCCTTGAGCGATCCATCGACGATGGTGAAGGCCGCTCGACCATCGACCCACGGGTTCTCATCGCCGCCAATCCGTCCCACGAGGACAACCTCGTCCCCATCTTTGGCTTCTTCACGGACCTTGATGACATCGGCGGCACCGGCTGGTTCTTCAGTGAGAAGAAACTTCGATCCATCGACCGCCGGTGTCGAAGCCGATTCCGTTGCTGGTGTTGTCGAGGTGTCCTGTGAGCATCCGGAAGCAACAGCCGCACAGCCAAGCACCGTCAGGACAAGTAACTTTTTCATTGTCATCTCCATTGAGTTGTTAAGTTCCCGCCGCATCCTGCGACCGAACGGGTTCAAACTGATTTCAGCCCATCGACGACAGGCATCCGTAACGCTCGGATCGCCGGGGGGATGGCCCCGAAGAATCCCAGCAGCAAACCAACTCCGCAGCCGATCAGCACGGCGATGCTGTCGATGCGAAGCGAAAACGCTCCCATTGTGAATCGCACGGCCGCTCCGTTGACGAGCACCAGGGCAATCAAAGCTGCCAGCAAACTCGCCGCCGCCGCCAGCAACATGCCTTCCTGAATCAAACTCACGACGATGGCTCGCCGGACAAATCCGAGGGTCCGCAACATCGACAGTTCCGGGATGCGACCAACAACGGAGCCGTACATCGTGTTGAGTCCGGCAAACACGCCGGCTCCGGACACGAGCAGTACGACCAGCCACGCCAGCCAGCGGATCGGGCGGTAGTCCTTCTGCAACCCGGCGTAGTAGTCCGTCTCACGCATGACCTGAAGTTCCAGATCCAGCCGTTCTTTGCAGAACAGATCGAGGTCGGCGAAGTCGCCAGTGGGCGAAAGTGTGACAGCAACAATGCTGAGGTCCTGCCGCTTCATCGCCTGCTGCAGCTCATCGAGACGACACCACACTTCGGACTCAAACGCCGAACCGGCAGCGGAAAAAACTCCACTGATCCTCCACGACCGACCTTCAAACGTGATCGATTGACCGATGCGGGCTTCCGCTTCATTGGCTCCGAACTTTGTCGCCGCCATTCGACCGATCATGACTTCTCCGGTGCCGGGCCAGTCACCTTCTTCGATCTCGACCCGCCATCGAACCAGCAATGCTGACCGAGTGACACCACGCACAAGTCCCATTGATGGTTCACGCTCGCCGACTCCGACCTGGGTGCCGAGGTAGAGTTCGGGCGAGACGTAATTCTGTCCGAACCGCTCCTGAATCCCGGCGACACTGGCCGGAACCAGATCGTTCGTTCTCATTGGAATCGACGAGTATTCAAGGTTTTCGCCCATGCCCAGCGAAAAGATCACCGCAGTTTGCGGATCACCACTCACCGCCAGCGACCGTTCCAACCCCCGAATGAACCCGACCACGACGAAGACCAGAACGATCACCGTTGTCAGGCCCGCAAACGTCAGACACGTTCGCAACGGGCGACGGAACAGATTTCGAATTGCGTACTCCCACGGGAGCAGCCGGAAGAAGAGAGTCAAGGGCCGAGTGTCCAGAGTCGAGAGGCTGCGCAGCGCATGCCAGGGCGATCGCCAGCGAGCGAGTCCAGACAAAGCACTTCAGGAGCGGCTGCTTTGGCTCCCGGTTCTGGACTCTTTTTTCTCGACTCTCAGCACAAAAACGACATGTGCAGCGTGCGCAGGAAGCGACCGTGGTTCGAGTCGGAGCGGCAGCAATTCTGCTCACAGCAGCGATGACGACACTCAACGATTCGGGCGGTTATCGGAGCGTAAACATCGACCGGCGGCAGGAAGAGCACATCGGGACAGTCGTCGACTTCGACGATCTTCTCAAAGACCGCACCACCACAGATCCCCTGACAGGATGTCTGCGAAGAATTGCGGGGACCTTGCTGGTGGTCGCCGTGCTCACACCCGTCTTCGTCGAGGTGGCAGCAATCCCGAGTCCCACGAAACGGAGCAGCAGTCGAGGCTTCGGACGATTCCTGTGAGCAGCACTCACCGCGACACAAACCGGCACCACACCACATCGGGCAGGCAACGATGGCCGCAATCAGTATCAGGGAAACCGTCCGGGAATACATCATCCTGTCCTTTTTGTTGAGCCTCACATCGTACGACCGGTTTGTGGCACGGGCAATCGGAGTTTGTGCTGTCGCTACCACTGACTCGCCAGGCTGCCCGTTAAAAGCTGCCCATCAATCACCGACGACGAAACCCGAAGTTCCTGCAGTGAGTCCAGATACGACAGACTCACCTGCACGTAGGTCTGCTGGGCCGTGAGTGCTGTGAGGTACTTCACCTGCCCCTTCTGGTATCCCTGAGTCACCAGGTCCAGCGACTTCTTTGCTCGCGGCACCATCCGGCAGCCGTAGCGATCCACCTGTTGCCGAGCGTTCGAGTACCGTCGAAACGCCACGGCCAACCGATCCTGGAGGTCGAGTTCGATCCGTTGGACTTCTTTACTGGCAGCGACCCAGTCCGCTTCCGCAGCAGCGACATTTCCCTGATTCCGGTCAAAGATCGGGATCGGGATGCCAAGCTGCACATTCGCGTTGTCACTTCCGCTGATGTTGTTCTTCCGCACGCTGACGAACAAATCAACATTCGGGATCGGCTCCTTTTTCGCCCGACGAATGACAATTTCCGCCCGGTCCAGTCGGGCCTGCGCCGCATTCAACTCGGGATTCCCCGCAAGAACAGTCGCACAACAACTGTCCCATTCAAGCTGCGGCAATTCGCCAGTCAACTCGCCGGAAGCCGTTGCCATCTGCATTTGAGGCATCCCGACAACGGCTGCCAACCGCCGCCACGCTTCGATCTGCTGGTTTCGAGCGTTGTCAAAAAGGATTCGGGACTCGTCGGCCCGAATCTCAGCCTGCAGAAGATCGTTGTCAGTGGCGAGCCGACCTTCGAGCAACTTCTCGGTTGATTGAACAAGCTCATCGCCGATCCGGGTAAGTGTCTTTGTGAGTTCAACTCGCTTCTGAGCAACCAGAGCGTCATAGAACCGAACCCGCACATCGCTGAGCACTCGCTGCTCCTGACCATGGAACCGAAAGTGTGCTTCGTCGATCTCCTTCCCGACAATCGCCTGATCGAGTCCCAGCTTTCCAGCGGTGATGAATCGCTGGCTGACAAACGCGCCCTGTTGCCCGGCAGTCCCAAGATTTCCAATCTCCGTGGCGTGATATCCCACAACCGGATTCGGATACAGACTCGCCTGAACCTGGCGTCCTTGAGCCGCCTGCATCCGAGCACTTGCTCTCGCCAGTGTCGGGTTATTCTGGAACGCGATCTGTTCGAGGTCGCCGAGTGTCACGACCTGCTCGCTGCCCAGTTCGCCGACTGTCGAAGCGGCTGGGGTTGCCACCCAGCCCTGCTGGCCGCCTGACGAGCGATCCTGTGCACTGGCAAGTGCCGGCAACAGAAACAAAAGGAGAATGACAGGAAAGCGGCAACCCACAACGAGGCATCCTTGCCTTGAGGACAGAACAATTCGATCGACGAATAATGTCGGGCATCCTTGATTGTGTATCGGTTCTGCTGACCGCAAAGTCACCTCTAATCATCATGGTCGGTCTCTCTTCCCCAATCGGAAATGTCTGACATAACGCTGTTACAGCGGGTTGCCCGCGGAGTCACCCGACGGTCACATGCGTAACTTCAAAACTCGCGATGGCGGGCCTGCGAATCAACGGGTAGCCTACAAACGGCTTCGGCGCGGTGATCTGAGGGTGTCAGCCACAGTGGAATCAGGCGTTTGAAAACCGCATCCCGCGTAGCAATCGTTTCGAAAAGCCAGCAGGGCGGAGCCGTCGAATTGCCGTAACCCGTGTGGAGACTGACTGTTCTGTCGATTGTCGCGAATCCGGTCGGGAGTACTTATTCCGGATTTCGCTCGGCCCGACAGTGTGGCTGTCCCCTGTTTCGATGAGCCCCCGCTCCGAGGACCTGTGCATTTCGCACGACGACTTTCATCCTGCAGCGTGATTTATGGAAATGCAGCCAGGCAAGGTGTATCTCGTTGGAGCCGGACCCGGGGATCCCGGATTGATCTCGCTGCGCGGGGTCGAGTGCCTCCAGAAAGCCGACGTTGTGCTTTATGACGGGCTGGTGAATCCTCTGCTGCTTCGCCACGCGAAGGCTCATTGCGAGCGGACCTGCCGACACTCGGCGCCGGGTGGCCGAATCCTCAAGCAGGACGAAATCAATCAGCGACTCGTCGAGGAAGCCTCGAAGGGGAAGACGGTTGTTCGGCTCAAAGGCGGAGACCCGTTCATCTTCGGGCGAGGTTCCGAAGAAGCAGCGTTCCTCCGCGAGCACGGCATCGAATATGAAATTGTGCCCGGCATCACGGCAGCCGTCGCGGCGGGCGAGTATGCCGGGCTCTCTCTGACCCATCGTGATCACGCGGCGATGGTCTCGTTCATCACCGGTCACGAGTCGCCGGACAAGCCGGCCAGCCAGCTCGATTACCGTCAGCTGGCCGAGCTGCCCGGAACACTCGTCTTCTACATGGGCCTCGACCGGCTGCCGAAGATTGCGGCGTCTCTGATCGAAAACGGCAAAGCGGAATCAACTCCGGCGGCGGTGGTCAGTCGAGCGACAACGCCTCTTCAGCGGACGGTCGCGGGAACGCTGGGTGAGCTGCCGCAACTCGTCGCCGAGGCACAATTACACGCCCCGTCGCTGATCATTGTGGGCGAGTGTGTCCGGCAGCGCGAACAACTCGCGTGGTTTGAGGATCGGCCACTGCTTGGTCAGCGAGTCGGAATTACGCGGCCGGCTCACCAGGCGGACGAACAGATTGCCCGTTGTATCGAGCTCGGGGCGCAGCCGGTCCTGATGCCGCTGATCGAGATTACTCCGCCGGACGACTGGTCCGAAGTCGACGCGACGCTCGACCGGATTGCTGAGTTTGACTGGGTCATCTTCACGAGTGTCAACGGCGTCTCCGGCTTGCTGGATCGGCACTGGTCGCGCGGAGGAGATGTGCGGCAGTTGGCTCATTTGAAGTTCGCGGCGATCGGTTCGTCGACTGCGAAGGCGCTGGAGCAACTCCACATTCGGCCCGACGTGATTCCGGAAGAGTTTCGCGCCGAGAGTCTCGCCGCGTCTCTGAGTCCGCTCGTTGAGGGACAGAAAGTTTTGTGGGCTCGCGCCAGCCGCGGACGCGATGTTTTACCTCGCGAGCTCGCCGCGGCCGGAGCAGATCTCGAACAGCTCGTCGTTTATCAGAACCGCGACGTGACGGAACTGGACGCGGAAACAGTCGAGCTGATTGAAGCCGGCGAGCTGACCTGGATCGGACTGAGCAGCCCGTCGATCGCCCGCAGCCTTGCGGCTTTGCTGCCGGATTCCGCGAAAGCGAGCCTTGGCAAATCGACTCGCCTTGTCGCGATCAGCCCGGTCACGGCGGAAGCGGCCGCGGAGTGCGGGTTGCCCGTCGCCCTCGTGGCGGACACTTTCACGTGGGACGGCATCCTGTCCGCGATCGCTGCTTCCTGAACCGGATGATTCTCCGGGTGAGTGGACTCCGCGGATCCCTGTTCGGCCTCAGCCTAAACCGCTACCCTGGCGAGCTCGAAACCAACCACTCGACGGGAGTTAAACTGTGCCGGTTCTTCAGGAAGCGCAACTGCTGAATTTTGGAGTGAGTCTGCTGGCAGCGGGCGGAGCGAACGAAAATGAAGCCGCGATCGTTGGACGCAGCCTCGTCCAGGCGAATCTGCGAGGCCACGATTCGCACGGCGTCATGCGGATTCCGTTTTACGTCAAGCAGGTTCAGGACGGAAAACTCAACGCGGGATCCACGCTGCAGGTTGTTCACGAAACTTCGGGCACGATCGTTGGCGATGGCAACTGGGGCTTTGGCCAGGTCCTTTCGCGAGACTTGACCGAGCGTCTCATCGAGAAAGCGGGCGAAGCGGGAATCGCTTCCGGCTCGCTGCGTCAGTCCGCTCACATTGGCCGGCTCGGTGAGTACGCGGAAATGGCCACTGCGAAAAACATGTCCGCGATCATTTGTGCCAACACTCACGGAGCCGCTCAACGAGTCGCTCCGGTCGGCGGCAAGCGACCTCGCCTGGGCACGAACCCGCTGTGCATCGGCATGCCCGGCGGAAAGGACGGCCCGTTCATCCTCGACTTCGGAACGAGTGCGACGGCGGAAGGGAAGGTTCGAGTCAAAAAGATCGCCGGCGAAAAAGTTCCTGACGGCTGGGTGCTCGACCCGGAGGGAAAACCGACCAACGATCCGAATCAACTTTACGGTGACCCGCCGGGAACGATTCTGCCAATGGGCGGCGATCAGGCTTACAAAGGCTTCGGCCTGTCGTTCATGATCGAGATGCTGTGCGGAACTCTCTCGGGCGGGCAGTGTGCCTATCCGAACCCGCCGCCACCGATCGGCAATGCGGCCTTCTTTATCGTTATCAACCCGCAACAGTACGCCGGGTTTGAGCATCTCAAAACGGAGGTTGAGAATCTGGAGGAGTACGTGCGCAGTGTCCCGCGCATCGACGGAGTTGACGAGATTCTTCTCCCCGGCGATCCGGAGCGGCGAGTTCTCGCGGCGCGGCAGCAGTCCGGAATTCCGCTCGACGACGGCAACTGGAACGCGCTGCTGGCGCTCGCGACGGAACTGGGAGTGACTCCGCCGACTGTCTGAATCCAACTCGAAGTTTGTCGTCATCGACCCGACTTGTGGACCTCCTGCAAACCGGAAACGCCATGAGCAAGAAAACACGATCCGCCATCCTGAACGGCGCACTGTTAGTCGGCGTCGTTGCGGTCGCGGTGTGGCGGAATCCGCTGTTCGTCAACGGGCAGTTGACCGGGCTGGCGCTGTTGTTCGGGCTGCTCGGCGTGCTTTTCGTTCTGGAGTGGTTTCGGGAAACAACCTGGGGCCGCTGGGCCGGAGTGCTTGTGACTCTCGGTGCGTCCGGGACACTTCTCGGACTGGACTTGAACGGAGCGAACGTCGCGCTGGCACTCATTTGCCTGATCAGCCTCATTCGTTACCTCCCCGACGACGACGACGACGATGCGCCGATGCGATCGCTCGTGCTGCTGCTGCGCGAGCCGCACTACGTCGAGGGATCAATGATGGCGCGCGTGGCATCCCGAGCCTGGGGCTGCGAAGTCAACTACGAGAGTGCCGAAGACGACAATGACGACGAAACTCCGCTCGAAGAATCGACTCCGTTTCTGGTCGGTGAGGAACCACCATTTTTCTGCAGCAAATATCCGGCAATGCTGACTATTCACAGCTTCCCGGCTCCGTACTTCGACGATCCACAAGCCGTTGCCGACGAGGTTCACGAAGTCCGTATTCGAGCGGCCATTCTTGAGCACACAGCCTGGATTTCCTGCGACCTGATTACCTGGATGGATGACGATTCGGGCGAAGCTCAGGCCGATGTTCTGATCGGTCAGTTGCTCGCCGAGTTTGCAGACGACAACTGCCTGGCAGTCATCGACCTGCTCGACCAGAGCGTCTACCCGTTTCTCGAAGACGAAACCGAAGCCGCTTTGCGATCGCCCAACCCCCGCAAGGCCCTCGAAGAACTGCCTTACGATCCGGTTGTCACGATCAGTTCTGACGACCCGGAAATGAAGGCCGCCGTGCAGATCGCTCGCGACCGCTGGCCGGAATTTGTCGAGGCGTTTGAAAACCGCACCGACAAACAGCACTTTGCGATGAAGGCTCGTTTCGAGGAACACGACTCTGTCGAGTTCATGTGGGTCACCGTGACTGCGATCGAAGGTGACCACGTACTGGGAGTCCTCGACAGCGACCCGGCCGACGTGAAGTCGCTCCTTTGCGGAGACCGCGTCCGAGTCACGCTCGACAACCTCAACGACTGGATGTTCGTCGACGGCGACGAGGAACCCGTCGGAGGCTTCACTATCGCGGTGCTCACAAAGCGGCAACGCGGCGAGTAGTCTGCGGTCGCATCTAAAGCGAGTCGACTTCTTTGCCGCCCATGAAACGCCGGGCGCCGTGACGAACTGTGAGGATGTAGGCGACATCCCCGTCGACTGTGTGAAGAATCCGATATCGCCCGAAGAGAAGTTGTCGCACTTCGCGTTCGCTATGCTCGTTTTCGGGGGCAAATCCGAACCGGATTGACGGTTCTTCGAGCAGCTTCAAACTGGCTTCGAGCTTTCTTCGCCAGCGGACAGCATTCATCGGAGCGTCCGCCTTGATTCGCAGAAAACTCTCTTCGATGTCCTGTTCGGCTCGCTGCGAGAACTCAATCTGTAATGCCATGTCGTTTGTCGAATTCGGAAAAGAAATCGGCCACCGGCCGTGTCCGTCCTGCCTCAACGTCGGCAATGCCTTCTGCGATTGCGAGTAGGGAATGTTGGTATTCCTCGTCCGTTCCGATACCCATCATCTCGCGAAAGACGGGTATCGAAATCAAAACACAAGGCTCGTCACCGTCGAGTTGGACGATGCCGTTACCCTTGCGAAGTGCCGTTGTCTGGTCAGGGGTGAGAGATGGATTCATGGCTTCAAGCGTAAACAGAACCGCTGCAGGATGCGACGGAAAAGTTGATGCCAACATGCTGACGTGGACGGTGTCGCCGGCTGGCGTACAATGTCAGCCCGCCTCGGACTGGCTGAACTCAACTGCACAGTCTCGCAGACCGGCCTCGCAGCCAGACCGTTTTTCTCACATGAAACTCACCGATGGAGTGCAGACGATGAACCGTTTTGCATTGCTCGCCGTCTCGCTTTCTGCGATCTCCCTTGTGGCTTCGGGCCGTTCCGCACGCAGTGAGGACGACTCGATCGATTTCAGCCGGGACATTCGACCGATCCTGTCTAATAACTGCTTCGCCTGCCACGGACCGGACGAGAAGCAGCGCAAAGGCGGCTTTCGGCTCGATGAGAAAACGTCCGCGCTGGGCAAGGGCGAGTCCGGTGAGCCGGTCATCGTTCCGGGGAAAGCTGAGGCGAGTGAACTCGTCGCGAGAATTCTGTCGGACGATCCTGACCTGAGGATGCCGCCGGCCGCCTCGAACAAGCACCTCACGCGGGAACAAATCGAGCTCCTCAAAAAGTGGGTTGCCACCGGAGCCGACTGGCAGGAGCACTGGGCATTCGTCGCACCGAAGGAACCCGCGAAACCGAAACTCTCAAATCCGGACTGGGTGCGAAATCCGATTGACTGGTTCATTCTGAAGAAGCTCGAACAGTCAAAGCTCGCGCCATCCCGGGAGACGACTCGCGAGACACTCATCCGGCGAGTGACGTTCGACCTCTCCGGCCTTCCACCGACGCTCGCTGAAGTCGACGCGTTCCTGAAGGACGACTCGCCGCAGGCCTATGAAAAACTTGTGGACCGCCTGCTCACGTCGCCGGCCTTCGGTGAGCACATGGCCCGCTTCTGGCTCGACGCCGCACGGTACGGAGATACGCACGGGCTGCACCTGGACAACTACCGCGAAATGTGGGCTTACCGCGACTGGGTCGTCAACGCGTTTAACTCGGGCAAGCCTTACAACGAGTTCATCATCGAGCAGCTCGCCGGTGACCTCATCCCCAACGCGACCGATGATCAGCTCATCGCGACAGGCTTCAACCGCTGCCATGTGACGACCGGCGAGGGCGGCTCGATCCAGGATGAGGTTTACGTACGAAACGTCGTCGACCGAGTCGTGACGACGGGGACAGTCTTCATGGGGATGACCTTTGACTGCACGCGCTGCCACGACCACAAGTACGACCCGTTCACGCAGAAAGATTTTTATTCGATGTTCGCCTTTTTCAATTCCATCGACGGCAACGCGATGGACGGAAACAAGAAGGACCACGCGCCGGCGCTGAAGGTGTTTACAAACGATCAGAAGCAGAGAATCAGCGATCTTGAGAAGCAGATCGACGCGACTCAGCAGGACATCCAGAGTGCGCTGGCCAGTTTCAAGTACGTCGAACCGGAAAACCCGACCGAACTGAAACTCAGTGAGCCCACGGAATTCGTCTGGGTCGACGACGCGGTTCCAGCGGGAGCGAACGCGCAGGGGGACACTCCGTGGAAGTTCGTGTCCGAGCCGAAACCAGTCAGCGGCAAGACAGCGTCGACTCGGACGGCAACAGGACGCAGTCAGCATTTCTTCGACAAATCACCGGAGACGCTCAAGATTGCCGAAGGCGACGTCTTTTTCTGTTACGTGTACCTCGATCCGAAAAACCCGCCAAAGGAAATCATGCTGCAGTGGAACGACGGTAACTGGGAGCACCGTGCCAGGTGGGGCGGCAATCAGATTCCGTGGGGCAAAGACAATTCTCCGAGCCGCATCAACAAAGGTGATCTGCCGAAAGCTGGCGAATGGGTGCGTCTGGAAGTTCCAGCGAAGGACGTCGGACTGAACGCGGGCGCTCAGGTCAACGGCTGGGCTTTCACTCAATTTGACGGAACAGTCCACTGGGACAAAGCCGGCGTCGTGAGCTCGGCCAACCAGAAACCGCTGTATGACTCGCTGGTGCTCTGGGACCGTAATCAGAAAGCGGCCAATGGCGGATCGCTGCCGGCAGACGTGAAGGCGATCGTGCTGCTTGAAGCGGAAAAACGAAACGCAGACCAGAAGAAACAACTGCAGGACTACTTTGTCGAGCACGTTTTCGTCGGCTCTCGTGACCAGTTCGGGACGAAACACAAAATGATCGCTGATTCTCAAACGCAACTCGCCGCTGTTCGAAATGCCGCCGCGACGACACTTGTCTTCCGCGAGAAGGCCGAGTCGAATCCTTCGTTCATGCTCACCCGCGGCGAGTACGACAAGCGGGGGGAACAGGTCGCTCGCGGTACGCCGAGTGTGCTGCCGCCGATGCCGAAAGACGCGCCGCTCAATCGGCTGGGTTTCGCCCAATGGCTGACGGACCCGTCACACCCGCTGACCGCTCGCGTCACGGTGAATCGACTGTGGCAGCAGATGTTCGGAGTCGGTCTGGTAAAGACTTCGGAGGATTTCGGGTCACAGGGAGAACCGCCGAGTCATCCTCAATTGCTCGACTGGCTGGCCGTGACGTTCCAGGCCGACGGCTGGAACGTCAAGAAAATGATGAAGCGGATTGTGATGTCGGCAACTTATCGGCAGTCGTCAACGGTGACACCGGCACTCACTGAAAGAGACCCGGAGAATCGGCTGCTCGCGCGCGGCCCGAGATTTCGGCTCGATGCCGAGATGCTTCGCGACCAGGCACTCGACATCAGCGGACTCTTGAACCGCAAGATGGGCGGGCCGAGTGTCAAACCGCCGCAACCGGACGGCCTCTGGTTCGCGGTTGGGTACAGCGGATCCGACACGGTTCGATTCAAAGCGGACACCGGTTCAGACAAAGTCCATCGTCGCACCCTCTACACGTTTATTAAGAAGACCGCGCCGCCGCCGCAGATGTCGATCATTGACGCCCCGTCGCGCGAGGCCTGCGCTGTCCGGCGGGAAAGAACCAACACGCCGCTGCTGGCTCTCCTGTTGTTGAACGATCCGCAGTACTTTGAGTGTGCCCGGATGCTGGCCGAGCGGACGCTGAGAGAGGGCGGTCAGGCACCGAAGGACCGGCTGCAGTTTATTTTTCGCCTCTCGGCCGGACGACTGCCGTCCGATTCGGAATTGAATGAGCTCACTGCGATCCTGACGGACCTTCGCAAGGCGTACTCCAAGGATGCTGCCGGCGCCGCAAAGCTCCTGGGCGTTGCGGTTGCTCCGGAAGGCGAGCGGGCCTCGCAGGCCCAACTGGCGGCATGGGTCAACGTCGCCAACCTGATCCTGAATCTGGCTGAAGTGCTGACAAAAAGTTGAACGGCACGGGTCCTGAAATTCGTTTGATCAGTAGAGAGTGCCGTTTGGCTGACTCGTCGTCATGCCCTGTTCGTCGAGCTTCGTATTGTCGGTTTCCCGCTGAGATCTGAGTCACGGCGGACAGAGGCAATGGACCGCCCCTTCTCCGTCGTTTGAGCCAGGTTCTGCAGACAGCAACCTTCGGGTGCTCTTCGCCGACAGACGACGCAGACTGGGCAAGCCTCATCGCATCGGGAAAACAAGGCCTGCCCGGCGGCTGCGCCGTGCTGGGAACGTCCGGGGGGCTGGTGGAAACAATGCCTGTTGACCGGTTCTGTAATCTGGATACAATCGGAACTTCTGTTAAATTCGGTAAAATCGGTTTCACTGGTAGAACCTGCAAAGTCGATACATCCTCTGATCAGGCAATCGACGGATCGACACTTCCTGCCAGCTTCGTTGAGTTCTGCTAAACGCTACTGAATTCGTCTCAGAGCGATTCCTGCCAGCCTTCCTGTTCAATTCCAAGGATGAATGAACGATGAAGACAGTTTTCACCACAGGAGAAGCGGCGAAGATCTGCAAAGTGAGCCAGCAGACCATCATCCGGTGCTTCGATTCCGGGCAGCTGAAAGGCTTTCGCGTCCCAGGCTCCAGGTTCCGCCGTATTCCACGCGAAATTCTGTACAAGTTCATGAAAGACAACAGCATTCCGACTGACGCTCTGGAGAGCGGAAAACGGAAGGCTCTGATTGTCGATGACGACGAGGATCTGGTGGATCTGATCAAAGACGTCCTCGACAGCGATGGGCGTTTCGAGGTTCGTACTGCAAACAACGGCTTTGATGCCGGAATGATGGTCAAAGAATATCACCCGGATATCATCGTCCTCGACGTGATGCTGCCTGACATTAACGGCAAGGAAGTCTGCCAGCGGGTCCGCAACGACTCGACGCTGGACGACTGCAAAATCATCTGCATCAGCGGCATGGTTGAGCAGGACAAGATCGCGGACCTGCGCGCATCCGGTGCCGACGAATTCATGCAGAAACCGTTTGAAATCGAAAAACTGGTCGATCAGGTCTGCCGCCTGCTCGACGTTGAACCGGCAACCTCGAAGACCTGATCGGCGAGATGGACGACTCCGAAATTCACGCAGCAGCAGGTTCGTATCTGCTGCTGCGTTTTTCGTAGACCGCTGACTGAGCAATCCTCAAATCAATTCCCTCCGTGGCGGCGAGATGACGGTGCAGTCCGAAGACGCTCGAACTCAAACGGGATTCGACCTTCTGGTCCGGTCGTTTCCTGTGACGGACTCTCGCCGATTACTTGAGGGTCTCGCCGCAGCCTGGTCTGAAGCCTGCGGATGCTCGACGCTGTTCGTCTCGCTCATTATTGATGGCGAGGCGCGGGGGTTGATGCTGCGAAACGGGCAAGCCGATTTCACGACCGCGTGCAGCAGCCAGTGGTCGGCCGCGCTGGCAACCGAATTATTGTCTGACGTGTTGGGTGAGTGCCGCGAACTTCTCAGTTCGATGACCGTCGTTCCGTTTGAATTGACCCCGAACTCACGTGCAAATGTCACCGAAGCTGCGGGGACACCCACTTCGACAGAAGTCTCCGAAACCGTTGGCGGCCTGCTTGCCCTGGGCGCTGAACCGGCAACGCGAGCCGCGCGACCACTTGCGGATTTGAGCGCGCGGTTGATCCAGCAACTCCGCCTGGCGTCACCGGAAGGCTGTGCTAAACAGACGTCGCGCGAGCTGCGTGATTTGAAACTCGAAGCGCTGGCGGAATTTGCGGCCGGAGCCGGGCACGAAATCAACAACCCGGTCGCAACGATCGCGGGTCGAGCTTCGCTGTTGCTGCGCGGCGAGACCGATCCGGAACGCCGGAGATCTCTCGAGACGATTGGCGGTCAGGCCTACCGAATCCGCGACATGATCGGCGACGCCATGACGTTCGCCCGGCCGCCGGAACCTCGGATTGAGTCGATCCTTCCGGCAAGGCTTGTCCAGGACGTCGTCTCCTCATTTGAAGAAACGGCGAAGACGCAGGGAACGCAACTGAATCTGATCCTCGATGAGACATTGCAGATTCCGGCCGATCCGGAACAGTTTCGAGTCGTCGTTTCCTGTCTGATTCGCAACAGTCTGGAAGCGCTGAAGAAGGCCGGAACGATCGAGATTCAACTTCAATCGGTCGGCTCATCGCGTGTCATTCTGCGAGTTTCCGACGACGGCCCGGGGCTCGACGAAATTGAACGCGAGCATCTGTTCGACCCATTCTTTTCCGGTCGACAGGCCGGCCGCGGCCTCGGCTTCGGCCTTTCTCGGTGCTGGCAAATCCTCCGTCAGCACGGTGGCTGGATCGACACGGAAGACGCAGCAACGGGGTTCGTCATCACGACAGCCTGGCCGGTCGACTAAGGCCGCTCCGACGAACCTGACGCGAGGGCGATTTAGATTCTTCAGTCGTCAGGCCTTCGCGCCGGCCTGAAGACTGAATTCTCTAAGCCACGAAAAGTGCATCGTGTTTCCCTCGCAGCTTTGTGTCGTCGTGTGAAGTCGAGACGCCTCACCCACCGTTCAGATTACCCGTGCGCTGCGGGTTCAACCGGCTGGCCGGCTTCTTCGGCGATCAGGCCTCGCAGTTCGGCTGCCAGGAAGAAGGAGCCGGCGACGCAGATCAGGCTGTCGGACTGGCTTAACCGCCGAGCGGCTTTCCAGGCGGAGGCGGGATCTGCTGCCACGTGAACGCGCCTCGCCGTGACCTGGGTGGCGATGCGCGAAAGTTCTGCGACTGGCAGAGCTCGCGGGTTCAACTGGAATGCGGTCAGAATGAGCGTGTCAAATTCGGGGGCGAGCCGCCTCAAGAGGCCCGCGGCATCTTTGTCGGCCGAGGTGGCAAAGATGAGGATTCGCCGACCGCTCTTGTGCAGGGAGTTCAGCGAGTCCAGCAGAGCTCCGCACGAAGCCCAGTTGTGAGCCGCGTCGAGAATGACCAGCGGCTGCCGGCTCATGACCTCAACGCGGGCTGGCCAGGTGACGTTCCTCAATCCTGCTGAGATCGCCTCGTCTGAAACCGTCCAGCCGCGGCGGCGAAGCTGTTCGATAATCGCCACGGCGACGGCCGCGTTTTTTTTCTGATGGTCTCCGATGAGGTTGCCGGACAGAGCGACCAAACTGGAAGCCACCGTCATCTCTGCGCTTTGTTCGGCGGCGATTCTCCGGACGGCGGCTTCAGCTTCAGCGGGCAGTTCGCCACAGACGACGGGAATCCCTTCCTTGATAATGCCGGCTTTTTCGGTGGCGATCTGGCTCAGCCGACTGCCGAGAATGTGCGTGTGGTCCCGGCTGATTGAAGTGATCGCGCAGACTTCGGGGCGGCAGATGTTTGTTGAGTCGAGTCGACCGCCGAGCCCCACCTCAAGGACCGCGATCCGAACTCGCCGCTTTCGAAACGCGAGCCAGCCCAGCGCGGTCGTGAGCTCAAAGAAGGTCGGCTTCAGCCCTCCGGACTCGGCGTCGATCATTGTCGTGACCTGGGCGATCTGGTCCACAAACTCGACGAGCTCTTCCGGTTCGATGGGAACTCCGTCAATTCGGATGCGCTCCTCAAACCGCTCCAGATGAGGTGACGTAAACAGCCCGACGCAGTGTCCGGCCCCAACCAGAATCTGCGAGACCATCGCCGCTGTCGATCCTTTGCCCTTCGTCCCGGCGATGTGAACGACCGGTGTGGCAAGGTGCGGATCGCCGAGGTGCCTCAACAGGTTTCGCATTCGGTCAAGCTTGAAGTCCGACGCCGAAAGCGCCGCCGACATCCGCTCGTAATTGATGCGGCTGTGGAGGAATTCAATGGCCTGTTCGGCGGTGTGGATCTGACCGTGCATTCGATTGGCGTCGGTGTGAGACCGGGAGGTCGTTTCAGGAAAGTTTCAGCAAATTGCTGGAAAGTTGGCAGGGGCATCCTGCCCGTAAAGAATCCTGCTTCAACCACAGCCCGGCAAGCAGTGCCCAAACCTTCTTAACGGTCTTTCCGGCTTAACGGTCTTTCCGGGCGAGATTCGCGAAGCGGAATATACAGGTCTGCCGGACATCTGAGCGAGCGATTCCGAACCCGTCGGAATCTCGGACCGGCACGCGTCCCCTTGGCCGAAGCTGTTTCAGAATCTGCGAGGAACTCGCGAGGCGGAACTGGCAGAGAATGCTTTTCCGGGCGTCGGAGGCGGGGAGCTTCCAATAGATTCGTAATTCCCCACGCAGCAATGATTCCCTGGGTCGGGTCGTTACCTCTGGCCCTGCTCCGAAAACCTGACGGACCGGAGCGATAATTCGCGGTAACTGCCCGCGCCTTCGGTGATCTCAATTCCCTGATCAACCGGGACGTTGCGAAACTCCTGCGTGCGACCAGTGGTCGGCCAGAAGATTTCCAGTCGATCAATCTGCTCGGCCTTGCCAACTCCCAGATGCTGCCGCAAGTGGGTTGGCCCCGAAACTGCCGCCACTGTTGACCGTTTTGTAAACGCTGCGTCTGGCTCCGGATTCGTCGATATCGAGTCGAATTCTGGCGCCGATCCCCGATCGATTTGAATCTGTACCGACGAGCCGTACGACAATCCAATGGTTGCCAAACCCGGGATTCTCGAACAATGCGTCGCCAAACGCGTCGCCGGCAAACGCTCCGCCCAGTTGCGCGAAGACATCCTCATCGCCATCGTTGTCGAGATCGGCAAAGGACACGCCATGTCCTTTTTGAAGGTGACCGAAACCATCCGCTGTTGTGACGTCTGCAAAACCGTTGCCGCGCAGGTTGTGGAACATCAGGTTAGGCATCAACGCTGAGTATTCCGGGTAGCCAGTACCCAGATAAAAATCCGGAAAGCCATCGTTGTCCAGATCACCGAAATTCGCTCCCATGGGATGCGTGACACGGGTCAGTTTCTGTTGTCTTGCGACTTCGCGAAACCCACCCTGACCGTCGCCTTCGTACAGACAATCGGGCTCTGCATCGTGCGGCAAACTGAGATAGTCGGCAGCCACGTCACGCACCGACCACAGGCAGCTGCCCGCATAGAGATCCAGATGGCCGTCGTTATTGAAGTCCCAGAACCAGACCGGGAATCCGCTGCAGGGACGCACGACATCAAGCTCCGGCGCGACGTCAGTAAACGTGCCGTCTCCATTGTTGCGGTATAGACGATTCCAGCCTTCTCTTTCCGGGATACTCTCCGACGGACATGAAGGCGATGTTCAGCAGCCAACGCGCTTCCAGATCTGCGGGATCGCGATCCAGCGCGATTGTGAGGTACTGAATGGCGCTTCGGGATGCACTCTGTTTGACATAAACGCCACTGTTCTGAATCGGAAAGAGACAACTCTCACAAGTGTTGCACTCAACGCAGTTTTGAGTTTCCGCCAACCGAAGATATGCGACGCCAAGCTGACGGACGCCGAAGTCGATCGCAGCTTTCTGCTCGGGTGTGACATCGCCGAATTGCGGGATCAGGTTGCAGGCAGCCAACTGATGGTCAATCGCCTCTTGAGTCCTGCCGATCCGGAGCGATTCATCGCTCAGCCGGCGATGGATGTCCCACGTTTCGGCGAGTGTTGCGTACGGAGGGAACGATGCGAACTGGGCAACGGCATTGCGATAGGCCAGATCGCCAATGTCACTGTGTTCATCGGCGCAACGATCCCTGACCACTGCCAGCAACTGCAACATGCGCACGTGGCCGTCCTGAATGGAAACGGGAGCGTCGACCGGTGGCGATTTCATGAGTTGAATCGCCGAGACCGTAACAATGACCGCCATCGAAAACGCGGCAAGTATCAACATGGAACGTGACATACGAATCAGCTTGTGATCGAAAACCGCGACCGTCAAGTGCGAAGAACTGCCAGCAAAGTTCATTCGAAAACAACCAGCCCGACGGCGACGCAGAAAACGGTGAATTCCGGTACCGTCACGAAGAGTCAGGCTGAAGTTTGCCAAGGCAAGCCCTTTCCGCGACTTCCGTCTTTTCCGTGGTTCGAATGTCCGCGCAAAACTCAATCGGACAGTCAGTTGCCTGACTGGAAATTGTCCAGCGTCTTGCCGCATCGACGACCCCTTGACGCTCGTGTGCTGCGTCATGCTCGCCTGCGACAGTTGCTGACGAGTGCCCCGGAAGAGAAGCGTCGCGTCGCTGTCTCTTCCGAGCCGAATGAGTATCATGCCGCGTCATGAGAATTGCGGTCACCTCAATCAGCCTGCTGTTTCTGCTCACGCTCGTCGGCACGGTCGGTTTCTTTTTGACGATGCCGAACGCAACCTGGCTGGACAGCCTCTACCAGGCGGTCATCACGCTGACGACGGTGGGCTCGCACGACGGGGGCGGAAGCACGCCGGAGGGAAAGATTTTCGTCATCTGTTACCTCGCCGCCGGGCTGAGCGTTTTTACTTTCAGTGCCTTCCAGCTGGGAAACGTGCTTGTCAGCGCGAGTTTCCGCCAAGTATTTGAGAGGCGACGGATGGACAAGCAAATTGCTCAACTCAAGGGCCACTCGATCATCTGCGGCCACGGCCGCATGGGCGAGACGATCTGCCAATACCTGATGGAACGTGGCAAGCAGTTCGTTGTCGTCGACATCAACGAGGAGCGGATCGAAGAATCGTGCTCGCGGTTCGGGTGGAACTACGTGATCGGCGATGCAACCCTCGACGAAACACTGTTTCGAGCCGGAATCGAGCGGGCGGAGGCACTCACAACTGTTCTGGAGACCGACGCGGACAACCTCTACGTCGTGCTCTCTGCCAACATGCTGAACAACAAGCTGAAGATCATCGCCCGCGCCAGTGAGGAAAAGGCGATCCAGAAGCTCGAGCGAGCCGGCGCGACGCGCGTCGTCAGCCCGTTCCGATCGGGAGCCGTCAAGATGGCTCGATTCATGCTCAATCCGAGCGTTGAGGATTTTCTGGAAATCGCCGACAGCCGCGGAAACGAACTGCAGCTCGTCGATCTGCAGATTACGAGCGCGATTCCGTACACCAACAAGTCGCTTGCTGAAACGGATTTTCGTGCGCGGGGCATCATGGTGATTGGCATTCGGCGGGCAAGTGGCGAGCAACTGATGCCGCCTCCCGGTAACGCCACGATCCACGAGAACGACAGTCTGTTTATTTTCGGAAAATCCGAAGCCGTGAACGCGTTGCTGGCAACGAATGTCTGAGGCGGGCGGACGAGTGTGTGACAAATGAG
>ERZ891418.91-NODE-91-length-30762-cov-7.142997_pt1 | contig 30762 bp, 26 predicted proteins | sample MGYA00521236_ERZ891418 | MGnify/ENA primary metagenome ERZ891418 (study PRJEB32303, sample SAMEA104408696) | aquatic metagenome | biome: Brackish water; feature: Chemocline; material: water | place: Baltic Sea | collected 2014-10-18T10:34:00 | depth 100 m ... | reverse complement strand
AACATCTCACCAACGAAAACCAGGTCGGAATGAGTATCCGGACACGCTGCTAGCGGCAGACCTGGCCGGAAATGGCGAACTTGGCGTATTAGTTGACAGATTTCGGATGACCGCGAGTATGCGTGAACATATAAATGGGCTGTTATGTACACAAATCCAGATTTCCTTCAACAGATTTAACAGTAATCAGTGTGATCAGTGATTTTTGAAGCGGACTTATCCGGACAGGCAGGCAGCTCTTATTCACAGTGAGTTTTGAGCCGCTACAATCCCGTACTTTTCCGCATGCCCGCTTCGATCCGGCATTCAATGTGACATTTGGGCTCACCGTCCCGATAGCAAATCGGTGAAAGGACTGCCGATGCGTGAGAAGCTTGAAAAGAAGATTCTGGAACGCCCCGCCGAGTTGAATAGGCACCAGGCGTATGCCGAGTGGCTCAACGAGAACGGCGATCCGAAGGGAAAGCTGATTGATCTGCAGATCGCGATGGAGAGCTCCAGCCTTTCCCGTGAAAAGCGGTTCGAGCTCGAATGCGACGAGCATGACCTGCTTCAGGAGCACGGTCGTGAGTGGCTTGGCGTGACCGCCGAGTTCCTGCTGATGCATCCGGAAAAGCCTGGCACCTTTGAGATGAAGCCTGGGTGTGGCGTCTGGTGGTGGCGCGGCTGGATCCACGGATTGCAGCTGGACCAGTTGACTCTGAAGCTGACGAAACTATTGCTTCAATCAAAGGAGACGAAGCTGTTTCGCAAGCTGATTCTCACTGAGCCTGTCAACGCGTCCTGCGATTACCTCCACGAATGGGGGCTGCTCGATCACATCAAGGAAATCGACCTGAGTTACGGCCGGATCACGGACAAGGGAGCCCTGACGCTGGCGGCCGATCGTTCGCTGAAGAAGCTTGATTCGGTCGATCTCACTGGTAACCAGCTGACTGCCGAGGGACTCGACGCGCTCAGAAAGACCTTTCCTAAAGCCCTGCTGGACGATCAGAATCCGATTATTATTCGGCGGGATGACGTCGACTGGGAAAACGAAAAATAAAAAATAGACGAGGCCGCGGCTCTGAAGATCGACGACCAAATCTTCGAGTCCAACCAGCCGAAAACCCGAAAGTACGTTCTGAAGAACGTCGCCAGCGCTCCAGCGGCGGCTTCGAAGAAATCGCCTGGTCGAAATTCGGCCTGGTTTCAGTTCTGCAGGGAGGCAGACATGAACCGCAACTCCGCAGTTATCTGCAGCGCCGTCCTTCTGGCCGGTGCGTGTTCAGGTTTCATTGGTGGCCTCTGGTACGCCGGGAAACGGGATCCGCCTGGCGAGATGACACCGGCAGTGATTTCCGAAACCGGATGGGAGTTTACGTCTGGTCTTGAGTCGGGGCCGGCTCTTGTCGCAGGCCCGCATCCGTTGACGCTGAGTTCCACGGCTCCGGCTGAGTCCGATTCGCCCGACATCGCGTGGTTCCCGGAAGCGATCGCCGAAACTCCGGCAACGCCGAGCCTGCTAGAGGCTCCGCCGCCCGAGTTCACCGCGGCCGCTCAACCGGTTCCGTCCGGCCCACTGACTCCGCAACAGCGGAAGATCTGGCACGACCAGTTGAGACATCTGCCGGCTGGCGAGGCCGAACAGTTGTTGCAGATTCGACAGAGTCTTAATGCAGAATCTTCGCACGAGCCGATCGATCCACTTACCGAGACGCCTGGCCGAATCAAGCCGTTGTCGGCGACCGCGTCGGGTGACTTGTCACCCCCGAAATCTGCGGCCGTTGAGCCAGGCCGTCTTCCCGTTCTCGCGGGTGAGTCGCTGCGTCCCGCTCTTCCCGCTGGACCGCTGCTTCCGCCGGACATCGATCTGGCCTCGGCTTCCCGAACGGAGACGGCGCTGGCAAGCCCGCTTCTCAAACAGGTCCTTCAGGCCACCCGCCTCAACCGAGCCAATGCTGCGACAGTCGGTTACCGGCGTCGTGAAGTTCTCGTCATGTGTGCGGAAACGTCGCTTGCAGACGAGAACTCCGGCAAACGTAAAACGGAAAGCCAGGGCGATCCACTTCTGCAGGTTTCCGCCGAGGCAACTGGCCCCGCCGCGTCCCGGGACGAGGAGCGGAACTCCTGGACCGCGCGGCTCGACCTGCGACACGGCGAGATTCTCGCAACGGAAAATCCGCTTGACGTCGCGATTACCGGGGCCGGGTGGTTCCGGGTTCGATTCAACGGTGAGGACGTCTTCACGCGTTGCGGCCTGCTTGCGATCAACGAGGAACATCAGCTCGCCGTTCGAACCGGAGTCGGGACGCTGCCTCTGGAGCCCGTGATCACACTTCCCGGGGACCTGGCGAGAATCGAATTTGCAAATGATGGCACCGTGCTGGCGCATCTGGTCGACACCTCGGAAGTGCAGGACTGCGGAAGGATCGAACTCGTCAGCTTTCGCGATGCCGGACAGCTGGCCTGGTCTGCCAAAGGTTTTTATGAGGCGACCGTGTCGTCCGGAAAACCGTTCCTGCTGGAGTCAGCTCGCGTGGCCATTCGACAGGGGCATTTTGAGCAGTCAAACGTTGACCTGAAGCTTGAGGCCGCGACGCTGGAACGGGTGAGAGCCGTCATTTCGTTCGAAGAAGGCGAGTAGGTCACAGTCTCAGGCCAGCGTGACGCGACGTCGAAACACGCGATCGATTCCCAGCCGAAAGATAATCCACAGCGCCATCAGTGACTCTTTCGAGTTGATCTTCGAGGTTCCGAATCGGCGATCTTCAAACGTGATCGGTAACTCAGAAAACCGGCAGCCGATCCGGCAGCACATGTAGAGGATTTCTTCCTGGAACGAATAGCCGCGCGAGCGGACCTGGTCGAAGTCGAGCTTTGCCAGTTCGGCGACGCGGTAGCAACGATAACTTCCGCTGTTGTCCCGGTTTGGCAGGCCGAGAAACAATCGAGCGTACACATTGATCGAGCGGCTCATGAAGTGCCGTTTGAGGTTCCAGCCGACGACTCCGCCGCCTGGCACGTATCGCGATCCAATCGCGACTTCGACAGCCTCTGCGCCTTTTCGGAGTTCCGGGATGTGTCGCGGGTGATGGCTGAAATCCGCGTCCATGTTGATGACCAGGTCGTAGCCGTGCTTAACGGCGTAACGGAATCCGGCGATCGTTGCCGTGCCGAGGCCGAGTTTTCCTTCTCGATGCAGCACGTGAATTCGCGGGTCGGCAGCGGACAACTCATCGGCAATCTGACCAGTGCCGTCGGGTGAATTGTCATCGATGACAAGGACGTGAGCATCAGTCGCGACAGCGTGAATCTCCGGAATGAGTTTCGGGAGATTCTCACTTTCGTTGAACGTGCACAGCGTAATCAAAAGGCCGCCGCGTGGCTGAATCGTATTCGTCATGAATCCGCAAGTTCGGGCTGGTCGAGTGAATGACGTCAGACTTCAGTTTGACAGGGCGTGGTCAAGAAATCACCCGGTGAGTGAGAGGATTCTCGTGTAGCTTCGCGATCCACGGGCGCGAACCATCCTGACATGGCGAAGCTCTGCTGTGACTTCGACATGAAAGACCGGTTTGACCGGACACTCCGGAAACCTGGCGCAAGGAAAATCCCCGGCCGCAACAGGCGACAGGGGATCGGGGGCTCGACGGCGCTGGTTCTTCCGCGTCGACAGTCCGGTGGCTATGCAGCGGCCCGCTGGGTTCTCAGGTCCGGCAGTTTCCAGTCCGTCTCGAAGGTCACGTAATTGATCAGAACCGAGCGGCGTTCTTTCTGGATCGTCTTTTGCTCAAGACCGTGCCACGTTTTGTCTCCCGGAGCGAACAGGTAGCCAATGTTGTTTCGGTACGGGATCGTCTTGACGACGTTCAGGTCGTCATCGTAAATGTCGGTCCCCAGCTCTTCCGATTCGCCGACCAGGTTCACATAGACCAGCAGGGACATCAGTTTCTCTTTGATGTCCTTATGAGGCTTCAGCCAGAAGCCTTTTCGATCGGCGATCACTTCGACACGGAGGTACGCGTCGCTCAGGTCGCGGTCGATCATTCGCCCGACCTGGAGAACGGTCTCCGGAGCCATCAACTGGTTGATGAGTTTCCCCATCGCGGGGAACTCAACGACATTGTCTTTCGTTATGTAGCAACGCAGTTTTCCGTCGACTCCTTCGCCTCCATTATCAGCGGCGCGGGTTCCGTCGTACGCTCGCCGCCCGTCGGGAATTGGCGTGGCCCCGACTTCGGCAACCATGTCCACACTGAACGGTTTATTGATCAGCCAGTGCCGGTACGGTTCTTCGAACTGCGTGGTGGTGTCTCGCAGGGCGGTATAAATTGTCATTCGATCCCCATTCTTTCTCGGATGAGTTTTGCAACTTTCGGCGTATCGTTGGGTGGGTCATAGGACCAGTCGGCCAGGTCCCCGTGAAACGGTCTGGTAATTCCGGCTTCCTCAAACATTTCGTGGAAGCGACGAAAACGGCGAGCCGGACGGGTTTCCGTCAGGTGATGAACGAAGACCGGGCGGCCGGCGGCCGTGGCTTCTGTCACCATCGAAACCGAGTCGCCGGTCGCTACGACGTAATCGGCAACAGCCAGCGCGGCGAAGTACGGGTTCGCTCCATTTCCGTCCCAGACGTAGTGGTGCTCGCCGAATTCCTTGTTCATTCGAAGAGCCACTTCGTCGGGCGTTCGGCGCGATTTCAGAATCGCCAGGTGGACGTCGTTGCTGACGGTCACTCGTTTCAGCTTCGCAATGAGATGCTCAACGTCCGCGTTCGAGAAGGAGTAATATCCGTTTTTTCCGCCGAGGAGCACGGCGACCGTTGCCTTCCGTCCCGACGTCAGTCGAGCTGCTTCCGGCGACCTGGCCGCCTCGTCGAGTTTCTGCCGGGTGACGTAGTGCAGGGCTCCCATAGTGAGGTACACGTTGGGCCCGCGCGTATCGTCGTGTTTCGGGACGACCACCAGATCGAAGCCGCCTGTATCGATCTTCGGATCCTGAATGTGGACGGTGAAAACGTGCTTGCCGAGTTTTTTCTTCAGGTACAGCGCCGGGATGATGCCGTGTCGACCGCAGGAAACGACGAGGCGAGGTGGCTCACCATCGAGCACGTGTGGTCGTTTCAGAATGTCCTTTGATCGAGGAACCCACGCGGTCGGGAAGCAGTTCCAGGGGAATTTCATCACCGTGTCTTTGAACTCAAATTCAAAGCCGACCGCGCGCGCCAGACCGCTGGTCTGACTGTTCATCCCGGCCATCCCCTTGCTGATGCACCAGCATGCGGTCGCGGCAGGCGGTGACTTGCCGGAATCGGCTGCATCCGACGACGAGGTGCCGTCCTGATGCTGCTGTTGCCGGAACGCGTCGCGCGACTGGTGTTGCCTCAGCGTTTCCGATGTGTCCGTCGAGCGGGTTTTCAAGTGATTGCCTTCCGTGGTTGGCCCGTAAAGCCGCGTCCTGCGGCCTGTCTGTATCGATGTTGATTTGGATTCCGTCTGCTCTAAGCCGCGCGTTTGACCGTTTCGTCGTTACTGCTGATCAGTGCCGACTGCTTGCCGGGATGTTCATCCGGCATCAGAGAAAGGCCTGCTTCAGCATGACGAAAATGCTCGTACAGCTTTGCGTATTTCAGAAACGCGTAGAACGCCATGCAGACCGAGCCGATGAAACCGGCCCAGCCGTTTCGGTAGTTGCGTTTGAAGACGAACGATTTCAGAAACATGAACGGCGGGTAGACGATGCACGTCAGCATGCTCGCCTTTTTCTTTCGTCCGGCTTTGTACTCGACGAGTCCCGTGGAATAGGAATTCAGTTTGGCGACCTTGGTGTGAATGTCGGGCTCGCCAAAGTGGTAGAAGCCTTCGGCGAGTGGCTCGACACGACCGTCTTTGACTTCGGGAGCCGCGTGTACCGGCACGTCGTTCATGCCGCCTTTCCGGCGGTCGAACAGGCGTAGAAAGTGGTTCATTCGCGACCCGGGGTGAGTCATCTGCCAGAACAGTTGCTCGATTCGCGGCAGTGTGTAACCGTCAGCCGTCGGGCCTTTTGTGAGAAGGTTCTGAATCTCCGCGCGGGATTCCGCTGAAAGAGCCTCGTCCGCGTCGAGCAGCAGCACCCAGTCGTTTGACGCCGCGTCGATCGCCATCTGTTTCTGTTTAGAGTAACCCTGAAACTTGTGCTGAATGATGTTCGCCGAGAATTCCGCCGCGACCTGGCAGGTCTCATCCGTGCTGAACGAGTCCAGCAGAAGGATCTCGTCGGCCCATTTGACGCTGTTCAGGCACGAGCGCAGCGTGTCTGCGTTGTTGAACGTCGTCACGACAGCAGACAGCCGAACCACGGCAGGTTCCTTCCAGAAAGAGAGTCGTCGGGTGAAACCGCGACCCGCGCGCAGGCTCCGCCAGCGCGTAAAACGTGAAGATCGCGGACTTTATCGCGATTCGAAAAAACGCGGCAAGATGAGTTTCCCCGCCGAATTACGGTGTCAGACGGGGCTTTGGCAGGTGTCCAGGCCGGTCTCAGCCTGCCTCACCGAGCCATCGCGTGTATCTTACGCGGCTCACTTCCAGCAGATTTCCAGATCGCATCCACTCATGTCCAACGTCGATAAGCACTCGCCCGTCTCGCTCAGCCGTCGTCGCACGGTGCGGTTGCCGGTAACACTCAGCGTCATCCTGATGACACTGAACGTTGCGCTGATGGTCTGCTGGATTATTCTGCTTGCCCAGATTCGATCGTGGAGCGCGCTGACGGTTGGCACGGTCGTCTTCGCGCTGATTCTTGTCGGGCTGATTGTGTACCTCTTTGTGACGGTCAAGGAGGTCCGACTGAACCAGCGGCAGGCCAATTTCGTCGACAGCGTGACGCACGAGCTTAAAACTCCAATCGCCGCCCTGCGTCTCTATCTGGAGACGTTGCAGTTGCGTGAACTGACCGTCGAACAGCGAACGGAGTTTTACGCGACAATGGAAAGGGAACTGCAGCGGCTCGACCATCTCATCAGTCAGTTGCTGGAAGTTGGTCGGCTGGACGCGATCGGGCATCTTGCCGACCCCGAGGACATTTCGCTCGATGGCCTCTTGAGAGACTGTGCGGAATCCGCGTGTGCGCACCACAAAAAAGTGGCCGAGGAAATCGTCACGTTTGAAATCGAACCCACGGTCGTCCACACCCGGCGGCTCATTCTGGAGATGATCTTCCGAAACCTGCTCGACAACGCGGTGAAATATGCGGGTGAGGAACCGGAGGTTCTGGTGCGGGTTCAGGTCAAACCGCGCGGTCGCGTCTGTGTTCAGATCATCGATAATGGCGAGGGCGTTCCGTCTGATCTGCGAAAACAAATTTTCCGCATGTTTTACCGCGGCGAAAATGAGCTGGAGCGGCGGCAGAAAGGGACGGGACTTGGCCTTTACATCTCTCGTACACTGACGCAGATTCTGAAAGGAAGCATTGCCGTACACGACCGGCCAGATGGACCAGGCAGCGTGTTCGAAGTCGAATTGCCAGGGAGGCCTGAGGCATGAGAATTCTGATCGTGGAAGATGAAGAGGCTCTGGCAAAAGGTCTCGGATTCAACTTTGAACAGGAAGGGTTTCTTGTCGAGCTCGCGGGCGACGGGACGACGGCACTCGAGTTGTTTGCCGAGGCCGAGCCACCGTTCGATCTGATCATCCTCGACCTGATGCTGCCTGGAATGAGCGGCTATGACGTGTGTCGCGAAATTCGCAAGATCGACCCGATCGTTTCGGTCCTTGTGCTCAGCGCGAGAACTCTCAGCGAAGACCGAGCCACAGCGTTTGATGCCGGGGCGGACCAGTACCTCTCCAAGCCGTTTGCTCTGCCGGAACTGATCAGCCGCGTCCGCAATTTGCTGGATCGCCGCAAAGCGATGGTTCCCGCCACTGCGGAACCGAAGCCGATCACGTCAGGAAAAGTCTCATTCGGCGAGGGCATTACGGTCGACTTTGACCGTTTCGAACTTCACGTTCGAGGTTCACTGCAGACGCTCACGATGCTGGAGATGCAACTGCTTCGGTACTTCATCGAGCGTCCTGACAGGGTGCTGTCTCGAAATCAGATCATGCATGATGTCTGGGACGAACCGTCTGCCTTCAGCACGCGAACGGTCGACAACTTCGTGATGCGGCTGCGAAAGATTATCGAAACAGACGCGGCGAACCCGCAGCACTTCGTCTCGGTGCGTGGAGTCGGCTACCGGTTTCTGGCGAGTCCCGATGAGGAAGCGGTGGCCGCTGGCGATTCTTCCGAGCCAGAAAATCTGGCCTGATTCGGTCGGTGGAGCTCGCTTCGCGTGGCCCACCCTATGCCAGAATGTCGCTGACGACGCGAGCTTCTTCGACGCCTGTCAAACGGAAGTCGAGGCCCTGGAAGCGGTACGAAAACCGTTCATGGTCCATCCCCATGAGGTGCATCACGGTCGCGTGAAGATCGCGGACGTGAACCGGATTCTCAGCGACGTTGTAGGAGAATTCGTCGGTCGCACCGTAAGTTGTCGCGGGTTTGATGCCACCTCCGGCCATCCAGATTGTGTAGCAGCGCGGGTGGTGATCGCGGCCGCCTTCCGGGCTGTCCCATTTGCCCTGGCCAGCGACGCCTCGACCAAATTCGCCTCCCCAGATCACAAGCGTGTCGTCGAGCAGACCGCGCTGCTTGAGGTCCGTGATCAGAGCCGCGCTGGCCTGATCGGTGTCCCGGCAGCGAGCCGTGCACCAGCTGCGCAAGCGGCTGTGGTGATCCCAGTCCGGATGGAGCAGCTGGATGAACCGCACGTCGCGCTCGGCAAGTCTCCGCGCGAGGATGCAGTTTGCGGCATAGCTTCCCGGTCGGCGCGAATCCGGGCCGTAAAGTTCAAACGTCGATTCCGGCTCGTCGCTGACGTCGGTGAGTTCCGGGACGCTCGTCTGCATCCGATAGGCCATCTCGTACTGACGGATGCGGGTTTCAATTTCCGGGTCGCCGGTCTGCTGAAGCCGCATTTGATTGAGCTCGCCCAGTCCGTCGAGCATGCCTCGCCGCAGATGCCGCGGCAGTCCGTCCGGGTCTCGCAGGTAGAGCACCGGCTCCTTCGCGTTCCGCAGTTTGACGCCCTGGTAAACCGACGGCAGGAAACCGCTGCCCCAGTAATGATCGTAAAGCGGCTGGTCGCTGCCGCGTTTCATGTTCGAAATCAGGACAAGGAAATCCGGCAGGTCGCGGTTGACGCTGCCCAGGCCGTAGCTGAACCAGCTGCCGATGCTGGGTCGGCCGGCGAGGTGATGACCGGTGAGAAACCGTGTCATCGCCGGTGCATGATTGATCTGATTGGTGGTCATCGATTTGACGAAGCACAGGTCGTCCGCCACCGAACCGATGTGGGGCAGCCAGTCGCTGACCGTCGCTCCGGACTCGCCATGCCGCGAGAACGTCGATTGAGCCGGCATGACCAGTTGAGCTTTGCCGGCCGTCATCGTCGTGAGCCGCTGCCCCATTCGCACGCTGGGCGGCAATTCTTTGCCGGCCTGTTTCGGCAGATTGGGTTTGTCATCGTAGAGCTCGATCTGAGACGGACCTCCAGACTGCGTGAGAAAAATAATCCTTTTCGCCTTCGGGGCGAAATCGGTCATTCCGCGCAGTCGCGATGTCGTTTCCGCACCGGCGGATCTCCCCTTGCTGTCCAGCAGGCCGAGAGCCATCGCGCCGAGCCCGACTCCGGCGCCCTGGCCAAGGAAGTACCGACGCGTGACGTCGAGCGGGTTTTGCACAGCGGCGTGATTTTCGATGAGGTCACTCATGTGTGATCGCTTCGTCCAGATTCAGGACAAGGTTTGCCAGCAGCATCGTTGCTGCCAGCTCCGGAAGATGATCGTTTGCCGGTTCGGGCATCTGACCCGGCGATGCGAAGGTGCGAGCCTGCTCGCGATGCGACTGGTAGAACTTCAGGGCTCGATCGTACTCCCGCCGAAGGATCTCACGTTCGCGAGTTTCCGGCGGACGGGAAAGAGCCCGGCGAAAGAGAAATTCGATTCGCGCTTCCGGCTTCTGCGGCGCGTCCCTGAACGAAGCGTCGGCGAGGCTTCTCATCGCCTCCTGGGATGTCAGATCGTTGAGCAGCGTCAGCGCGTGGAGCGGTGTGTTCGTCAGTCGCGGAGCCACCTCGCAGGTTCTTCGCATTGCGGAATCGAACAGGAATGTCGGAGCACTTGATCGCCGCCAGAACGCGTAGAGGGTCCGGCGGTACTGACCGGGACCGAGTGTCGGCACGTAGGTGAAGCGGCCCATGAATTGATCCTGCCAGACGCCAGGTGGCTGATACGGAAAAACCGGCGGCCCGCCAACGGCGCTGTTCAGAAGGCCGCTCGACTTGAGCAGGCTGTCGCGAATCATCCAGGCGGGCAGCCGATATCGCGGGCCTCGGGCGAGCAGCCGATTCTCCGGGTCGAGTTCGAGCAACTTCTTCGCGGCGGAGCTGTCCTGCCGATACGCCTCGCTCAGCACGATTGTCTTAACGAGGCGCTTGACGTCCCAGCCGCTTTCCATGAAGTCGACCGCGAGCCAGTCGAGCAGTTGCGGATGCGTCGGCGATTCGCCCTGCAGCCCGAAGTCGTTCGGAGTTCGGACGAGACCGGCTCCGAAAAACAACTGCCAGATCTGATTCGTGATGACTCGCGCGGTGAGTGGGTTCTCTCGTGAGGCGATCCACTTCGCGAGTTCCAGTCGCGTCGTCACTTGCGACGGGTCGACAGCCAGCACCGCCGGAAGAACGCCGCGCGAAACGTCCTCGCCCTTTTTGTCCCAGACACCACGTTCGAGGATGTGAGACGTTCTCGCGTTCTTTCGCTCGCCCAGAACCATGACCGAAACGTCGCCCGCTGCTGATTTCGCTGCCGAAAGTTGACTGCGGATGCGGTTGTTGCGGGACTTTGTTTCATTCCACTCGGCGTGATCTTCGAGGAATTGTTCGAAGAGTTGTCCTCGAAGTTTTGCGTCGAGGTTCGCGGCAGAGAGCAGGTTGCCGTCGCTTGCCTTCATTTCTGCAAGTTCTTCCAGGGGCATTTTCCCGGACAGGCGTGCTGCCTCGCCGCGCTGGTTTGTGAGGCTGAGGCGGAATCGGCCGATGAGCTCGCGCGGGGCGAGGGACCTCTGCATGAGAACGATTCTCAGTTCTTCGTCTTCCGCCAGCACCAGCGGCTCCGCCAGCGCGAAGACCGCGGTGTGAGTGACATCGCCTGGCTTCGTTCGAGTCGTCCAGCCCTTGCGCGGATCGTCGTCGAGCGTGCCGGCGATCTTGCCGTAGCCCTTGTCTTCGCCCTCGCCTTCGATGTCGGCCGCTGCGGACGCGACAGCGATTTCGCGGTACTGCGAAGTGCCGCGCCGCTGAACGAGGAGCTTGAGATTTGTGAGGATGAACTCACCGGACGGACTGAACGAGTATTTTCCGTCCGTGTGCGACGCGTGCGGAAACACTTCGAGCCGCAGGCCGGTGATCCGATCCAGTCCGCTCGGCGAGGCCGTCACGATGAAATCGTCCTGAGGAAATTCCGCCGGCTCCGATCGAATGATCCCATCTGCGTCGGTGGAGAGGACGTAGCCTTCCGTTGTGGCCAGCCGAACCGGTTTGACGATCGTCCACGGCTGAAATCCCGAACGAGTTTTCTCAATCTGTTTTTCGAGCCACGGGGCAAAGTCTGCCTCGGCACGCGCGCGGACTCTGGCGACAATCGCGTCCGATTCTTTGAGAGTCGCTTCGGCTTCCTCAACGGCCCGTTTCGCATACGGCGAGCGGTACTTCATAAACGGAGCCGCTCCGCTGCCTGCCGCGCCGGTCTCGTCGATGCTGTCGAAGTAGGCCGTCAGGCTGTAGTAGTCGCGTTGCGAAACCGGGTCGAACTTGTGGTCGTGACACTGCGTGCAGCCGAGCGTCAGACCGAGCCACAGCGTGCCTATTGTGTTTGTTCGGTCGAGGACGTAGTCGATGCGCGATTCTTCTTTGTCCCGACCGCCCTCACCGTTTGTCATGTGGTTGCGATGAAAGCACGTGGCGAGCCGTTGCTCGGGAGTCGCGTTCGGAAGCAGGTCTCCGGCAAACTGCTCGACCGTAAACTGGTCGAACGGCATGTTGGAGTTGAACGAGGCGACGACCCAGTCCCGCCACGGCCAGTTCGTTCGCGTCGCGTCTGACTGAAAGCCATCCGTGTCGCTGTAGCGAGCTCCGTCGAGCCACCACATCGCCATCCGCTCGCCAAAATGGGGTGAGGCGAGGAACTGATCGGTGAGCTTCTCCCACGCCTCGGGCGAGTGATCCTTGACGAGCCGCTCGACGACTTCCGGATCCGGAGGCAGTCCGGTCAGGTCGAACGACAGCCTGCGGACGAGCGTGTGCACGGCCGCTCGCTCTGCAGGAGTGAGCTGCTCAGCCGAGAGCCGCTTCCGGATGAAGAAGTCGATCGGGTGCGGACCGTTTTCCGGTGTCGCCGCCTTGACGGGTGGCTCGAAAGCCCAGTGCTTTCCCCAGACGGCTCCCTGGCGAATCCACTCGCGCAGAATCTCAACGTCCTTTTTTCGAAGTGGCTTGCGGTGTGAACCGGCAGGCGGCATGACGAGGTCCGGATCGGTCGAGCTGACTCGTTCGATCAGCAGGCTCGATTCCGGCTTGCCCGGCACGATTGCCGCCGAGCCGTCACGGTTGGCGGTGGCTCCCTCAAGCGTGTCGAGCCGCAGGTCCGCTTTCCGCGCGGCCTTGTCGAAGCCGTGGCACGAGAAACAACTGTCGGAAAGGATCGGCCTGACGTCGCGGTTAAAGTCGATTTCCGCAGCGGAGGAGGCTGGTGTGAACGTCCAGGCCGCCGAAGCAAGACAGCAGGCCGTCATAAAGATTCGAATCTGGCTCATGAGGTCTGCATTCTCCGCTTCCGAGTCGTCTGCGTTTCTCTCATTGAACCTCACCTGATGCCGGGATGCGAGCGAGGCAGCGATGTCACTTGTCCTGCCACGCGTGAGAAATCCACGGGACATCGATCTCGCCGATCTGCCTCAGCCGTAGACTCAACTGTGCGCTGTGATGGTAAATGTGGCGGGCGTTGTAAACGTGCAGTTCGGCTCGCGAGCAGTCACGCCAGTCGAAGCCCGATGGCCCGGCGAGGGATTCCGCCGTCTCGGCCGCGACGACGTCGAGGGCTTTCTGGCGGCAATGGTTGAGGTAGCTCGTGGTTGTGGCGAGATCGTAGAGCAACGTCTGTTTGCGATCCTGTAATTTTTCATAGTCGCGAAAAAAGCTGAGGTGCTCCTGGTGGAAGGGCTGCTTCCTGAAAGCTTCCAGATCGCCTGACCTGGCGAGGTACAGGTCTGCGAAAAACAGCGTGTGAAATGCAACCTGGCAAAACTTGAGGTTCACGACCGGCTCATTCCAGGATACTTCCGGGCACAGGTCGATGCACCTGTTGAGCGTGCAGAAGGCCGCCTCAAACTGGTTTCGGGTGAGATCCAGGACAGTCTTCAGCAGGAGATCCTCTCGCACCACGAAGGCTCCTCAAAAAGATGCGGCGTCGGAAAATGGGATTAGAACTGGATTCGACGAGGGAGGCGTACTGGATCGTCAGGCCGCGCGAGGCTACTGGCCCTTGCGGCTCTGCGTCCTGGCGCGAGACCCTTCCAATGAACCGTGACGAAACGGCCGAAACGATTCGCCGCCCGCGGGCGTTCATCTTATCTTCCGCCCCGCAATCCCTCCCCACAACCCCCGGAATGATCCAATCGTCGTTTCCGCCGGCCGCGCGCGGCCTGAAGCACGGCGGGCACTACAAGTGCGGCGAGGAGACCCTGATCGCGAACACGCTGCTCACCACGCCCGAGAGGGCTGGAGCAGGAATCGTTTGCGGACAGCAAAGTCGTCGCTGCAGGCCAGCCGGCAGGCGCCTCGCCTTCCCGATTCACGGAGCGGGCGCATCATTTCACTTTGAAGCCGAGCGGCTGTAAATCCGCCAGCGGCGCCGGAGTGGCCAGTTTGATGGCGAGAATGTAGCTGTAGGGGATGATCATTTTCCGGGAGCCGATAGCGTCCGGTTTATCACGCTCGACAAGCAGCAGCCCTGGTGACAGAGCAAAGCCGACGAACGGGACGTTTTCTCCGAGGGTTGTCGTGACGATTCCCAGTTTCGGAATCTCGGCCGGCCAATTGAGAAAGAGAGCCCGCCAGGCATCATCTGGAGCCATTGCGATTTCCTGTTCGACGTAACTCACGAAACGGTGATCACACAAAAAATGCCCGAGCCAGCTGACTCGGGCATTTCCTGTTTGATTGACCCCAGGGGAATTCGAATCCCCGTTGCCGGAGCGAAAGTCCGGAGTCCTAGGCCACTAGACGATGGGGCCGTTTCGCGGGTGCGTAAGTTACTATTCGGCGAATCCGTGTCAACGCTTCAGAAAAAACTGTTCGCCGTTTTTTTCATTCCCCCGCGAGGGCGTCCGGCATTGCGGAATTCTCCGCAGATTTCGCAGTCCCGAGGCCCTTCGAGATTGCGTCGTGAATTTCCTGGCGGTGCACAGAAATTTCGCGAGGCGCTTCGATTCCGAGTCGAACTTTGTCGCCACGAACCTCGACGACGACAATCCGAATCTGATCGTCGATGATGATACTTTCGTTTTTCTTCCGGGTGAGGACGAGCATAGCCGCCTCCTGCTGCAAAACAGGCCGGCTCCTGATTTTTAATGGCAATTCGTGTCGGTCGCGGAGCCTCTCGGCCGACAGAGTTCATACGTGGAAATGGGAAGAATGCTGCGGAAAATATCAGCTTCTCAATGATCTCAGCGAATCCTGTGCCCAACGTAGCCTCGTGTTCAGGCACGGTCAAGGTGGTGCCTGAATTCTGGTCCGAATGTGTGCATGGACGGGTGCATTGCGGTCGTAGATACCCCAGTTGACCTCGATCTCGTTGACGCAGGCGGAGATTTCCGCAAAGTTCGATGGTCTTCTGTGTCGAATCTGAAGGAGAGGCGTCGTCGCAGATCAAGCGGACCGACCGGGTTCTCACGAATTCCGGCCTCACAACCCGAGTGTAAGTTCCAATGTCGCAGCATCCAGCAGACTCTGAGCGGTTAACGCCGAGGATTCTGCTGCGCAGGATTCTGTTGCTGGACGACACCGCTCACGCGATCGCCCTGGGCACCGCGATCGGTATGTTCATCGGGATGACCCCGACGGTTGGCATTCAGATGATTCTGGTTCTGTGTCTGGCCTACGCCACGCGGCCGTTCTTTCACTTCAACAAAGTGGCGGCTCTGCTGACTGTTTACGTTTCCAACCCGTTCACCGTGCTGCCGATTTACTGGTTCAATTATTCGGTCGGAACATACTTTGTCGCGGCGACGGTGACGTACGAGGACTTTGCCCGGACATTGGAGTACGAAGGTTTCGCTCAGTGGTGGGACACGGTGGTCGGACTGTTCGTGCGAGTCGGCTCGCCGTTGATTCTGGGCTCGCTCGTTGTGGCGACAGTGACAAGCGTGCCGACGTACCCGGTGATTCTGTGGCTCGTCAGGAAGGTGCGGAACGAGTCCCCTGCGACTGGCTCCGGAGACATCGTCGAAGCACTGCCGGCGACGGAAATCGCTTCGCAACCCGTCGACGGACCGCCGGCAAAAGCGTCCCAACGGAACGATTGAGTCAGCTTGCCTCTGTCTTGTGCGATTGCTTGACCGGCTGGCGGAGTTACTTCTTCCGCAGGATGAAGACGACATCCTCAGTGCGGGAGTCCACCTTGACCGGCTCGTCGAGTTCGTAGGCAAAATCGAACGTCTCGACGATTTCGAATTCGGGGACCTTCTTCAGGTAGCCTGCCATCTGCCGCGCGGAGTACGTGCGGTAGAGCATTTCGTCTTCGATCTCCAGGTGCCTGGTCGGAGTCCACACGTCGATTTTCAGGCCGAGATACTCGATGCGTTTTTTTTCATCGATTCCTTTCGACCACATGTACGTGTTAACGCGCAGGTTGCCGCGAGCAGCCGTCCAGGCCTCGTCTTCAATTCTGTCGACCGAAGCCGTCGGGATGAGGTGCAGCCCGAGTACGTACAGGCCGCCTTTGTTTGTTGCATCGGCCATGCACTGCAGATGAGCCACCGCCAGCTTCTCGGTCGGCAGGTGCCGGAACGAGTTGATCATGTTGAAGCTGGCATCGACTTTTTTCTTCAGCTTGAAGTTCGCCATGTCGCCGACGAAGGCAGATCGAGCGAAGTCGTTCCGCTCCAGACGGTCGTTGCAGAACTTGACCGCCCGCTCGTTGAGATCGTTGCCGGAAACCTCAAACCCGGCCTGAGCCAGTTTGATGAGCAGCCGCCCCGTTCCGCACGCCGGCTCGAAAATGCGTTTGACTTTTTTCTTCGCAAACTTTTCGAAGCACCCCGTCAGAAAGTCGTACTCCGCCTTCCAGTCTGAGCCGAAGATCAGATCGTAGTAGACCGGGTAGTCGTAAAGGTCCCCCTGGACTCGCTCCGTCATGATGTCAGCTTCCCGTTCGCATGCAGATTCATTGGTGTGTTTGGAGAGGCGGGAGTCGTAACGGCTTGGTGCTGACGGAGCAACTGAGGCCTGACGGTCGGGCTGGTTGATTGCTTCCTCACACTGGCGGCGATACACGTCGCGGTTCCGTTTCGTGAGGACTCGCCGTTGACGACCACTGAGAGACCGCCCACTCAGGAAGACCTCGCGCGGCGGCGTCGCGCTCGGTGGACGCTGCTGCTCGCTGCGGTTCTGTGGAGCCTCAGCGGCGTCGTCATCAAAAGCCCGCTGTTGAACTCGCTGCCGGTTGAATCGAGCGGTCCGATCCTCGCCTGCTGGCGAGCCCTCGCCGCAGGAACACTGCTTCTTCCGTTCGTCCGGTTTCGCAGGATCCGCTGGCGACCGGCGCTTGTGCCGATGGTTGTCGCATTTGCCGCGATGAACCTGCTGTTTATTACGTCGATGACTCGCACGACGGCGGCCGCGGCGATTTTTCTGCAATACACCGCAACCGTCTGGGCATCGATCATCAGTTTTTTTGTTCTCAAGGAACGCGTTCGGAAGACGACGCTGTTCGCGATGACCGGAGCCGTCGCGGGAATTATCTGGATCGTCGTGTCGGAGAGTGGGTCCGACAACTCCCTGGGAAACGTCCTCGCGATTGGCAGCGGGATTTCCTACTCGTGCGTTCTCGTTTCAATCCGGTTACTGCGAGACGAAGACGCCGCCTGGCTGACGGCACTCAACCATCTGGCCGCAGGACTCGTGCTGCTTCCCTGGGTGCTGTCGTTTGACGTTTCGTTGAACCTGTCGCAGTTTGCCGTCGTCGCTGTTCTTGGCGTCGTGCAGATGGGCCTGCCGTACGTGCTTTACGCGAGATGCGTTCGAGATGTGCCGGTCACAGAAGCCGTCTTCATCCTGCTACTGGAGCCGCTGCTGAATCCGCTCTGGGTGAGTCTGTTCTGGACGGAGCCGGTGAGTCCGCACGTCTGGGCCGGAGGAGCGATGATCATCGGAGGCCTCGTTGTGAAGTACACGCTCGACGCGAGACAGCCGTGTGAGGCTGAAGTCGCCGTGATCGCTTCGAAGCGGGAAGAGTCCGAGTAGTCACGAGTTGGGACACCACCAGGGCGTGACTCCTGTCCAGCCGCATTGCGCGGGCCGGCTCAGCAGGAGCTTCGCCCTCCCGGTTAGTCGGCGGTTCACCGGGCTGTCGGTTCCGCTTCGGGCCGGCTATACTCGAATATCAAGCCTGCTCTCGGGTGAGCCTGCGGGAACTTTGAAGATTTCTTCTAAGACTCAGGACGAGTCCGCGTTGCACTTGCGTACCGGCGACGTGAGACGGTGCGGTGTCGATCCGTCGCGGTAAGTAACAACTCTGTAAAAACCACGTAAACCGATTTGAATCAGGGGCGAATTCCCGGCGACTACGCGTGACAATCAAGTATCGATTTGGTGTCGTGACTCAGGAGTTCTTCTCGCTCTTCAGGAGAGAACAAGCAGGAAACGTCCGAACCGGACCTTTGAGTCACGCCTGACCGAATTGAATATTGACGACGCCTCACCATTCCGACTTCGCGGCCATGCCGGAATCGGTTGAGGCTCAGCTGGCCCTGGGTGAGTGCCAGTTGCGACTCGGAAATCTGGAAGCCGCGATCGCTCAGTTTCAGGCCGTTGTCAAACTCTCGCCACAACACAAGCAGGCGACGAAAATGGTAGCCGCTTTGACCGGTCGCAAGACGTCGTTTGCTCAACAGGTCGCGGCGGCGAAAGTGCTGATCGAATTTGAGCAATACACTCGGGCGGCCGACGCGATGCTTCAGGTGCTTCGCCAGCCCCTGTCACAGGAAGAGCGGACCGAAGCTCAGTTGCTGCTGGCCGAGTCGAAATTGTGGGGCGGTTCGACGGAAGACGCGCTGCGGCATTCCGTCGCGGCGATTCAGAACGGAGCCTCCGCGGGCCCGGCGCGAGTCATCGCGGCGATGGCTCTGATCCTTCAGAAAGACTGAAATATCGAACAGGCTGAGGCCACACTGGCCAAAGCCGGCGAGCTGGACGGCGTCTGGAAATCCCGCAGTGAGATCGCCGGTGCCCTCATTAATCTGGCAAAGAAGACCGGACACGATGCCGCGTAGCGAACTCTCGCCGTTTCGCTGAAATCGATCCCGCCCGGGCACCGGCGAGACAACGTGACGGCGGTCGCTCTTGCCGAACTGATGCGCGCTGTCGGCGAGCGACCGGCGCAGGGCGACCTCGACGGAGTTTTGAAACTTGTCTGGCCGATGATAAGCAACGTCGCTGACCTGCCAGCAGCGGACGCGGTTTTGAAACCGCAGAAGATCAACACCGGCTGGGTTCTTAACGACGACTCGCCTTCCGCACTCCGAAAATCGATCGCCCACGCTTTCGCGAATGTCGGCCGAGCGGAATTTGTTCGCGATGGTGCGCGGGCGAGTCTCCTGGGCTACTGGCTGGCGGCGCAGTTGTCCCGAGACGACGAAGCGTGTCCCGAGACGACGAAGCGTGTCCCGAGACGACGAAGCGCTGATCGCTGAGTTCGCGGCACAGCTCGCAACGCTGAGTCGACCGGCGGCAGCGCGTCAGGCGGGCACATTGCTGAGCCGTGCCGATGCCATTCAGCGCGAGCTGATTCTGGCGGGTGCCGTTTCACTCCCGTCGAAGACGCTGACTGACCTGATGTCTGCTCACATTGGCCGCTACGCGCAGGCAAATGACCTGGCCACCGGGCTGGCTCAGTTTGCAACCGTTGCCGACGACGGCACCGTCACGCTGGGCGGCAACCTCGCGAAGCTTCCTCCCGGGCCAGGGGAGCAGACGGTTCTCGGCATGATCGCTCAAAACTGTGTGTCGCTCGGCCTGGCCGAGTTTCAAAAGGCGTCACAGTCGGTCGTCGTCGTGAACGCTGGAGGGCTCGGCAGGTACGACATCGCGACGTTGAATCTTGCCGCGCAGATTCGGGCTCGCTACGCGAATGACGAGGCGAGTCATTCCGCGGCGATGGGGATCTTTGAACGGCTCGCCGAGGCCGTGAAGTGGGAAGACGCTGCAAAGGCAATCGGCATTTACTATGCGGGACAGCCGGACGTCGATGAGGGCTGGGCTCTGGCCCGACTGAAAATTCGACGGGCGATCTACGATGAAGACCGACTACTTGCCGCGCGACGGGCGCTCGGTGACGGGCGCTCGGTGACGGGCTGTCGGTGCTCATCAAGAACGCTCGCCGTTGCGGCCCGCGCCTCGCAGGATCGCTCGCTGCTGAAAGTGGAGGCGAAACACGATTCCGCGGTGAAGCTGCTTGTTGAACTCATGACGAAGTACCCGGAATCACCATTCGCGACACTGTCCGTCGAGAAAGTCATCGGCCTCTCGCAGCACTACCACGCGTACCGGGCCATCGTCCTCATCCAGAAGTATCTCAAAGATCACGCGAACGATCCGGAACGAGTTGCACTCGCGTACCGGGTTGTCACGGATCGTCTTTCTCACGCGTCGCGGCGGACCGGGCAGATCGATCTCGCTGTGGTCGTCGAGCGGCACGAGCAGTTTGAGCAGGCTCGCCAGGAAGTCGACACGTTCATCGAGGCGAATTCCGACGAAGTGGCCTGGGTCAACGTGGCTCAGTTACTGGTCGTCGACAGTTATCTGCAGGAAGCGGCACTCATTCAAAGCATCTCGCAGGAGCGGGCCAGCGGTCTGCATGTCCAGGCCGCTGACGCGCTGCACCTGGTCGGGCAGAGCTTCGAAACGCAGGCCGTCGCCCTCGCGGGAGTGACGCTTGAAAAAGCCCGCGAGGATTCGTTTGTCATGGAGCAGAAGTCGGCGTACTCGCGGTTCCGCATGCAGACCGACGTTGCCACCGCACGCGACGCCGCCGAGCGTGGCCAGATCAAACGGGAAGGCGACGCGAACAAGCTGGCGTTGAATGAGGCATCGCAGGCCTGGCTGAGCGGCAGCTCGCACGTCGACAACCTGTTCTGCAATGTGACTCAGGCGGAGCTTCAGGCGGAAACGGAAACGGCTCTGCAGATCGCGAACCGGCAGGATCGCATCAACGATGCCTACCGGTCAGCCGTTGAGATTTACGCGAAGGCGGCCTCCGATTACCCGCTTGGCGATATGACCGACCGCTCGCTGATCCGTGTGGCCGACATTCTTGAGACACGCCTTAAGGACCGCGCGGCCGCCATGCAGACTTACCAGAGCATCGTGAAACTCTTCCCGGGAACGCCGGTCGCCGAAGATGCCGCCTGGAAAGTGGCGGTGTTTTACGTCGAGGAATCGAAGTACGCCCAGGCCGTCGACGGATTTCAGACATTCATCCGAAATTACCCGGCCAGCCAGCGAGTGGCCGACGCTCAATTCGCGATGGCGGAGGTCCTCGAACAAATGGGCAAGTGGAACGACGCTATGGACGCTTACGAGGTCTTCCAGCAGAAGTTTGCAAAACACCCGAAAGTTCAACTGGCCTCGCGTCAGATCACCTGGATCAAGACCTGCCGGAAGTAACAGACCCTCGTAGGACGGATAAAGACTTAATCAAGTAAAACTCCTCACGGAGCTGACTCATGAAGACGACTCAAAAACTCATCCTGCCTGCCACACTCCTCGGCCTCCTTGAATTCCCGTGCTAAGTCGTACTTTGATTCGGACTCTACTCGTGGGCGTGGGCCGCTTTCGACAGTTCTCTGGCCTGCGCGGCGGATGTGTCGATGCCGAGCGTCAGGTCGACCGTCCACACTCCGTCTTCGGGCGTGACGAACTCCCAGTGCGGGACCAGGCAGCAGGCCTGGTGGACGGTTTCGAATCCGCCTTCGGACTGACTGACGGTTTCAATCGGGAACGTCCACAGACCACCGGGCTTTGAAACGTCGAGCGAGATGTCAACGCCAAGCCACTCGTCGACCAGCCCGATTCGCTGGCAGTCGTTCAGTGAGAGCACCGACTGCAGCTGGCCGAGTCGCTGGCCCTGAAGATCGTAGTAGTAGCGATCGTCCGCTCCGTCGGGCAGGCCGGACAGGTTGAACTCGATGCCGAAATGAATCGGCATGCCTGGCGGCAGATTCTCGATGCGGTAGCTGATTTCCAGGGATCCGCCGCGCGTGCGGTCGAGGGCGACTGTCTTGGTCAGCTGAACTTCGTACGAGGCAAGCAGCCCGCGCCGCGCGAGGTCGGCTTCGACGCGATCCCGCGATCGGCGAAGCAGCGACTGGTACACGCCCGTGTGGAAGTCTCCTTCAAAGCCGCGGCCATTGCGGAAGTCGTCCAGCGACAGGCCAGGCTTCAGAAAGTGATCGACGAGAGCTTTGCGCGGGTAGCTGTCGTAGGCGATTTTCTCGTGCAGGTTTTCCTGCTTGCACTTGATCTCACCCTGAATGCTGGCTGCGTTCAGACCGTCTCCGCCCTCTCCCGTTGCCGCCTGAATAATCGCCTCGTGGTAGATCTCGGGCCGACGGTTCAGAGTGCCCAGAACGTTCTGGCGGATGTTGCGAATGTCGAGCTCGTACAGATGCCCGCCTCGACTTGGCGAGAGGAACGCGACCAGTCGATCGCCGCTGATTCTGATTTCTTTGCGTGAGTCGCAGTCGTAGTCGGCAGCCTCGATGCGGACCCAGCGATCGGGACCGTCGGGGGCCGCGCTGCCGTCGATCGCTCGTCCGACCTGTTCGAGAATCGTGTCGGCCGCAATGAGGTGGCGGTAGACGGCGTGACGAAGGTGCGGCAGGTACAGCCCGCCAAACGCGCCATGCCAGTACGAGCAGTTGCACTGGCCTCGGTAAAGTTCGATGCGGGCTTCGTTGAGCCGGTCAGCGAAGTCTCGTTCCTTGTCAGCGGCTTCGAGCTCGGCCAGGCGGTGACTGACCGTCAGCATCCGCGAGTACATCTCGTTCGCCTCAGGATACTTCGTGCGGAAGTTTCGCCAGTAGCCGCCGCGAACGAACGGGGCCAGCTCGTCCCAGTCGGGATCCTCTTTCTGTTTTTTCTGTCGCAGACCAAGCAGTGTTTTCTGTCGTGCGGGGGGGAGCACCCACTCGGTCATCTCGCGATAGCTGCTGTCCGGCAGGTAAATGCGGCCGGCCGGGACGACGTTGTCGATGCACTCGCCGAGCGTCGCCGCTTTGAGCCACTCGCCATTGTCCGAGATCATCTGGAAGAAGCGGCGGAGCCAGCCTTCCTCGTAGCAGGTGCGGTAGGTTTCCGGCCAGCTGCCGAATTTCTCTCCGTCGTCGCCGAAAGTGACGACCGCGTTCGGGCTGGTTTCGAAGATGCCGCGCAGAAAGTGAATCGACTCTTCCGGCGCCTGAAACGGGATGCAGTATCGCAGCCGCTCGGCGACGGGGAAGATTTTCAGGACGCGGCCTTCGTCTTCGGTCACGAAATACGAACTGAGTTCCTCGTCGGTGAGCCCGGCACAACGGAAGTGGTAATCGTCGAGGACGGTGTACTCGATTCCGGCATCGACCAGATCCTTCGTGAAGGATTGCTCCCAGACACGCTCGGGAACCCACATACCGCGCGGCTTCTGTCCGAAGTGCTGTTCGAGAAACGCCGAGTACGCTTTTGTCTGACCGACGCGGTCGCGTTGTGGAATGCCGGAGAGGATCGGTTCGTAAAACGGGCCGCCAATGATTTCCAGCTGGCCACGTTCGAGCAGGCCTCGCACCTGATCGAGGTACTCCGGCCGGTGCTCGACCAGCCATTCCAGCAGACTGCCCGAGTTGTGCAGCGTCAGCGCGATGTTCGGAAAATCAGACAGCACATCGAGGAACGGCTTGTACGCGTTGTGAAATGCCTGATGGCAGACGTCGTCGAAATTCCCGATGGGCTGGTGATTGTGAATCACCAGTGCCAGTCGCAGTTGGGCCACTGAAGCCTCCCTTGCCGCTTTTTGTCCGATTCGCATCTCTGCCGGCTTCATCCAGGAAGCTGGAGACACTGCGATGAGTTTTCCGCCACACTTTGCTGTTTCGCCTGCGCGTACACTGTTTCGCCAGCGCGTACAACGGGCGCAGTATGGCCATAACCTGAATGATCGTCAGCACCGGAGTCGGGACTTTTCACGCAAATCCTGCGGGAAGAGAAGAATCAGGCAATCCAGATTGCCCCGTTTTCGGGACCCGCCCGCTTCAGGCCCGTGCGGAATCGTCAGATTGGAATCCGCTCGCGCGATGAGATCCGTCACAGAACGGGCGATTGCCGGAAACTCCACAACGGCAAAGAGCGATGTTCTCCTTGCCGGACGTGTCGTACTCGTTGCCGTCCGTGTCGGTGACTTTCGCCGGACCAGTCACAATGAGCGGCCCGTCTTTGCGGCAGCGGATGGTCACTTCAGACATGATTCAGACTCCAGCCGCTTTCAAAAACGCACAACCGGCTCCCATAGTGGCGGCACATTGAATCGCCTCAAGGAGAGCCTCATCACTGAGACCCAGTTGTCGGGACTTCTCCACGTGCGCCGAGGTGCAGGGCTTGCACGCGTTGAGATTGCTGATCGCCACGTTAATCAGTTCGACGGTTTGATCGGTGAGCGACGTGCTTGTAAACGTGTGAGCTCTCAGACCGACCGGCATTTCGGAAAAGATGTCCGATCCGCTGAAGTTTCGAAACTTGAAAAAGTTGTTGTACATCGCGTTGGTCGAGGCGACCGCGATCACCTCGCCGACCTGCCCATCGGCGACGCCGAGCGATTTCGCCCGATCGATCAGAAAGTCCTGCCACAGTCCGCACCCGTAGTGACTGCTTACGGCCAGGCCGATGATCGCCTTTGTTTGAGCGTCGATTTTCCCGTCCGTGTACACGAACTTTTTGAAGTTCATGTAGAAGTCCTGTAGAAACGGCTGCACGCGACCGTAGTGCAGAAACGGCTCGGGAACCGTCTCGCTGCCGAGCATTTCCCTGATTCGGCCGTACGTTTGAGCGGTCTTGTCCTGAGCATCCGCTTCGGCGAGCGGTTCGATTCGTGGCATGGATGAGTCTTTTTTTTCTTCTGATAATCTCTCGTCTGAGGGTGGCATCGTCCTGCAAGCGGGATCGGCTCACAACTGTCCGCTGGGAAACGGGTTCGAAATAAGTTCCCGATGTACTCCGAGTTGTCCCCCGGAAGCCGTAGCCCGAAGCGCAAGTGAGAGGACGTCACTTTGACCATTCCCGAATGGCCCTCTCGCTGACGCTCTTTGAAGCCTGCATTGGGTGGCAATCTCAGGGTGAGCCCTTGGAGCCTTCCCTGAATTCGGTCGTAGTGAAGTAGTCGATACTCCGCTTCGAGCAGTCAAGACCTGTGAGGGTCAACGGCGCAGACGTCGCCGCACAGTGGAACTCGAAGCACTCGGCGGAACTCGAAGCACTCGGCGGAACTCGAAGCACTCGGCATTACGTTGGCCACTCTGATTCGACGCCCTGCTGACGAATCGCGTCCTTAAACTCTGCAAGCAGTTTCGGTGTTTCCCGAATTGCGGACGGTTTCACTTTCTTCTTCATTGCGAAACTGACAAGGCATCCAACTGCTTCACCGATTCCCCATTCGACCGGATGCAGGCGGTAGCAGCCGCTGGTGATATGCGTCGTCCCGATGTTCTTGCAGGCCGGAAGCAGGTTCTGCATGTGGACGGGCAGCAGCGAACCGAGTGGAATCTGAAACCGAAGTGAGTCGAAATCGATGTAATTATCTCCGCCCGAGCTTGGGTGCAGATCGATCGGGTAACTGCCGACTCCGACTGAGTCCGCAAAGACGGCCGCCGAAACTTCGTCCGGCGACTGGCCGGTGACCACGCTCCGATTCTCCCGGCCGACGTGTTCTTCCAGCACTGTGAACGCAGCCTTGATCCGACGCGACTCGCGGACGTACGGCATCTTCGCCAGACCATCCTCGGTGCCCATCAGGTCTGCCCGCAGGCGCAGTCCGGGGAATCCGGTTCCACCGTCCGGCCGAGGTGCTTCCGTCTGCAGCCAGTAAAGAAGAGAGAGGCTTAACTGTTTCGCTCGTGCGACGTGGCGTGCTGCCTCGTCATCGGACACTCCGATCAGGTTGCCGAGCAAGTAGTCGTTCTGCGGCCAGTTAATGAGACTGATGTCGCTGTCGAATCGGCCTGGCTTAAACAGCGAGTCGTCAATGATCCGCCGGTACGTCCAGAGGTTCAACGCACCATTTACGGACTTGCCGCCGTCCGGATCAAAGCCGAGCCGTTTGGGTTTGCCGGTTCTCGGATGGGTGTAGGTAAAGTCGAGCAACCGGCCCGGCCAGGGCGGATTCATCTTCGGGACGTAATCACGCCAGAAGTCGTACTTATCCGGACGATCAATCGTGTGGTTCTCGCCAGCCAGATGATCGACCGCAAAGCACATTGTGAACGCCTGCTGATTCGTCGGATCGACCTTGTCACCAGCATGGAGTTCGCGCGTTTCCGAACGAGCTTCTGAGCCCGTGATGAACTCGGTACCGGTCAGCGGGAGCAGATCACCGAGTTCGGTCGCATCAACAAAATACGGACCGGTCAACACGCGCGAATCACCGGATTTTGTCGAACGAACTGTGACGGCGAGCACGCGATCAGCATCCACATTGGCGGAGACCGGAACGTGCTCGCGCAGGAGGACAAGTTGACCGGACTTCTCAAACGGTTCGAGCCACGCTTCCAGCACGGCCAGTGAAACTCGCGGCTCAGCACACAGGCGCGAGACGTTGCCGTTGCCCGGATTGAGGGCAGCATTCTTCCGAGCGGCATCGGTGAGCGGGTAGTGCATTCTGTAGTGCTGTCGAATTTGTGATCGCAGTTGCCGGTAGGACCGGTTGGCTCCAGCCGTCTCGATCCAGCCATGCTCGTCGGCAGGCACTCCCTGGCTGGTGAGCTGACCGCCGATCCAGTCGGACTGCTCTGTCATGACGACTCGCAGTCCATTGCGGAGCGCCGCGATCGCCGCCGCACAGCCACCCAGACCACCACCAATGATGACCACATCCCTGTTCAGTTCCGCCTCATCGCCGGCGCTGAATCTCGGGCTGATCAGAGGAGTGGCTGCGATCGCGGAACAGAATCGGCGGCGAGTGAGCTTCATGTGTGGCCTTCAACAATCGTGAACTCTGCGCAGGCGTTTATCTGGCCGGGCCGCGGGGATTCGATTCGAGGTAGCGGGAAACGGCGCGACCAAGCTGGGCTCCGACAGTCATATAGCCTGCCTGCGTGCTGTGCGGTGTGTTCCAGACAGTTTCGAGGGTTGTGGACAGGACATGATCGGCCGTGTGGTTTCTCACCCAGTTGGCACTCATCCGATTCCGTTCTTCGTCCGTCTTCACGTACGTCGCGAACTTGTATCGAGGCTCCAGTGGCAGCGGTCCGGAAATGGCATCTTTGGAGATCGCCTGCCAGCGTGCGTAATTCTGTTGTTGAACTGCTGGCAGCTTGTCGAGATTGGTCGGCCCGAAGAAATACGGGCGTCGTTCATTGCCTCCTGGGTTGTGGAGATCGATGAACGCATCAAACCGCTGGTCCGCATTCAACCGCAGAATCTGCTTCTGTGCGGCTGCCACTTCGGGATAGTGTGGGTTGTCGTCCCAGTCTCGATTGTGATCCCGAGGCACTGCGTCTTTTCCACCCGCTCCCACGGCAGCATTGTCCACGTCCATGATGGGCACGTAGTAGATCGTGGCGATGCGACGCAGATCGACTGCGGCCTGATCATCGCTCGTGAGCCATTCAACGAATCCGCGACCGACCCAACTGGAACCTGCTTCCCAGGCATGCTGCCTCGCCTGAACCCAGACGCCGTAATTGGGCGCATCTTTGTCTCCATTTCCGCCGATGCGAATTCCACGCACGGATCGCCCGCCGCGAGTCTTCGCCAACTCAAACATCGTGGCATTCGGCAGTCGCGACTTGATCGATTCCAGAACCTCGTCCGCGTGCGACGGTAGAAACGGCGGTCCCCAGGCCATCCAGAACGCGTCGGCAGGCACTTTGATGCTGTACGTTGCCGTGCCGTTTGCCTTTTGACATTTCGGAGTCTGCGTCCACGTCACATTGTCGACGCTGATGGCAGCTCGATCGGGCTGAGACCAGTCGGCACTGAGGACACGCCCCCGTCGGTATTCGCCGTCGCTGGCTGACAGTCTCAACGTGACCGGTTGCCCTTCCTTCGCACCGTCCACCTTCAAGTACCACCAGCAGGGCCAGCCCCGTTCCGATCGCACTTGCGGCGTGATGTGAATGATTCCCTGATTCCGGTCGACGGACTTCACAACTGCGGACCCGCCTGGAAAATCGGCCGTCGCTTTGAGGCTTGCAAATTCCGTCTCGGCATGCAGCGTCGACGCCGCACTGGCCAGACATGCCGCGAATACGAATCTCATTAAATTCCTCAATTCCATGGCACCGGCAACCGGTTACGTAGCGCTCACATCGTCGCAGTTCAATGTAACCGAAACATGCGACCGAGGTGGTCGTTGGAGTCGAGATGCTGATGCGACGAGTCGAGCTGATGATAAAACATCAGCATTGCACGCTTCGCCGGTCCAAAACACCTGGAAAGAAAATCTTCGATCAGGACTTCGACGTGGTCCACCTCATTGACATCCCACAGCATGCGTGAAGCCAAATAGTAGCCGAGTCCGTTTGGTCCCCAGTTGTCGCTGGATTCAGCGGACATGAACTTCGCGCCGCTGGCGTGAAACTCAGGAATCGAGCCCACCAGATATTCGATGTTGCCTCCCCGAGCCGCAGCCGGCAGATCGCGGTCCCAGACGTTGACGCCGTATTATTCACGAATGCCAAGCGTGGCCCCGCGTTCTTTCCAGCCGGAGATGATTTTCTCCAGCCGCAGTCCGCCTTTGAGAAATGACGTGGCGACGCTGATGACGACCTGTGGATGGACGCGCACTTTCGGCGGCGGTGAGTGGTAGTTGTACGCGTACATCCCGACGAGTTTTCCGGGGTGCCGCTTGTTAATCGCGACGGCGACCTCGTTGGCCAGAGTGACCGCCTGATCGCTCACTGAGCCCAGCTTCGCGCACGCGTCGCACTCGCACCAGCCGCCGCCATCGCTGGGATCCATCGAGACGCTGTCGATCGAAGAGTCCTGCTCGAACTTCGCAAGAGCGTTCTGGACGAACAGTCTCCGCACGGCCGGATTACTGAGGCACGGCTTGGGATTGGCGACGGGCTTACGCTCCCCGTTCAGGAGCGGCCAATACTCCGGGTGCGATTCAAACTCCTTTCGCGCCGCTTTGACGACTCCGTCGTACGCGTGCCCCGTGCTGAGTTGGATGCCAGGCACACAGCGGTTCTTCGCACACCACTGCCGGTAGGGTTCAACGTTGTAGTCCCATGTTCCATAGCCATACCAGATGCGCCGCGCGAGGTAATCGGGGGACTCGAAGGTGTCGACTTCAATCGACATGTCACGGCGTGTTGGAACAACCTCCCACGCCTCGCCCGGAAAGAAATGCCGGTAGCCAAGTCGATGCAACAAGTCCCAGACCGCATGCTCGACAGCCAGTTCGGTCGCCCCGACCAGCCACAACCCACGCGCATCTGAACGCAGCAGGTACTCTTCGCGCCGAGTGATGCTCCTGGAGTCGAATTGCTTCGCGAAGTCCTGTCCCGAAAAATCGTCCGGCACACCCAGATGGATTGCTTGCGTCTGGCGAGTCGTGATCGAGAATTCCGCCTGCGTAATCCGCTGCAGGTAGTCAGCCAGCGTCTTCGCGGACGCCCGCACTCGATCAGACGCATCGTCCGCAATGACGATCGGCAGCTGCGCCTTCCCGTTCCTCGCCAGTTCAACGACTTCACCTGACAGTGACGTCGCAAACACAAGCGAACTCAAAGTAGCGACGATCAGTTTCGTCTTCATGGTGTGTCTCCAGAAGTCGGCAGTTCCTCGACTTCAATGTCGTCGATGATTGTTTTTCGTGCTGGGTGGGCTTCGTGCTGGCTGGCATCTTCGATCGGACAGCGCCGCCACTGACTCCGAAGTTATACTACCGGACGACTGGCCCGGTCCGCTCCGTCAAGAAGATAGAGGCCAACCTGGCGTCAGCGAATTGCCGCTGGGACCAGATTTCGATGTCGGACGAGGCTCGACGACTGCACCCAAACTCAATCAAGAGACATCTCAATCCGTCATACGTTGGATTGAATTATCAGCGTCTCCTTAGCCGTCCGCGACAGTGCCTTGATGGCCAGTTCGCGTTTCAACGCGGCGCTCTTGTGGGGTTGTTTTTCCTGATACGCAAGCACCACCGGCAGACGACTGCGTGTGTATCGCGAAGCCGTGCCTGCATTGTGCTGACTCAGTCGGCGATCGAGGTCGTTCGTGATGCCGGTGTAGAGCGACCCATCCGCACATCGCAGGATATACACAAACCATTGCTCGGCGAGTTGCCTCTTCAGCTTCAGGACTGCGACTTCCTTTGCCTTGGCTTCGACTTCGACCGTCAGCTTCATTCCACGCCAGCATTCGGGAAAGTCGCGGATGTCGATGAAATCGTGATGTCGCCGCGGCTTCGGCCCGTCCCAGCCTTCGATTGGACTGGAGATGTGAAACAGCGGCTCTCGCTTCCAGGTTTTCAGAGCCTGTTCGGTGGCTTCCTCAATCGAAATGTTGTCCTGATTGCAGCGGTGATGATGGACGTCGTAGACCAGCGGGATGCCCTCGTTTCGACAGACAGGAAGCAAGTCAGCCGGCGTGTAGGTGACGTCGTCGTTCTCGACAGTGAGCCGAGTTCTGGCTCGGTCTGAAAGTCGTGCAAGGTTGCGAGCAAACGCCGCCAGCGCTGACGGCTTGTCACCGTAAGCGCCACCGCCGTGAATGTTGATCACGTCTGCTCCAACCCACTCGGCGACTTCGGCCTGATATTCCAGTTCCGCGACGGATCGATCCACGACATCCGGCTTCGGCGAATTCAGAACGATAAACTGGTCCGGATGGAAGCTGGTCCGAATGCCACGTTCTTTCGCAAACGTACCGCAGGCTTTGAAACGCGAGAGGATTTCCGGGCCGTCCGGCAGGTCCGCGACGTCGTACCCGCACTCGTCATGAGTCTTCACGGGCAGAATCTGGCTGTTGATCCGAAAGCATCCGATGCCAGCCGTGTCACAGAACGTGAGGGCAGCCAGCAGAGCATCGGCATTCGCAAGACAGAGCGTCGAGAGCTTCAGTGAAGCCGCGTCCCGGTCCATACTTCTGAGGAACTTGACCGTCGTGTTTCGGAACTTGATCGGTTCGTCCCGAAAGATGCAGCACAGGCCCAAACGCGGTGATCTCGACGGTTCAGATTC
>ERZ891418.87-NODE-87-length-31224-cov-13.199686_pt1 | contig 31224 bp, 33 predicted proteins | sample MGYA00521236_ERZ891418 | MGnify/ENA primary metagenome ERZ891418 (study PRJEB32303, sample SAMEA104408696) | aquatic metagenome | biome: Brackish water; feature: Chemocline; material: water | place: Baltic Sea | collected 2014-10-18T10:34:00 | depth 100 m ... | reverse complement strand
AACGGGTAATTTTCGTTCTCTAGTTTTATCATAAAATTACAAAGTAGGAATTATTGTTCTCTAGTTTTATCATTATCTCTAATTACATCATACATGGTTAGAAATTGTTCTGGTTCATTTTGTCTATATTTTTTTTCAATTTTTTGTATTTGTTTATCCGTCAAGGTTTCATTTTTAATTTGATAATATTCTTTAATTATTTGAAAAGGTGTTTTTTTAATATTATATTTTTCAAGTGTTTGATTTATAGATCGTTTAGAAAGGAAATCACGAAGTAATAATGCATATACAAGATACGAAGAAACTGCAATCAAAACAACTAGCAAAATAGGAATTATGATAATAGCTGCCATACAATACTATGTAATAATTGTGTATTTCATTGTTATTCTTTTTTAGTAATCCCAATTTTCTTGTAAAAAATCAAGTTAATCTTAAATGTAGTATTTGGATATTTTAAATAAATTGGGAGAATTTCAAGAATTTACTGAGGCATTATTTGCACAATTATCCGTTGAAATTGATGAAGAAAAAGAAATTATAAAATTAGCAAGTAGGGCAAATGATGACCTAGGTCAAAAAGTAGAATTTAAGAACTTGGAAGATATTGCAGTAGATATTTTTTCAAACTACAAAGAAAAAGTAGCGGAATTTCTAGGAATAACAATTCCAGAAAATATTGAATTAAAATTTCCAGAATTAACTGATTTAAAAATATTAAAGGGAAAAAAAGTATTTGCAGATAAAAAATCTCAAGAATTTGTAACCGAATTATTTAATGCTGTTGCAAAAGAAAATAAAACAAGAATTGCAGAATTAATGCAAGAAGATACTGCAAAATATCTAGTATATTCTACATATGCAATTCAATATATTTCTAAAATCACAACAACATATGGAGATTATCTAGACTCAATAGTTTATTTGAATAAATTTATTCTATCCCGATATCCAAAAATAATTCTACATAAACAAGGTGAGCCATATGAATTAAAATTTGATAGTGTAAACTCTGGATACATAGGCGCAGTAAAAATGACAGTTATTGAAGAATTAATTCATGCTGTCCAAGAAAATTTACAGCAAGTAAATAAAAATGCCGCAATGGAAGTAAATAAAATAAATGAAGAACTAGCAAGCATAATTTTATCACTAGATACTGAAACAATAAACAAACTTTCAGAGTATTGTCAATTACAATCTGTACCTGATGATTTTCCATTTGCAAAAAAAGCAAATCTATTTTTCTTTTTGAATCCTGATCATTTCTTAATTGAACAAATAGGTCCAGATGTAATGACATTCACTCATGTAGAGATAGATCCAAAAATAGGGGAATCAATTCCCCAACTTTTAGATATTTATAAAAAATGGCTAGTTCCAATACAACAACACCATGCCGCATTTACCGCAATGGAGGGAATGGCAGCTTTTGCAATTGAAAATATTCTAAAAGAAGATAAAGATTTTCAAAATTATCTTGGCACGTTTATGGGAACTGATTTTTCAGCATATCAAGTACGAAAAAGCATAGGTAAAGACTTCACCAAGGCAGTATATGAAAAATTAGGTACAATTACATTCAAAAAAATGATTGAAATTCCCCCAAATACAAAAGAGTTGAAAGATCCTCAATTATACATAAAAAAACTGAGTTAGTAATATTGAGTGAAAAATTTGATCCACTAGTTGCAGAATGGATGTCATTTGTAAAAAATCCAAATTTTAACTTAATTGAAAAATGTCTGAAATTCTCACAATTAATAGAATATCCTGATTTACATGTTGAAGAATATATTAAAAAAATTAATTGGATTGGAACATCATTAAAAGAATCACTTAATGATGTAAAAAATCCAACATATCTAATCTCAATGTTAAATGAACATCTCTTTGAGAATTTAGGCTATAGTGGAGATGATGATGATTACTATAATCCAAAAAATAATTTTCTTAATGAAGTAATTGATAAGAAATTAGGTATTCCAATTACAATATCCATTCTCTATGTTGAAATTGCAAAATTTATTGGGTTAGATCTTAAAATTGTGGGATTTCCAAGCCACATACTAGTAAAATACAATGAAGAAATGATTTTAGATCCCTATTACGATGGACGTTTGTTAGACATAGATGATCTTCAAGAAATTTTAAATGAAAATTTTAGAGGCGAATTAGAATTTAAGCCAGAATTTTTAGATGAAGTGACATCAGAACAATTACTTATCCGAATGGTTCGTAATTTAAAAAATTCATACATACAATCTTTTGTGTATGATAAGGCATTGCGTTGTGTAAACATGGCATTAGCAATTGAACCCGAAGCACCAGAAGATATTCGAGATAAAGGAATTTTAGAACAGAGATTACTCCATTCTGAAAAAGCATTAGAGTATTTGAATAAATATTTAGAAATAAATCCTAATGCAGATGATGTAGATTTTATTTTAGAATTGATTAGAAGTATAAAAACAAAAAATTAATCAAAGTATAGACTCGATATCTTTTCCTTTTTTAATTAGAGATATTTCATGACGAGCAATTTGATTTTTAAATGCCCCTTTGATAATATCTAATTCACTACGAAGTAATGCAATTTCATCTTCAAGTTTTGCAACTCGTTCATAGATAGTTTCAGCTTCTGAACTCATAATGACTTATGAATAAAAAATTCTCTTAAAAAGTTATTGGTGAATATTTTGATCAGTACAAAAATTTTATACTATAATTCGAATTCTTGACGACATTTTTCACATTTAGCTCTTTCGTTACCAGGTGAGCCTAAAAGGAATATTTTTCCAATTGTTTGACATAAAGGACATAATCCAGTAGTGGCATTTTTTGGGCCTGTACGAATAATTTTTTGACTTTTTCTACGTCCCATAAAAAATCACACTAAATCGGTCTATTAAGTTTTAATGGCGCGAGGAGAGGGATTCGAACCCACGAGTTCTTGCGAACATGAAATTAGCAATCTCACGCCCTACCAGGCTAGGCGACCCTCGCACAATTAGGATTAGGAGTATCTGTAAATAAATTCATTCGTTTACTAAACTGACTGTAAATCCACTATTTTATGAATATGTAGAATTAATTAGAAGTGTATCCAAATATTGCAATAGTGACTAAAAAATCAGTAGTAATGAAAGGAGACGGTATTGGGCCTGAAGTTGTAGATTCAATGTTAAGGGTTCTAAAGGAATGTAATTTTCAATCAGAATTAATTTTATGTGAAGTTGGATCAGAGCAGTGGGAAAAAAATGGAAGAAAAGATGCATCATATATTCCAGATTCAACCATGAAGGCATTAGAAGAAGCAGATTGCTGTTTCAAAGGTCCAACTACTACAATTCCACTTCCAGGAGCACCTAGAAGTGTTGCAGTTACATTAAGACAAAAATTTGATCTTTATGCAAATATTAGACCAACTAAAACTTATGATAGATTAACACCAAATAGAAAGTTAGATTGTGTCTGTTTTAGAGAAGCAACTGAAGGCCTCTATACCGGTATAGAGACAAAAATTACTGATGATGCAGCAATAGCAATTAGAAAAATAACCAGACAAGGGAGTAGAAGATTAGTTGATTCTGCAGTAGATTGGGCAAATAAATTTGAAATGAAAAAAATGGTTGCAATTACAAAAAGAAATATTCTAAAACAAACAGATGGAATATTTTGGGAAGAGACACAAAAAGCAGTTGAAGGAACTGGGATAGAATTATCAGAAATTTACATAGATAACATGGCGCAGCAAATGGTAATTGCAACTGAACAGTTTAATGGTTCAGTATTAGTTAGCACTAATTTATTCATGGATATTATTTCAGAACTTGCATCAGCTCTAGTTGGCTCAATTGGATTAATTTATTCTGCAAATATTGGAAAGAATTATGCAATGTTTGAGGCAGCACATGGAAGTGCTCCACAGTTTGCAGGTCAAAATAAAGTAAACCCTACAGCAACTGTGTTGTCAGGAGCTTGGATGGCCGATTACATGGGAGAACGAGAAGTGAGAGACGCAATTTTTGGTGCAACTGAACAAGTCATTAATGAAGGGAAAGCAGTAACATGGGATATTGGCGGTAATGCAACAACTACACAAATGACTGATGCAATTATCGAATACGCAAAAGACCGATTAAAAAAATAATTAATTTTTTAGTTTCTCAAGACTTTTGCATATTTTTGATTAATCTGATGATTTTATTTTAGATTTTTCCATTCTACATCCTCATTTTTTACCCAGAGGAATTTCTTTTGTAATGCTGCTGTGTATAGTTTCTCCCATTCAGCTCCAACTTCATTAGTCCATGCTTTGAACACACGTGGATCTATGTAGTTTCTAAGAGATGTTCCAATGGCATAATCTTTAGTTTTTTCTGATAAATCTAATTGAAGTTCTAGTTTCTCCAATCTTTCTTTATGTTTTGATTTTTGTTTCTTAATTTGTTGATTTAATATATTGATTCTCTTTGTTTTACTTTTCTTTTGAGTGTCTGTTTTTGATTCAGTTGATTCAACTTTTTTAAGAATTTCTTGAGTTTTTTTCCAGACTTGTTCTTTTTCAACTTTTTTAAGAGTATCTCTTTTCTTTTGTAATGTTAGTTCATATGTTTTAGGAATTGTTCTTTTATGGTTGCACATCATTGCAGCTTCCAAGTTTGCTAATTTGGCATGGTATAATTTTTCATTTGCTGTTTTTCCCTTTATGTTGTCATGTGCTACTAGATATTTTTTTACAACTGCTGTTGCAAGGTATGTCCTAAACACTTTGGCAGTTAATCCTTTTACAATTCCTGAATAGTATTGATTAACATGTCTTGATGTAATATCTTCAAAAATTTCATCTTTTGGTTTTTTCTTTTCAATTATTTTTTTAATATTTTCGTGGAATTGTTTATCGTGACCTTCAGCTACTACTGTTTCTTGCCATCTAACGCTATCTTTACCTAGAAAATCAAATTCAATTGTATTTGCTGTAATTTTGATATGTTCCTTTCTGAGTGTTGTAGCGCCTACCGTATCTGCCTCGTCTGGGTCTTTTTCATCTCCTACTCTCATAGCAGTTCTATAAATCAAATAACATGCCGTAGATATTTCACTAATTTTAGGATCTTTACTTTTCATATCTTTTACTATTCTGTCTTTAATTTTTTCAATTTCATTTCCTAGTTTGACTGCTTTTTCATATTTTTCTTTATCTCTATCTTGTTTTAATCCTGAAGTATCTGCAAGCCATACATATTTTCTTTTTTCTGTAAGTACATCCATCCAACTAGCTAACCACATGGAATCATTATCGCAAATAATTTTACCCCAATTACCTTGTGGTGTTTTTGCATCTTTTCCTAGGTTTAGTGTTACATCTTTTGCTGTAACTCTAGGTTTCCATTTTCCTCTTAGTGGATGTTCTCCTCTTCCTATGAATATTCCTGGGGGCTCTGCCATGTAATTTCCAACTTCCACCTCTTTTCCATCCATGATGGCAATACCATATTTAATTTTTAATTTTTCACGTAATTCTTTTCTTTTTACAGATAATGCTTTCCTATCTTCTTTTGTCATCATTTCTTTGAGGTCTTTTTCTTTATCTACAATTTTGTATGCATTTGAAAAATCAATATCTTCATATGATATTTTTTTAAATTCTGAATCTAATGTTTTGGAAAAATCTTTTGTAAAGTTTTTTTGAAAAACCTTGTCTTGTGCATATGGTGTATCTTTTTTCTTTGCCCATTGATAGATCATTTCTTCTTGATTTATGTCCAGATTGATAGTAACCCCTTCGATTTTTATCTTAATTCCCTGTTCCTCATATTCCGGAGGGAACAGGATTCCATTATGTTGCAGTTTTTTCCATTTCATTTTATCATTGCGGACTTTGACAAAAACTCTATTCCATCTGTATATAATTTAACGTAAAGTGATTTTTAGCCTGTAAACAACTCTTTACTCATATATTTTTCAAATTCTATGTCTGTTTTGGACTGTTTGGCTTCCATAAACATGGCTGCATCTGTTCCTACAATATATCGTGGCAGAATTTCATCACTATGGATTGCTTTCATAATTACATCTGCAACTTGTGATGGTGCTGTACCCATCTCTGCCATCATTTTAAGACCTGCTAAAATATGATCAGTTAATTCTTTGTATTTCACATCTGTTTTTGATTCTGGAACTTTCATAGCGTTAAAAAAGTTTGTTTTAATTACACCTGGCTCTATCAATGTAACTTTAATTCCAAATTGACCTAATTCGTATCTTAGACACTCACTAAATCCTTCCAATGCAAATTTTGTACTAATGTAAGCTGAAGATCCTGGCAATCCAATTTTTCCAACAACTGAACTCATATTCACTATAATTCCTGATTTTTGCTTTCTCATAATTGGAGATACTTCTTGAATTATTCTTACGATGCTGAAAAAGTTTGTCTCAAACTGTTTTCTAAAATCATTTAATGATATGTCTTCAGTACATCCAAATTGACCATATCCTGCATTATTTACCAAAACATCTAATCTTCCATGTTCTGCAGATATTTTTTTAATTACTGAAATTATTGATTCTTCTTTATCTACATCTAACTCTATAATTTTTATTTTAAGATTTTCTTTTTTTGCTGCATACTCTAATTCTACTCCCTTACTTACATCCCTCATACTTGCAAATGTTTCATATCCGTCTCTTGCTAGTGCTAACACCGTTTCTAATCCAATACCTGATGAACTACCAGTTACAAGAGCAACTTTTTCCATGGTTTTCTTATTTTTTTCTTATATTTATCCCATTTTGATTTTTCTATACTAATGGTTTGTCCCCTTCTACAGGATCAATTAATTCCGTTTTCTCACCACTGTTGATTCTTTCTAAAATTTCCAATGCTGAATATTTATGTAAAAATTCATTATTATTTCCACATCTGTATGAAAATGTACATCGTGGACACCCTGCTTCATTTTTGCAAGGGCATTCTTTTACAATGTGCATGCTTCTTTCAAGTGCTTTTTCAAATCTATCATACAGTGATTTACTTGCACCGCTACCTCCAATGGCTCCATCATATATGAAAATCAAGCCTGAAGTGCCTAATGATATTCCTCCTAAATCTTGAGATACTCCGCCTGTAATCATATTACTGCCCTCAATTACAACGTGTTCTGTAGCGTGATATCCGCTGGCTTCTGCATACTCCTCATCTTCAGATTCTTCCATAATTTTTAGAGGTCTTGGTGCATGAAATACAATCCCTTTTGTAATAAAATCATATTCTAGAGGTTTATCTAACATTACTTTTTCACCTTGTGTGACTTCTTGTCCTAATTCTATATTCACATACCCGTAAACTTTTTTCTCAATATGCAATTTACAAAATGCTATTTCAATTCCACCTGCATTTCTTTTTTCAAATATTGTTTCAATTGTTGGCCATTCTTCTGTTAATGATTTTGTGTAATATGGATAATCCTTTGGAATTCTTTCAATTTTGGCATAATTTTTTTCAGGATAATTCAATTCTTTTACTTTGTAACGTGAACCTGCTAGAAAATAAATTGCATCTTTATGTAATTCTTCTAATGCTATTGGTAGTGTTCTGTCACCTACTTTTTTTCCATTTAGAAAAATATCTATTGATTTACCAATACCTCTTATACTATAATCATTTAAAATTAAATTAATTTTTTCAAAATTTGGAATAATTCTATTGTTGGATTCTATAATATTTCCTTCAATCATATGATGTTCAATTACCTCTTGATGTTCTTTTAATTCATGTTTTGAAATTGGCTTATCGCATGCCATTGCTAGAATTTGAAATTCTTCTACAAATGGATTATTTGGATCAATGTATATTTTTTCAACATCTTCAAAATAATCATCAGGATGATTTTTGTAATATTGAGAAATAGGATCATTCCCTAATACTAAAAATGCATATCCTCTTTGACCTTTTCTTGCAGCTCTTCCTATTCTTTGAGTTAGTCTGTTAACTGGTATTGTAGATGATATAACACAATCCACATTTCCAACATCTATGCCTAATTCAAGCGTAGGAGTACATGAAATTGCTTGCAATTTGTCTTCCTTGAATTGTTTCTCTACTGACATTCTATAATTTGCCATTAGTCCTGCCCTATGCACTTTGATGTTTATTTTTTGTTTTTTTGCCTGCATTGCTAAAAGTTCTGCATTCAAATGTGAATTACTAAAAATCATTGTTTTGTGATTTTTATCTGTTAATTTTTTTGTTAATTCCACCATTAGTTTTCTTTGTGTTCTAAGTGATGGAAATAACATGACAAAATCTGTTTCACCTTTTTTACCTGTTCCTTTGACAAGTTGCATTTTTTCTCCAAATAATTGTTCACAAAATGCCTTTGCATCTTCCAGAGTTGCTGACGCAGCAACAAATTGTAATTTATTATTACAAATACGTTTTAGTCTTTTTATGATGTAGTGAACATTTGATCCAAAAATTCCTGAATACACATGTGCTTCATCTACTACTAAAATTTTTGTTGAATTTAATAGAGATGAAAATTTTGTTTGATGCCATAAATGATAATGTAAAACATCAAAATTGGTAACTAAAATTTCTGGTGGTGTTTCATTAATTTCTCTTCTTTCTTCTATTTTGGTATCGCCATCAAAAACTTTAACATTGATTTTAATTTTATCTGCAAATTTCTTAATTTTTGGAAATTGATCTCTAGCTAATGCTTTTGTTGGATATACAAAAATTGCAAATACTTTGCCTTGATTCGATTCTTTTTTTATTTTTTCAATTACCGGAATTAAAAATGCCTCTGTTTTTCCTGATGCCGTTGGCGCTTCAATTACAATGTTTTCCCCAAATACTATTTCTTGAATTGCATCTTCTTGAAATTTATAAAATTGATTTATTTTTAATTCCTTGAGATAATCTGAAATATTTTCATCTAATCCTAATTCCTCAACTTTACATCCCATTTTAGGCTCAGAATTCTTTAAAATTTTATAATCTGAAATAAAATCCTTTTTTGAAAACAAAATTTCTTCAATAAATTTTTCTGGACTGATTTTACCAATCATTTCTTTAATTTCCTTTTCTGATCTGATGATGCCTTCATCTGCTAATCCTTCAGTTAATCCTTTTTCAGTAACTAATCCTTTATCAAATCTTTCTAGAAATTCTAGAAACACTTCATCTGGATTTTTTGAAAATTCTAGTATGTCTTCAATACCGCATTTACTACAAGACACATGCATTTTTTTGTTGAACGTTTTTTGAATTTCAATTTTTGATTTACATTTTGGACATGAAAATTTCAAGATCTAATAAATAAGAAATGTCAGGTGATTTATTGTTTAATTTTTTTCCTAACCAATGAGATTATTAACCTAGAAACAACCTTCAATTTAAAAATGAAAAAAATAGAAATTAATCATATTTACAATCAAAATTGTATTGACGGAATGAAATTAATTCCTAAAAATAAAATTGATCTTGTAATTACTGATCCTCCATTTGCTATTAATTTTAAAGCAAAAAAAGCCAATTACAATCGAACTGCTTCTAATGTCTTATCTGGATACAATGAAATTAAGCCTGAGGATTACTATGATTTTACATTCTCTTGGATGAGTGAGGTGTTTAGAATTTTAAAGGATTCTGGCAGCATGTATGTTTTTTCAGGCTGGAATAATCTTAAGGATATTTTATCTGCTTTAGATGATGTTGGATTTACAACTATTAATCATATTATTTGGAAATACCAATTTGGAGTTGTGACAAAAAAGAAATTTGTTACTTCACATTATCATTGTCTTTATGTTTGCAAAGATGATAAAAAACGCAAATTTTTTCCTTTTTCTAGATTCAAACAAGAGGATAAAACTGAAAATGGTCGTAGTCTTCATTATCGTGATAAGGAGGATGTTTGGGATATTAAACGAGAATATTGGACTGGAGATGAAAAAACCCCTACTAAACTTCCATTAGAAATAATTAAAAAATTATTGGAATACTCTAGTGAGAAAAAAGATATTGTGTTTGACCCTTTTCTTGGTTCAGGACAAACTGCTGTTGTAAGTAAATCTCTCAATCGTCGTTTTATTGGATTTGAAATTGTTCCTGATTATTATAAATTTGCTAAAAAGAGATTAGATAAAGATCTCTACAGAATTAAAAAAGTAAAGTAATCTTTATTTTGTTTTAGTAGTATCTGTTGTTTTTTGACCCATCTTTAAAGAAATTTCTTTTTGAAGTTCTTCATCTGTTTTCCCTTCTGTTTCAATTCCAGCTGATTTAGATATCATTTCTAATTTTTCCCTTTCTGTTTCAACTGGACCTGAAATTTTTGGTATTTCATCCGTCACTTCTTTCATTTGTTGTTGAATTTCATTTTTTGCATTATTGTATTGGCTCATAACTTTTCCCATTTTTTTAGCAACTCCTGGAAGTTTACCAGTTCCTAAAACTAGCACAACTGCAGCAAATATAATTATCATCCATTCACTTCCGCCTATGTTTAATGAATGCTCTAACATGTTCAGTTATTTTTTGATTTAAAATTAAACGTAATGTTTCATATTGTGCCTAAATCACTTGTTATTTTAAATAATTATTTATTCACTAATTTTTAATGGCTCTAATTTCTTTCTTGAAATTATTGCCAATATTGTAATCCCTACCCCTATGATGGCAAATATGATGTATGGTGTTTCATTTCCAAATGATTGAGTTATTGGTCCTCCTATAGTTGGTCCAATTGCCCACCCTAATCCAAAAATTGTTTCATATGCTCCAATAATTTTTCCAGATATACCTTTTTTTGTTTTGCTTAAAATAATTTCTAAGGTTAATGGGAAAAATATGCTAAATCCAAATCCCATTAAAACTAGAGCAATCCCAAACATGATAATTGAATCTGCAACAACTGATATTCCTAATCCTATTGAAACTGCTAGTGTTGCTGCAATCAAAGTTTGACTTGTTCTTTTTGCAAATTTTCCTGCTAATGCGAGTGAAATTACTCGTGAAATTCCAAATGCAAAATATAGATATAAAATATCTGTTGCGCTCATTCCTTTATCATTAAGAAATGCTGGAAAAATTGTTAAAATTATTCCAAATGCTGATGTACAAAAAATTAGTAATGTAATCACTTCAGGAAATTTTCTCATATCTTTAATTGCTGAAAAAGAAAACCTCTCATGTTGCTTTTTGATCTTTTTCCTTGATGCTAGTAGTGCAGTAATTATCGCTGCAGCTAAAATGAATGCTGCAATTTGGAATAATATTCTATATGTGACCTCTATGTTTTCTAAAAATACTGTACCTAATAATGGTCCTATCATAAACCCCATTACAAAAAACATTGTAAACCATGAGATATTTTTTACTCTATTTTTTTCTGTACTTTCGTTTGAAATAATGGCTTCACATGGTGGCCAGAAAAATGCATGAGCTATACCTGTCATTATTCTAAATCCCATTATTTCTGGAACTGACTGTGCGATGGATAGAAGATAAATTGATGCTGAATTGATTGCTGCTCCTACTGCTAGTATGTATGCATTGTTTATTCTATCTAACAATATTCCTACAAAAAGCGGAATGAACATGTATGGAACAAAATTTGCTAATCCGATTAAACCTAATTCTGAATATGTTGCACCGATAACGTTTTTTGCAAAAATTGGAAGTACTGGACCATGAAGGCCATATGATATGCCTATGATTAATCCTGTTAGGTTTACTAAAATTAAAACTCTATTCATTTGTATGCTGCAACCATTATTGCACCACCCATAAGATCTTTCTCGAATTCAACTCGTGAAAATTTTTCTAATAGTAATTCTTCTAGTTTTTTATTTTGAGGCCATCTTTGGAATGTACCGTATAATGTTCCAAATTTTAATCCTAATCGTCCCCCTGCACTAAATGCTAGAATTGGTAAAATACATCTTAGGTAAAATGCAACTCCTGCTCTGATAAATCGTTTATCTGGTTTTCCTAAATCTACAATTACCATTCTTCCTTCTTTTTTTAATACTCTATGAATTTCAGAAATTGCAATTCTTAAATTAATTGCATCTCTTAATGAATATCCGCACAACACTGCATCAAATTCTTCATCTCTAAATGGAATATGTTCAAAAATACCATTTGCCATATCTGGGGTTTTTTCAAAATGCGAACCTGTATTTTTGAGCATAGGTACTAGAGGATCATAAAGCGTGATTGAAATATCTCCCCCTGTAATCTTTAGTGCAGTTTTAGACATATTTCCAAATCCAGAACCTGCATCTAAAATTTTATTTCCTTTGAACACCCTTCCTGAAATTCCTCGATTTCTATGCTCTACATCTTTACCTAACGATATTATTGAATTAACCTTATCATAAATTGGAATAATTTCTCGAAGTACTTCTATGACTTCACTCCAATAACTACTTCCTAAACCCAAATTTGTTTTCTCCTTGTACCTAATTGAATATTTTTCAAATCTAAAATTTTTATTCACTTGTAAATTTTGATACGTTTTTAGAATAGTTTTGTAAATCTTCATCTAAAACTTTTTCAAATACTTTTGACTCTGATGTAACTTTAGCCATTTTTACATTTTTAATTTCATCTTTTACTTCTGCTTTGATGTTGATTGATGCAATAGCTAATGCTGCTGCATCTTCTAAACTCATATCTGGATTATAATTTTTTTCTAAAAATGAATTAACTTCATCAGCACCTGCACCTATTGCAACTGCTGTAAATTGTACATATGTTCCACTAGGATCTACTACGTACACTGATTCACCTTTTTGATCAATTCCTGCAATAATCATAGAAACACCGTTTGGACGTACTCCTCCATATTGTGTGAATTGATGAGCTGTATCTGCTAAATATTTTGCAACTGTTGCAATTTCTACTGATTCGTCATATGTCATTCTGTTACCTTGTGAAAATGCTCTTGCACTATCTACTTGAACACGTGCATCTGGGATGTACCCTGCTGCTGCAACGCCAATATGATAATCTACTTGAAAAATTTTCTGTGTAATGTTTTTTGTTTGTAATGTTCTTGCTTTTTCCTCAACTGCCATAATGACTCCTTGTTTAGTACTAATTCCAATTGCTAATGTTCCTCTTTTTACCGTCTCAATAGCATATTCTACTTGATATATTCTGCCGTCTGGAGAATACATTGTAGGTGTCATATCGTAACCTCGTGATGCCATCATGATAACACAACTTTATTCTCAGTCAATTTAAGGGTAATTGTCTCTAGTTTATTGCAATATTTTTTTTAAAAAATTTAAAATTTAGATACTAATTTTTGAACCAAACTTATATAATCTGAATACCGTTATTATGGTAATTATGATGAAGTCCGATCCATTTGCAAATGCAACTAAACAAGTCAATGATGCTTGTGATGTTCTTGGTATTGCTGATGAGGGAATTCGTGAATACCTTGCAATGCCAAATAAGATGTTAAGAGTTAAAATTCCTGTTAAAATGGATAATGGAAAAATTAGAATATTTACTGGTTTTAGAAGTCAACACAATAACGATAGAGGTCCATACAAAGGAGGTATCCGTTACTTTAACCCTGAAGGTGGTGTTGAATATATGGAAAGAGAAGTTATGGCACTTTCTTCATGGATGACATGGAAATGTGCAATTGTTGATGTTCCTTTTGGTGGTGGAAAAGGTGCAATCTATGTTAATCCAAAAACTGAAAAACTCAGTGATGATGAAATGGAGAGACTAACAAGAGGATTTGCTTTTAAAATTTCTGAAATCATTGGACCTGAAAAAGATATTCCTGCCCCTGATGTTTATACCACTGGCAGAGAAATGACACAAATTATGGATACTTTTAGTAAATTAAGTGGAAACAAATATTCCCCTGGTGTGATTACTGGGAAACCTATTTCGATGGGTGGTTCTTTGGCAAGAAATGTTGCAACTGGATTGGGTACTGCATACACTGTAAGAGCTGCAGCAAAAATCTTGAAAATTAATTTAAAAGGTGCAAAAGTAGTTTTACAAGGATTTGGTAATGCCTCTACATTTGCTGGTGAATATTTAGAAAAAATGGGTGCAATTGTAATTGGTGTTAGTGATTCAAAAGGTTCTATTTTAATTCCAAAAGGTGCTAAAGTTAGTAAAATTTTAGAACATAAACAAAAAACTGGCTCTGTTGTAGATTTTACTGGCAGTAAAAAAGTTTCTACTGAAGAACTACTAACTGCAAAATGTGATATTTTAATTCCTGGAGCTTTAGAAAATCAGATTACTGCTGCAATTGCAAAAAAACTTAATTGTAAAATTATTGCTGAAGCTGCAAATGGTCCAACATTACCTGAAGCAGATCCTATCATTGAACAGAAAAAAATTCTTGTTGTCCCTGATATTTTAGCTAATTCTGGTGGTGTTTGTATTTCTTATTTAGAGTGGGTTCAAAATAATATGGGATATTATTGGAGCTTTGATGAAGTTGCATCTAAGATGGAGAAAAATATTACACAAGGATTCAAAGACACATATGCATTATCTAAAAAACACAAGATTGACATGCGTAAGGCTGCAATGGTTTTAGCAGTTGGACGTGTTTTAGAAGCATTTAATCAAAAAGGCATCTGGCCTTAATTCAATTCGTCTCTACAATTGATATTTAATTCACATTATGTCTAATGTACTACTAATACAAAATACCACGTCTGAAAGTTCAGGATATCTGGGTAAATTATTGACTGATGATGGATTTGATATTACTTCAGTTAATGCAAAACATGAAAAAATTCCTGAGAAAATATTTTCACTTGTAGTAATTTTAGGTGCTCCTCAAAGTGCTAATGATGATTTACTTTATCTCAAAGAAGAACAAAAATTAATCAAAAATTATGTTCAGAATAATATCCCTGTTTTAGGAATTTGTTTGGGGTCACAACTAATTGCAAAAACTTTTGGTGCTAAAGTATACCGAGGACCAAAAAAAGAAATTGGATTTTATCATGATCTTATGATCTCAAATAATTCTAAATTATTTCGTGGGTTCAAAAACCCCTTCTCTGTATTTCACTGGCATGGTGATACTTTTGATTTACCTGTTGGTGCTACCCGACTGGCATTATCTGAAAATTATTCAAATCAAGCATTCCAATACAAATCTGCAATTGGTCTCCAGTTTCATCTTGAAGTAAATGAACAAATGGTAAATCTTTGGCTCGATAAAACTGAAGAAAAATTACAACAAATTCCATATATTGATCCCCTAAAAATTCGATCAGATATCCCTAAAAATATTTCTATTGTAAAATCAAATATGGAAATTTTTTATAATAATTTTAAATCTGTATTTGGGCTTTGACCAAAGTTTAATATATTGAGTTTTGATTTCATCGATCGAACAATGACTGTTGTGAATAAACTTTTTGAAGAAACAATTCAAACCGATCACAAAGTCATTACTGAAGAATTATCTAAATCTATTCTCAAAACTTATGGAATTAAAGTTCCACCTTATGCCTTAGCCACATCTGCATCTGAGGCTGTAAAACAAGCAAAAAAAATTGGTTTTCCACTTGTAATGAAAGTGGTATCTCCGCAAATTTTACATAAAACTGATGTTGGTGGAGTTAAAGTTGGAATTAACGATATCGCTGATGTTAAAAAAACATTTGACGATATGTTTAATCGTCTTTCTAAAAAGAAAGGCGTTAATGTTAAAGGAATTCTTTTGGAGAAAATGGTTCCAAAAGATGGTGTTGAATTAATTGTAGGTATTCAAAATGATCCTCAATTTGGTCCAATGATTATGGTTGGATTGGGTGGAATTATGACTGAAGTTTTCCAAGATGTTGCATTTAGAATGCTTCCAATTACAACATCTGATGCAAAATCTATGTTAAATGAACTAAAGGGTTCAAAACTTCTAAAAGGATTTCGTGGTAGTGCTCCAATTGATCTAAACATGATTGCAAAAGCACTTGTACAAATTGGAAAAATGGGAGTTGATAATGCAGATTATGTTAACAGTATTGATTTTAACCCTGTAATTGTATATCCAAAATCTTACTTTGTAGTAGATGCAAAAATAATTCTAAATAATGAATTAAGAAAGAATTCAATTTCAAAAGCTAAACCAAACACTACCTCCATGGAGTCATTCTTTACTCCAAAATCTGTTGCATTAGTTGGTGCATCTGCAACCCCTGGAAAAATTGGTAATTCTGTATTGGATGCACTTGGAAAACAAGATTACAAAGGTAAAGTGTACCCAATCAATCCTAAACAAACCTCTATTCTTGGAATCAAGTGTTATCCTTCTTTGGATGCAATAACTGAAAAAATTGATCTTGTTGTTATTTGTGTTGATCTTTCAGCATGTGGAGAAATTATGAAAACTTGTGCAAAGAAAGGAATCCATAATGTTGTAATTGTTTCTGGTGGTGGAAAAGAACTTGGTGGTGATAGGGCAACAATGGAAGCTGAAGTAAAAGAATTATCTTTAAAACATAAAATTCGTGTAATTGGTCCTAATTGCATTGGAATGTTTAATGCCGCAAATAGACTTGATTGTGCATTTCAAGGACAAGAAAGAATGGTACGCTCAAAATTAGGACACGTTGCATTCTTCTCTCAAAGTGGAACTATGGGAATTAGCATGTTAGAAAGTGCTGATTTGTTTGGTTTATCAAAAATGATCAGTTTTGGTAATCGTTCTGATGTTGATGAGGCCGATATGATTTGGTATGCTGCAAATGATCCTCAAACAAAAGTAATTGGATTATACGTTGAAGGATTTGGAGATGGTAGAAAATTTATCAATACAGCTAAACGTGTAATGAAAGATCACCAGAAACCTATTGTTATTTGGAAAAGTGGAAGAACTAGTGCTGGTGCAAAACAAGCTGCATCTCATACTGGTTCTCTTGGTGGTTCAAATGCAATGATTATGGGTGCATTCAAACAAGCAGGAATTATTTCAGTTGATAGTTATCAGGAATTAGTTGGAGTCTTAAAGGCACTAGCTTGGCAACCTGCAGCAAAAGGTAATCGTGTTGCTATGACTAGTAATGGTGCTGGTCCAATGATTGGTGGAATTGATCAATTAGAAAGACTAGGTCTTACAATTGGAAACCTTTCACCAAAAATTCGTAAAAACATAAAGGATCATTTCCCACCTGCTGTTCCAATTCATAACGGTAATCCTGCAGATGTAGGTGGCGGTGCAACTGCTGATGATTATAATTTTGTCCTTGAACAATTTTTAGATGAAAATAATATTGATATTGCTATGCCATGGTTTGTATTCCAAGATGATCCTCTTCAAGAAACCATTGTTGATTATTTAGCTACTCTTTCAAAGAAACAGAAGAAACCAATTATTGCTGGTGGTAATGGTGGTCCATATACTGAAAAAATGATAAAGTTAATTGAAGAACATCATGTTCCAGTTTATCAAGACCTACGAACTTGGGTTGCAGCTGCATCTGCATTAGCTCAATGGGGTAGAGTTCGCGGTAAATAGAGAACATTTAAGTTTCGTATAATTTCCGCTGTAATTATGTCACTAGTTACCACATCTACTTCTGATGGCGTTTGTACTGTCAAAATCAATAGACCTGACAAACTCAATGCTATGAATACTGATGTTGCAAAAGAACTAATCACAACTTTTGAATCTCTCAATCATGATGATGCTGTTAAAGTTATCATTTTGACTGGTGAAGGTGAAAAAGCATTTTCTGCAGGAGCTGACATTGAATACATGTCTAAAATTTCTGCAGATGAATCAGTCGAATATGCAAAAACCGGACAACTTGTAACTGCAACTGTTGAACTTGTTAAACAACCTACAATTGCAGCAATCAATGGATTTGCATTAGGTGGAGGTTGTGAACTTGCAATGTCGTGTGATATTAGAATTGCAGCTGATACTGCAAGATTAGGCCAACCAGAAGTAACAATTGGAATTCCTCCTGGATGGGGTGGAACACAAAGATTAATGAGAATTGTGGGAATAGCAAAGGCAAAAGAACTTGTCTATACTGGAAAAATGATCAAAGCTGATGAGGCAAAAGAAATTGGTTTAGTTAACCTAGTAGTACCTCTTGCATCATTACAAGAAGAAGCTTTGAAAATGGCACACCAAATTGCTGGAAACTCTACTATGGGTGTTCAGATGTCTAAAGTCGCAATCAATAAAGGAAGAAATGCAGATCTTGATACTGGTCTTGCTATTGAACTCCTTGCTTGGAGAAATTGCTTTACACATCCTGATCGTGAAGAAAGAATGACTGCATTTGTAAATAAATCCAAAAAATAAGCTATTTCTGTCTCTTTTTTATTTTTATTATCTATTGAGCCTATCTAAATTACTATTATGTTGAAGGTCAAAAGCTTATTATATTTTAAAATTGATTTATGATCATAATGGCAACTGAACAAACACAAAAAATGGTTACAGTTACTGCAAAAGCAGCTGAGAAAATTCATGAATTCATGAAAGAAGAAGCCGAATCCCCTGAATACTTACGAGTATATGTTCAAGGTGGAGGTTGTTCTGGATTATCTTATGGAATGGGCTTTGAAAAAGCACCAGAAGAAGATGATTTAGTTCTTACAGAAAATGGAGTAAAACTCTTAGTTGATAGCTACAGTGTCGATCATTTACAAGGTGCAAACGTTGACTATATTGAAAGCCTAATGGGATCTGGATTTAAAATTAACAATCCAAATGTTACAAAATCCTGTTCATGTGGTCACTCATTTAGTACCGAATAACTTCGTAATTTTATTTTTATTTTTATTCTGCTTAGCATTTGCTATGTTGAAAATTTAGTTATTATTTTGCGATACCCTCATATATCGTAAATTGGAATTTCATTTATAATGATAAAGGAGATCAATAATTTATGCCTCAAACAGGTATTGTCAAGTATCACGTAAAACTTTCGTTTGAAGTCGATGGCCTCGTTGAACGAGCCGATATAATTGGTGCCATTTTTGGTCAAACAGAAGGACTGTTAGGACCTGAAATGAATCTCAATGAACTACAACGAGTTTCAAAAGTAGGTCGTATTGAAGTTGTTACTAAAGCTACCTCTAACACTACAAGTGGTACTGCACTAATTCCAATGAGTACTGATATTGATACATGTGCATTAATTGCTGCAGGTATTGAGAGTATAGATAAAGTTGGACCATTTGATTGTACATTTACTTTAGATACTATTGATGATGTAAGAGCTGCAAAGAAATTTGATATTGTACAACGTGCAAAAGAAATTAAGCAAAAGTGGGCAACAAAAACTGTTAGTGAAGGTGAAAATATGTTAAACGATGTACATCAGGGTGACTCTGGTAAACTTTCTACATATGGTCCATCAAAATTAACTTGTAGTTCTGGAGCATTTACTTCAAAATGGATAATTCTTGTTGAAGGTCGAGCTGATGTAATTAATCTTTTACGAGCTGGATATGACAATGTTCTTGCAATTGAAGGTGCAAAAATTGATGAATCTATTAAGGAATTATGTGCTGAAAAAGACACTGTTGTTGCTTTTATTGATGGAGATAGAGCTGGCGGATTTATTCTTAAGGAACTCAAATCTGTTGTCAGACTTGATTATGAATTACAAGCAGACGAAGGTGTTGAAGTAGAAGAGTTAACCCCTCAAAGAATTGATGAAATTTTAAGACCTATTGCTGATGAAATTAAAAACGGTAAACCTGCACCAAAACTTGCAAGTTCAGATGATAAATCTATTTCAGAAGTAGCAGCCAAAATTTTTCCAACTCTAAATGAAACTCTTGAAGCTGTTGCATTAGATAGTGATCAAAATGAAATTTTCAAAGTTCCAATAAGTGAAGTTGTCAGTAAACTATCCTCACAATCTGGTATCAAATATCTTTTATTGGACGGTATCATTACAAAGAGACTTTTAGAAGGTGCAAAAAATGCTGGAATTGAATGTGTAGTTGGACACAGAGTTGCAAAATTATCTAATTCTGATGGTATGATACTAAAAACATTCGCTGACTTAGGCGTTTCTTAGGACTTTAGATGACTGAACTAAAAATTCAGCACCTCTTAACTCTCTCTTATCTATTATCTAAAGGCGCAAAATACAACTATGTCACTCTTACAACTTCTTCTTTAGGAAAAAATATTCAAAAATCACAACAAGCAGCATCTAAACATTTACTTGAATTAGAAGAAAATAAATTCATTACACGAATAATTAGTGGAAGAAACCTTTCAGTAAAAATTACCAGTAAGGGTTTTTCTGAAATGGTAAAACTATCTTCTATTTTACAAAAAAGTTTGAATTCTTCACCTTCTCATGTTGATCTTAAAGGTACTTTAATTTCGGGGATGGGTGAGGGTGCCTATTATATGGGATTGAAAGGTTATAGCAAACAATTCAAATCTAAAATTGGTTATGTTCCATTTCCTGGAACCTTTAATGTTAGATTGGATCAAAAAATTCATCAAGAAGCCATTAAACAATTTGAAACTTTAGATGGAATTAAAATTAATGCCTTTTCTGATGGCAAGCGGACATATGGTTGGGTAAAATGTTTTTCAGCTAAATTAAATAACACAATTAATTGTCAGTTAATCGTACTTGAGCGTACTCATCATGATGACTCTGTAATTGAATTAATCTCAAAAGTTTGTTTACGTAAAAATAATAAATTTAAAGATGGTTCAAAAGTTTCAATTAAAATTGAAATTACTTCTTAGATTCCATGGATTGATTCTCCATATTCTTTTTCAATTTTAGAACTAGAACTTTCTGGAATTGGGGATTGTAATCTAGCAACTTTTGCATTTAATTTAATTTTTTTACACCCTTCTGTTATGTATCCCTCTTGATGAATTTGATCATATCCTAATGCAATGATTTGTGGTTTAACATGATTCACTGTTTTAAAAATATCATTTTCTTGTCCAATCAGACAAAGATCCACTACTTCTAAGGAATTTACTAATTCCTGTCTTTGCTCTTGACTATGAATTGGAGTTCTTTTTTTCATTTTCACTGCAGTATTGTCAGTTGCTACAACTACCACTAAAACATCGCCTAGTAACTTTGCAGCATTTAATGTATGAATGTGACCTGGATGAATAATGTCAAAAACTCCTCCTGCCAACACTATGCGTAATGACCCCCTTCCTGTTTCTGTAAGTGTAATTTTATCTTCATTTACCATATTTTTTTTAATTAATTCTTTAATTTTATCATTAAATTGATTATCTGGTAACATACATTTTTTCTTAAGTATGTCTGTGGGGTTTTTTTCATTAATTTGACATACATACATTGTCGAGAGAATTGTTTTTTCAATTAATTCCAATATTCTTTGTACCTTTTGACCTATTCTTTAATTTATTGATAATTTTACATTTTAAATTCGAGGCCTTTTGCCAACCTTAATGCATCAACTAGTCCATCTGCATATCCTATGCTCAAAATTGCATTTTCATCTTGACCTTCATCTAGAAATATCTCTGCCTGTTCAATGTATAATTCTGCATTCTCTAAAATCACTTCAAATTCTTTTTGGTTTTTATAAAGTGGTATGATTTCTTCCAGAGCCTCTCTTACCATTGGAACATATTTTTTCATCATTTGCTTTGAAATTTTTTCTGTTTTTTCAGAATTATCAAATGGTTCATCTATACACTGACCAAATAATTTGAGCGCATCTGATTCTGTAAAATGTAATCTTCCTGTAATAATTACTGTGTGGGGTGGTTTTCCAAAATCTATTTTTACTAGACTAGATATTTTACCTGAAACTATTGCTTGATCTTTAAATCCAATTCTTGAAGCAACTATGGCATAACTTGATTCTGTAAGAACTTTTCTTCCTTGTCCTTCTTCTGTTTCTAGTAATCCTTTTAGTGCATCTTTAGGATCTAAGAAAAAATCTTTGTTTTGATTATATTCTAATAATAATACTGTATGATTACCTTCTATGATATTTTTATAAATTACATAGTATGGTGTTGTTAATGATTTCATTTCACTCATTATGGTTGCAATTCTTCCAACTTTGTAAAAATGTAAGCCACACTCTCCTATCATAGATGTAAGTGATGATGATGCATGTATGGAGCGTGTTTCTATTTTTAATTCAATTGCTCTTGTTCGTAATTCGATATGTGTTGTTGCAATATATGGATCACCGTACGCTAGTAGAACTACATTTTTTTCTTTTGACTTTTCTAAAATTTCCTTACCATCTTCTACTAGCCATCTTTTTGCATGTATGAATTCCCCTTTTATTGCATTTTGAATTTTGTCTACATCTGATTTTCCAATGGGACTGGTAAACTGTTCTAGATATACGATATCTGCATTTGATATTATTTCTAATCCTTCAACTGGAATGGACTCAAATCCTGAAATCCCAAGACCTACAAACGATAACATTATTGTAATTTTTTGTCATGAAGTCTTTTTAAATGCTGTAAAGTTGCTTTGATAATTTCTATACCTTTTAGATACTCCTCAATTGAAACCTTTTCATCTATTGTATGAGCTTCATGTGGATCCCCTGGACCATACGTTACAACTGGAATTTTCCATTGATTGCCTAAAACATTCATGTCTCCTGTGCCTGTTTTTCTAACTAAAGTTGGTCTGGATTTTACTATTTGTATTATTCCTAGTGTAAATGCTCTAACTAATGCTGAATTATGTGGTGCTTCAAATGGTTCAGTTTCATCTAAAATTGAATAAAATGCTTCAACTTCTCTATTTTGAGATATTTCTTTTACTAAAGTTGCAATTTTCTGTTCAATTGTTTTACAATTCATGTCTACTGGAATTCTTATGTCAAAAAGAGTTTCACACTCTTTTGGTGTTATGTTGTGACTTGTTCCACCTTTGATTTCAGTAATGGTTGCAGTTAACAACATTGATTTAGTTTTTCCATCTTGATTCGCTTCCAATTTTTCTTTTAATTCTTTTACAAATATTATTGATTCTTCAATTGCATTTTTTGAAAGCCACGGTGCACTTGCATGTGAACTATCTGGAACGCTAATTTTTAGATTAATTGCTAATCTGCCTTTGTATGCAATTGTTACTTGCTTAATTCCACTTGGTTCTCCAAACACTGCATAGTCAATTTTCATTTCTTTTTTTACAATATTTTTAATTCCTACTGCATTTCCTTCTTCATCCACTGCTCCTACAAAAATTACTGTTCCTTGATTTTTTTCAATTGATGCTGCAGCAAATAACATTGCCATTAATGGTGCTTTTGCATCTGATGCTCCACGGCCGTATAACGAATCACCTTCTCTTCTAACTTTTACTTTTCCTGGAACCACATCCATATGACCGCATAACATTATTCGTGGGGATCCTGTTCCTTTTTTTGCAATAACATTTCCTACTTCATCAATTTGTATGTCTTCAAATCCTAAATCATCACATTTATCTGCCAAAAATTCTGCCATTGGTTTTTCACTACGTGATGGTGTATACAGTCGAAGTGCTTTTTCTAACATCTTTGTTGCAAACTTTGGGGTTACTGTAAAATGATTGTCCAATTTTATCTTTCTACTTTTAGCGCATAATCTAGCATTAGAGATGGTATGTCTACATCACATACTCTTACAGTATTTTTGTACTCTGTTGTATTGTTAACTTCATGAACTACAAGTCCTTTTTCTTCACTCTCCATTAAATCCACACCTACAATGTCTCCTTGAACTGCATTTTTTGCTTTGATACACATTTCTTCCATTTCTTGTGTTACTTTACATGGTTCAGCAGTTCCGCCTAGTGACATGTTTGTTTTCCAATGTTCTGAATTTCTGTATATTGCAGCAACTATTTTATCTCCTACCATAATTGCTCTAATATCTCGTGGTGGTCTTTTAACAAATTCTTCCAAGTAATGAATTTGATAAATCGGGTACATTGTTTCTCTACTTTCAATTATTCCTTCAGCTGATTCTTTATCATTTAATTTTGAAATTAATCTTCCCCAACTACCTACTGTTGGTTTGATTACTCTTGGATACCCGTTTGTTTCTAATGTCTCTAATGCTGCATCCTTAGAAAATGCCACTGTAGCATCTGGTGTTGGAACTCCAAATTTCTTTAGTAACATGTGTGTAAATAATTTATTTCCTGCAAAAACTCCTGTGTTTAAACAATTGATTACCTTGACTCCTAATCCTTCAAGAGCTGCAGTTGCATGTAAATTTCTATAATAGCTTACACATCTTTGAATAACTACTCCATAATCTTCTGGTTCTTTTTCTAAATCTAATGCTAGTTTCTTACAATCTACCATCTGTATGTTAATGTTCTTTTTTTTACCTGCTTCTAAAAGAGATTTTTCTTCCCAACGTATGGAGTCATAAAGAATTGTAACATCGGTCACTGTCCCCAATCCTCACCAACTGTTTGGGCTGGCTTTAGATCGAAACCTTCTGAACTTTTTGCTAATTCAAAACTTGCACCACATTCTGGACATGTTACAATTTCACCTTCAAGTGCATCACTTGGCAGGGATATCTCTGCATCACATTCTTCACATTTTGACATATTTCTTACTCTTTTTTCCTCTTTATTTGTCTTCGATTATCTTTTTTTCAAGTCTATCTTCAAGTGGGATTTCTATTAGATCACCCATTCTTAGATTTTTTAGCCCTGCGGCAACTGCTTTTGCACCTGCATCGTCTTTTTCTAATCCTAACAATGACATCAAGTAGGCTGCACCTGTCTTTCCTGCCAATTCTCCAAATACTATTCTTCTTCTATTCCCAACAGCTCTTGGTGGTATTGGTTCATAAGCTGCTGGATTTTTTAAAATTGCCGCAAGATGTGTGCCTGCTTTGTGTTTATATGCAGATGTTCCTACAATTGGTTTTGAATCATATGGTTTGATTCCTGTATAGTCTTCAATTAATTTTGATAAATCCAATAACATATCTAATCTAAAATCATTTGGAGATTTATACAGGTAAGTTAGTGCAACTGCAACTTCTGCAAGTGCTGGTATGCCTGTTCTTTCTCCTATTCCATCAATAGTGGTATGAATTTGATCAACACCTGCATCACATGCTGAAAACGCATTTGCTACTGCAAAACCAATATCATTATGAACATGTGCATCTAATGGAACATCTACAACTTCTCTAACTTTTTTTACAAAATTATACATTCCAATTGGACGTAAAATTCCAACTGTATCTGGGAGACTAATTCTGTCTACACCTGCTTCTTCAATTGCTTTGCATACAGTTAGTAAAAATTCTGGTTCTGCTCTACTTCCATCTTCTACTGTAAATCTAATTTTTAATCCATGAGACTTTGCATACTCTACTGTTTCTACTGCTCTTCTCAAAGCTTCTTCTCTGGAAATACGTAATTTGTCTTTTAGATGTATATCTGAAATTCCTAAATATGCTGCACACCATTTTGCATCACAGTCTAATGATGTATCTATATCTTCCTTAAGTGCACGTCCATGGGATACAATGTCTGCTGTTAATCCTTGCTTGATAATTGTTTTAGTTGCTTCCTTGTGATCTTTTGATACTATTGGTGAAATTTCTATTTGATCCACTCCAAAATAATCTAACATCCATGCAATCTGAATTCTTTGTTTATTTGTAAATGAAACACCTGGATGTTGTTCACCTTCTCTTAGTGTGCTATCTAGCACCCTGATCTTTTTTGGATTTTTCTCATATCCGTTATAGATATTTGCATAGTGATTCGGATCTTTCATTACTGAATTCGTTAACCTAAATTGAAGATATAAACATATTCGTACTATTTTCGTTGGAAATACTTGCTATTGATACTAAATTAGTTTTTAATTAAAATTTTAAGCCGAAACTCGTTTTAGACAACTTTTCTTAAAATAATCACCGTGTTGGTATCTACCACCCCAGTGATTTTTCTTAATGCATCTATGGTATTATTAATTTCTGCAATATTTGATGCACTAATTATTGTTGTAATATCGTATTGTCCTGTAATCTCATAAACTGTTTTTACTCCTTTTAATCCTACAAGCTTTAGAGATACTTTTGATGTGTCTGTTGCAGAATCTACTGAAACTAAAACAATTGCACTTGTGATATTTTCTTCACCTAATTCTATTGTAAATTTATTAATTGTTTTACTATCTACTAAATTCTTAACTCGTCTTCTAACTGCTGATTCTGAAAGTTTTAATTTTTTCCCAATATCTACAAATGATTCTCTAGCATCTTCTTTTAGATATCCTATAATTCTTTCATCAACTTTATCTTTAAACATTATTCTTCTCCTCTTCCTTAGTTATTACAACATCTAATGCATGTAAAACTTTTGTTACATCTCCTTCATTAATCACTAATGGGGGTAATATTCTGAGAATGTTTCTTCCTGAATATAACATCAAAACACCTTCTTCAATTAGACCCATCAAAATATCTTTTACTTCAAATTTCATTTCAATTCCAATCATTAATCCCTTACCTCTAATTTCTCTAATCATTGTATGTTTTTCTTTTAATTTTTCTAATCCTTCTTTAAACATCTCTCCCATTTTTTTAGAATTTTCAATTAACCCATCTTCTGTAATTGCTGTTAGTGCTGCAATTCCAGCTGCACATGATATTGGATTTCCTCCAAATGTTGATGAATGTTCTCCTTTACTTATTACCGCTAAAATATCTGGTCTGACCAATGTTGCACCCATTGGCACTCCTCCTGCAATTCCTTTTGCAAGACATAAAATATCTGGTACCGTATTCCAATGTTCTCCTGCCCATAATCGACCCGTTCTTCCTAAACCTGCTTGTATTTCGTCAAAAATTAGCAGAATTCCTTTATCATCACATAATTTTCTAACTTCTTGTAAAAATCCATCTGGTGGAACAACAATACCACTTTCTCCTTGAATTGGCTCTAGAATTATGAAAGATGTATCATCATCAATTACTGATCTTAGTGAATCCATATCTCCAAATGTTGCAAAAGAAACTTTTTCTACTAATGGTAAAAATGCTTTTTTATATTTTGGATTAAACGTTAATGATAATGCACCAAATGTTTTACCGTGATATGATCCTTTCATTGCAACCATTCCTTTTTTCCCTGTAAACTTTCTTGCAAATTTCATTGCAGCTTCAACTGCTTCTGCCCCACTGTTGTTAAGATGAACTTGCGTTAATCCTTTTGGAGCTATCTCAATTAATTTTTTTAAAAATTCTTCTCGTGTTTTATTATATAATGAACTGTGTACAGTAATTATTTTATCAATTTGTTCTTTGATTGCGTTGTTGACTCTTTGATTTTGATGTCCTACTAATGCTACACCATATCCTCCCATACAATCAATGTACTCTTTTCCATCTGTATCCCAGACATGAGCTGCTACACCTCTTTCAATTGTAACTGGAAACCTTTGATAGAGATTTCCCATATGTTCTTCTTCACTCATGCTCAATCACCGTACAATTGTCGTGTGCGATTGCTGAAGAAATAGGATTTTCTTTTTGACCATTTGCAATAAAAGCTTGTTTAACTCCCATGTCTAATGCTTCTGTAGAAGCTAGAATTTTCTTTTCCATACCTGGACCTATTTTTGGTCTAATCTCTTTTGCTTCTGCTAATGTCAATTTTGCTACTACTTTATCATCCATTAAAAGTCCATCTACATTTGTAATGAATAATACTTTGTCACTTCCTACACTTCCTGCTATATATGCTGCAGCTCTATCTCCATCTACGTTGAGAAATTCTGATTCTTCACTAATTGCTATTGGTGAAATTACTGGTGTTAGGCCTTGTTTGAGTAATGATTTGATAAATTCTGAATTAACATTATTAATTTTACCTGTATATCCTCCATCAATTGCTTGTTTTCTACCTTTTTCATTTATGATTAATAATTTTTTCTTTCTATCTGCTTCTATTATTCTTGCATCCACTCCTGATAATCCAATTGCATTAATTCCATTTTTTTGCAACATCTGAACAATCGTTTTATTTATCCTACCTGACATTACCATTGTAAAAATTTCAGCAGTTTCTTTGTCTGTGTATCTACTCTTAATCCCACTTGGAGATGTAACAAATTTTGGTTCTTTTCCTAATTGCTTACAAACTTTTGTCACTTCTTTTCCTCCTCCGTGAACTATGATCACTCCTTCTGATTCTGCAATTTTTTTAATATCTGTAATTGTGGATGGATGTAAATCGTCTACTACACTTCCACCAATTTTAATTGTGATCATTTCTAAACCGGAGTTAATGGTGTATATCTTAGTCCACTCATTTCATCAAAACCACACATAACATTCATGTTTTGAATCGCAGAACCTGCTGCACCTTTCATTAAATTATCTGATGCTGATAGAGCAATCAATCTATTGTTATCTTCATCTATGTCAAATCCAATATCACAAAAGTTTGAACCCACTAAGAATTTTGGATCTGGAAATTTATACAATCCTTTTTTATCTCTAATTAATCTGATGAATTTTTCATCACCATATGCTTCACGATATATTTTCCATAACTCTTTTTCTGTAATATCTTTTTTCATAAATGTGTGATTTGTACATAAAATACCTCTAACAACATCTACTGCATGTGGACTCATTGAAACACGGATTTTTTTCCCTGCAATTGCACTTAATTCTTGTTCAATTTCTCCTGTATGTCTGTGCTTTGCTGGTTTGTATGGTCTGATAACTCCTGCTCGCATTGCATGTGCTGTACCTGAACCAGAACCTGCACCGGAGGATCCAATTTTTGAATCAACAATAATGTGTTCTGTATCTATGACGTCATTTTTAATTAATGGTGCAAGTGCTAGAATTGAAGTAACTGCCATACATCCTGGACATGAAACAAGTTGTGCTTTTTTAATTTCTTCTCTGTGTAATTCTGGAATTCCAAAAACTGATTTTGGTAAATAATCTGGATGTGGATGTTTCCAACCATACCACTTGTCGTATGCTTCTTGATCGTGTAATCTATAATCTGCACTCAAATCAATTACTTTGATACCTCTATCATAGAGTGCTTTTACAATTTCAGTTGCAGTACCATGTGGTACTGCTGTAAAAACTACATCGCATTGATCAGTTAATTTTTCATAATCTAATTCTGAAAAAGTAAGATCTGTAAATCCCTTTAAACTAGGTTGAATTCTGTGTAAATATTCTCCGACATGTTGTCTTGATGTTACCATACTAATTTCTACTTCTGGGTGGTTTACAAGAAGACGAAGTGTTTCTCCGCCTACATATCCTGATGCTCCTACTACTCCTACTTTCATGATAATTCTTATTCTAATGGAGTATAATTTATTTTCTTATGTTCTACTTTGATTCTCTATTTTTATTATAAACTGCTTAATTATGTGCTAAAATAGCGTAAAAATCATAATTATTCTAAAAAATTTCTATTTTAAAATAAATTTATAGGAAGTATGATGAAAATTTTGTTATGATTGATGTGGGTCGTCCTGTAAAAGATATACAAATAGATTCCAGTACCTCTATAGAAAAAATCTTTCAAGAATTATCCCAATCCGGTGGATTTGAATCTGTAAATTTATCTGATGGCTTAGAAATTTTAACGGAAATGATTTCTGATGATAAATGTCTCAAATTCATATCATTTGTTGGAGCTATAGTATCAACAGGGTTGAGGGGAATTATCAAAGACATGATGAAAAATAAATGGTTTGATGTTGGAATAACCACATGCGGAGCTTTAGATCATGATATTGCAAGACACTTTTCACATTATAACGAAGGATCATTTACCATGGATGATATGGAATTAGCAAATCAACATATTCACAGATTAGGAAATGTATTAGTTCCAATGGATAGTTATGGTCCACTTATTGAAGAAAAAATGACTGCGTTTTTAGAAGAAGAATATGCTGCAGGAGTTAGAGAAATGAACACTGCTGAAATATGTAGAATGATTGGAAAACATTTGGGTGAAGATTCTTTTCTTTATTGGGCTTACAAAAATGATATCAGTATAGTTGTACCTGGAATTATGGATGGTGCAGTTGGAAACCAAATTTGGATGTTTTCACAATCACATGGTGATTTTAAATTAAATTTATTTGGAGATGCAGATTTACTTTCTGGATTGATTTTCAAAGCTGAAAAATCAGGAGCATTCATGATTGGTGGTGGAATTTCAAAACATCATACATTATGGTGGAATCAATACAGGGAAGGATTGGATTATGCGTTTTACATTACAACTGCTCAAGAATTTGATGGAAGTTTAAGCGGTGCATTAGTTAGAGAAGCAATTTCATGGGGAAAAGTTACACAAACTGCAAAACAATCTACACTACATGCTGAAGTTACAACAATCTTACCTTTCATTTATGCTGCATTATTGTCAAAATTAAACAAGACCTCCTAGCTTTTCTATTTTTTATTTTCTCTCTTTTTGAATAATGATTATTTTAAAATTAAATTTTAATGCAACTTTTTATGTTCATCTTTTGAAATAATTATGATTTAATTTGTTTCCAAAAACTATCCTAACTTCTTTACTTCTTTTTGTGATTGCAGGATTTCTAGAAATTGGTGGTGGATATCTTGTTTGGTTATGGTTGAGAAATGATTTTAGTTGGATGTTGGGTGCATTGGGTGGATTTGTATTATTTCTTTATGGGGTGGTGCCGACATTTCAAAAAACTCATTTTCATAGAGTCTATGCTGCATATGGTGGCGTGTTTATTGTAATGTCTGTTTTTTGGGGGTGGTTAATTGATGGAGTAATACCTGATAATTATGATGTAATTGGAACAATTATTGCAGTAATTGGAATCTTAATAATTTTCTACTATCCTAGAAAAGGAGAAAAAATTTGATTGATATGCTGACTTCTATTGGCATTTTCATTTTTGCTGCATTACTAGAAATTAGTGGTGGCTATTTGATATGGAGATGGTTAAAAAATCATCAAGGCAAAATTATTGGTCTAATTGGAGGTCTAATCTTATTTTCATATAGTGTGGTTATGACTTTACAACCTGAAAATTTTGGAAAAGTATATGCCACATATGGTGGAATTTTTGTAGTATTTTCTTTACTGTGGGGATATTGGATAGATAAGAAAAAGCCCGATAGATTTGAAATTTTTGGTTCTATTGTAGTTTTAATTGGTATTAGTATAATGTTTTATTTTCCAAGATAAATTCAT